>Ga0105050_10003503_pt1 | contig 21657 bp, 17 predicted proteins | sample FRY01_FD_78088 | JGI IMG/M metagenome (GOLD analysis project Ga0105050, IMG submission 78088) | Freshwater microbial communities from Lake Fryxell liftoff mats and glacier meltwater in Antarctica - FRY-01 | ecosystem: Environmental > Aquatic > Freshwater > Ice > Glacier meltwater ...
CTTTTTTGCAGAAAGGGCAGGCTGCCGAGCCAACCGGGAAAATGGCTTGAGCCCAGCCGGATGGCAAGGTTGAGCGTGTTGTCGGAGGAGGCAAGGCGGAAAGACTCGGTCGGATGCTGCGCGATCCAGTCGAGCACCTGGCTCAGCGCGATGCGGGCGAAACGCTCGTCGCCGCGGTCGAGAAATAACCAGGCGAGATCGGGGAGTTGAAAGAAGCGGTTAAGTTGCGCAGGCCATTCCTGATGCGTCCGGCACGCACCGGACCAATCAATATTTTCGGTTCCCACAGAGAACCATTCCTCCGATGCGGTGTGGCGAAACGGGACGTTGCCCGCCGCCAGCTTTTCCCCGATGCGGCGGAGTTCGTCGGCCAGCGCACGCGGTGGATCGGTGAACGCGGCCAGCCACCGGGGGGCGAAGTCCGTAAGCGGAGCGGGGAGGGGAGCCGTGGGAATCCTTAGATGCATCGTGTCTGGTTGAATAATGAATTTTGAATGGCGCACAAGGAAATTTCTCCCTGTCGTCTGAAGTCGCAGAGGAGAGACGAATTTTCCGCAAAGAATCCTAATTTTTCGATGCGACCTGAATTTGACTTCGATATCGCTTGCGATTTATAAAAGCACGATCCGGATTTCCAATAATTTAAATTAGCCAACCCCAACCCCCGGCACCCTGTTCAAAAGAATTTTCCTGCCCTTGCTCGCTTGCTTGCGGACTGCTGAAAAAAACTACCCATGAAACTACATTTTTACGTTCGTTTGTGCGCGGTGCTGGCCACCGTCGTGATCCTAATTTTTTCCGTTTCTGTTCAGGCCGCAGAAGCTGAGGTTGATCGCCCAAGTGCGACCGCTGAGGGCGGGACGTCCGCTCCGATCCTGATCGAGTCCGCCACAGGCACGATGGGCGACAAGACCATGGACGGGATCAAGGTGACCTTTGAATTCCGGGCTAAAATAGCGAATTTTAGCCAAAAATGCCAAAGTCCGAGAGACTGCTAGGACCGGAATTGAAAAATTTGAATCTATGAAATACGCGATGAAATCGAGCCTGAAGGAACATTGGAAACAAAAAAGTTTGGGAGTTGGTCTGGCCGCGGCGATGGCGTTGATCTCGGTTGGCTCTTTGTGGGCGGCCACGGAAGAGATGGAGCCGGTTGATCTTGCCCAGGCTGAACCTGAAGGTGGGGAAGCCGCGCCCATACGGGTGGAACCGGTTACTGTGACCATTGGCGGCGAGTCACGAGATGGCATCTCGGTGGAGTTTGAGCATCGGAAAGACGCTCGCAATTCGCTCCAAGTCCGCACCGATGTGTCGGGTGTGAACTACAACACCTTGGTTTTCAATGTCAACTTTGGCCAGACGGATCCGTCACGTCAGGGCTTCGGAGTTTTGTTGATAGATCGAGATGGCAATTGGGCATCAACCAGTTTTGGCAAGCATGCCCAAAAACTGGAAGAGGGATGGTATGAATTCGCATGGGATCTGGTCAATCAACCCGATGTGGACCTGGGACTGAATCCCGAGAATATTAGGACGGTACGGATTAGGTATAATTTCGAGAGTATTCCCGAAAATCAAAAAGATACCGTTACGTTTGCCGATATGAGGTTCGTCTCTGGACGCACGGCCCAAGCCGGCGATCCGGAGCTTTATAAAGAATGGGTAGCGTATGCTCAGGCTTATCGCCCTGACTATAGCGACAGCAGCAAATTTCTCCTGCCACCGGAGACGGGAAGGATCAATCCTCCCCTTGCGCTAACGAATGAAGGGAAACCTCTCGGTGAAATTGTGCTGGAGGCCGGAGCCTCTGAAACAGAGACTCTCGCTGCTGGGGAACTTCAGCGCTGGCTGAAGGAAATTACCGGGGCGGAATTGCCCATCGTGCAAGCTCCCACCGACACCGCGCAGGTCAAAATTCTCTTGGGGAAGCATTTCGCGGAGTCCCGCTATGGAGAAGACCTCAAGGCCCTCGCCGACAGCGATGGATTTGCCATACGCACGGAGGGAAAGAACATTTCTATCTTTGGTGCCATTCCCAAAGGAACCATGAATGGTGTCTTTTCCTTTATTGAAAATAATACCGACCTGATCTGGGCGCGGCCTCATCCTGGCCACGGGACGATCTTCTCGCAAGAGAAGAACTTGGAGATTGTTTGGGCCGATGCCCTAGAGCGACCAGCGGCCACCATCCGGGGTTGGTTCCCCAATCTCGGAGGAGAGTTAGACTTTTGGCTCTGGTCGGATCGAAACCGTAATAATTACCTTGCCACTGGCAACCCCAAGCATAATTTGGAATGGGGGGATATCGTCGAGTTTGGCGGAGGTCATAACCTGCAATTCTTCACCCCCAAGGACGATCCGGCATATTTTCCGACCATTGAGGGATCGAAGCCCGAAAAGTTAAGTATTTGGAAACATCAGATTTGCATGAGCGTGCCAAATCTGGAGGAAACTTATGCCAAGAATGTCGTCAATTACCTCAGTGAAAAAGCGCCCCCCGGGCTCGAAGTCTTCAATATCAAGATCGAAGATAACTGGGGCGTTTGCGAATGTGAAAAATGCGTGGCTCCGATCACCCTAGCGGATGGAAGTGTCGTTACGATTGATGATCCCGCCTTTCGCTCGACCCAGTTCTACCAGTTCCTGAACAAGGTGACATCGATCATTAATGAGACCTTCCCGGATCTGAAGATCCAGACCTATGCTTATTTCTTCACCTCCACGCCGCCCAAGGTGGCGTTGAATCCCAATATCGTCATTCTCTTTTGTCCCTATGTGCGCAAGGATCATCGCACCCCGCTTTGTTCACCGGCTAATGATCATTGGTGGAGGATGTTGAAAACCTGGGGAGAGGCCACGCCCAATGTGCTCATCCGGGAGTACTACGGAATTCTCAATCAGGGGCGCCCCTTGGCGGAGGTGGTCGCGTTCGATGTCCGCAATGCCCTCAAATTGAATGTCCGTGGTTTCGGCTCCGAGATTAATCCGGACTTCGTGCGCAAGTGGGGGGATGGGGTCATGCGCGGTGGCGGAGATGATTTCGATGTCGATATGATGGATTATTGGATCATTAATCGGCTCTACTGGAATCCCAATGCGAAGGTCGAAGACCTCCGGAAGTACTTTATTCGCCGGACCTTCCGGGAAGCAGCCCCGGAGATGGAAAAGTTCTTTGGAACCATTCGCGAGCATTGGTACACGCAGAGAGGCGCTTCCACCTGGGGAAGTGGGAAGCGACTTTTTGGGGACAAGATCTTGGCGGAAGGGAAGGTCGATGAGATGCGCGCCCGCTTGACGGTCGCCGCATCTCTGGCCACGCATCCCGTCTCGAAAACCTTGATCGAGAGGATTTCTCAACGCTTTGAGGGTTACCTGAAAGAAGCCGGCACCCCGGCCATCAAAGAGGATTAATCAACTGGCTCGCTCAAATTTTCCTTGTGGTATGATGCCCTCTCCCTCAATTGGAGCCGAACCAAACGTCTCCAAGTCGCTCGGCCATAAACTCCGTTCGCACTATGAGCGGATCCAAACTACCTATGATCACTCTATGAAACCCGAGCAAATTGCAGCCCAACTCTACACCGTCCGAGACCTTTGCACTAATCTGCAGGAAACGGCGGAAACCCTCAAGAAGATCAAGACCATCGGCTATAGCGCAGTCGAAGTCGCGGGAATTTGTGAGATCGGATCAGATGACTTATTGAAAATTACCGGAGACGCGGGATTGAAGATTTGCTCGATCCACGACGGGACTGAGAACGTGCTCGATCAACCGGAAAAAGTGGTGGAACGACTAAATGCCCTGGGATGCGAGATCGTCGCGTGTTCCTATCCTCCTGGGATTGATCTGGGCAATGCAGAAGACGTCCGCCAACTGGTGGATAAGTTGAAGTCTGCCGCGGTCGTCTTTCGCGCCGCAGGGAAAAGACTTTGCTACCATCATCATTCCGTGGAATTCACCCGCTATGGCGAAGCAACCGTGCTCGACCATATCCTCAAAAGCGTTGATCCCCAATCGCTGAGTTTGGAACTGGACACTTATTGGATCCAACACGGTGGAGGTTCCCCGGTCGAATGGTGTGCCCGCCTAAAGAATCGCTTCCCCATTCTTCACTTGAAAGATTATGGAAACACGGGCGGCGTCCCGGTATATATGGAAGTCGGCAACGGGAATCTCGATTGGCCAAAGATCCTTGCTGCCGCAGAAGCCTCCGGTTGCGAGTGGTTTGTGGTGGAGCAGGACATCTGCCCCGGTAACCCGCTCGACAGTCTGAGAACCAGCTACGAAAATCTCCGCTCGCGGTTCCTTTAGGCTTGAACTCCGAAGTCCTAAATATCGACGAAGAAGAAGAAGTATCTCATTGACACACTTGCCGACTTTCACTTTCTAGTCCGAACTCTAATCCCAAAACCATGAAATCGAATCTCCTCCTGACCTTCGTCACTCTGAGTACCCTCCTCCTCGGCTCCGCCCTTGCCGGGAACACTGACTCTAAAGCCCCATTGCTGGAACGAACTAATGAGGTTGCTACCTTATTCGGCAAGGGTGACTTTGCGGCCATGTCCGAATTATGGACGACCGACGGTCACTATTTTGATGCCGAGGGAATGCATTTCGTCGGCCGTCCGGCCATTGCGAGTGCCTTAGCGGGAATCTTCTCCACCTATCCGGGGGCTCAACTTCGCTCCGAGGTGAAATCGACCAGCTTTCTCGATCCGGACACCATCATCGAAGACGGCGTGGTGACGGTGACCGTACAGGGAACTACCGTCAGTTTCCTCTACACCAACATTAACGTTCGTAAGGACGAGAAATGGCTGATCGCCAGCACGCGTAATTATAAAGCTCCCTCTCCGGGGTCCGGCGAACATCTCCAGCCATTGAAAGGCCTGATCGGGGCCTGGCAGATTGAATCGAACAACGGCGTGGCGGGTACCGCCGAGTTCGCATTGTCCCCAGGCGGAGACGCCATTCTTGGACACTACGCCATCACAGTTGACGGGAAAATCGCCAGCCAGGAAAATCCGCGCATCGCCTGGGACGCGGCGACCGCTTCCATCCTCTCGCGGAGCATAGAGGCAGATGGCGGATTCAGCAATGGTATCTGGAGCCAGCAAGGTGATTCCTGGGTGATCGCAAACAACGCGACCATGGCGGATGGTAAAAAACTCGCTTCGACAAACGTCATCGTTCAGACAGGTCCCGACGCGATCACTTTCCAATCGAAGGATCGCAAGTTCGAAGATGGTGAGGTCCTGCCCGACACACCCGTTATTGCGCTTAAGCGGGTCAGCCAGCCAAAAACTGCCCAATAACGCGCCTCCCTTATTCCGCTCAGAGGGAGACGGGATTGCTCTCGAGATGATAAATGCATCTCTGGTTGCCGGTGGCAGCCTTCAGATCAAGAGCTCTCCCCGGATTCCATCTGCGTCACCACTCCAGCGCGGTTGGCGAAGTACAAGGCCACGTCGGAGGGTTCGAGCGCGTTTCCATCGGCCCAGAAACACCAGAAGTCGGGGTGGCCATGGAGCGGCTTGCGCACATAAGTATGCTGGAGGGCAGGGTTTGGTGTGAGGACGGCGGCGCAAGCCCATTTCCGGCCCGAATCCCGGCTTTCCCATCGCTGGATCTCCCCCCCGGTGGTATATGGCTGTGAGCCGGGACCGATGGGAGCGATAATCTCCCAAATCCCATCCTCCCGAATCCAGAGGGAACCATGATCGTAATTGTGGTCCACCCTGCATACCGGCAACCAGGACCACTGACCATTTTCCAGCCGGCCAATGACCAACCATCTTGGGTCGCCAGCCGGCCCGCTCAGACAATCGCTGCTTGTGAGGATCAGGATGTGCGGGTTCCCTGCGGCGTCGAAGGCGATATCCTTGATATAAACAAGCAGGTCCTCACTCGCGAAGTCCCGCACGAGGGCCGAATTCGCCGGTTCGGTCAGAGGGACCTCCACATTTTTACCTGACGCGTTATTCCATGTCTCTCCGCCGTCCCATGATTCAAGGTAATAGAGGTTTGTGCGGGCATTGAGACCGCCCTCGGGAGGATGGTAGTCGAAAACTGTGACGACCCGCCCCTCTCTGGCCCAACTGATCTGATAACTACCCAGCCCCATCTTCACCAACTGGCGCGGCTTGCTCCAAGACTTGCCGTCAGCACTGGACGCCCAATAGAGCGGGCGACTTGTCTTGCCCGCCATGTCTTCATATCGGGTATGCAACCAGAGCAAACCGCCTCCTTCACATGGCCAGACCTGCGAATAAGAAAAGAGGTCCTCCAAGACACAATCGAAACCCGAGAGGTCGTGCGGGCGCTTGCTCCGTAAGACATAGGCTTTGCCAAAAGTCGGGTCGTCCGCAGACAACTCAGCCCCGGGTCCGTGACTGTTGCAGAAAATGAGAATGTGGCCATCCGGCGCGATCGCCAGAGTGGATTGGTAGTGCGCGTCATCGGTGTTGCGGCGGAGCACCACTACCGGATCGCTTAGTGTCCCGCGGCGATGGTCAAAGTAGCAAACCGTGTTTTCCAGCCTGTTGTTCGCATCAGCTCCGGCATAGCAAAAATAGGTTCGCCCAACTTCCCGGGAGTAAACCGCCAAGGGCAGGATCTGCTGGGGATAGGTGGTTAATCCCCCGCTATACTTCCAGCCGAACGCGTCATTTTGCTTCTGGTTGGCATACCAAAGACCCTTGAAGAAACGTGGACTGGTTTCCGGATTGCTTAGGGGAAGCTCGCCGAACGGGGAATCGCCGACATCTTGAGTCATCTTGTGAAATTTGAGAGCATCGCGTGATAATGCGAACGTCCGAAAAAAAGTCAAAGACGGATTGTTACACTGTGGTTGGTGCCGGAAGTGACAGACCACCGACTTGTTGTCAGGTTGAGAACTGGTTTCTGGCGTCCTCATACTTGAGGCTTGTTCCACTATTTAATTTTGAAACAACCGTTTCGGAAGACGGCGCGAAACTGGATCCGATGAATGATCCGAAGATTTGACAATAAATACGAGTATTTCGATGTTCTATTCATTTGATTTCACTATTTTGTACGGCCAATGTCTGCCGGGTCCGAGGATTCGATAAACCCTTTTGACCACCCACCCCAAGTAACAACTATCACCGCGCGATTTCGAATAAGGTCAGATAAGCACTCCAAGTGTCCTGAAACTTCTCATCTTATCGCGCATTCATCTGACATGAAATCCAGTAACTTCGCATTCGTCGGCCTCCGAATCTCCCCAGAAGATGCGCAGCCAGCAGACATTCGGTCGGTCTAACTCCAGACTCCTAAATTTAAAAAAATACCATTATGAAAAAAACTACCACTTTGTTTCTTGGTTTACTGAGCGGTCTATGGGCGGGTAATGCACTGGGCACGCAGGAGCTGATCCCAGCTCCCTCCGCAGAGTTGGGAACGGTCCCGCCTGAGGCTTACATCCAAGATTACTATGCGCCTCCGCCGGATTTTGTACCGCAGCGCGCGATTCACGATTACACACTCAACACGCGTGTGCCCGACTATTTCTGGCTCCCTTACGACGGAGCTTACACGCTCGCGCTTCGAATTCGTCCCATTGCAAAGGAAAAAATTGAACAGCAAATTGCGGCGAAGCTGATCGATCCCTCCAAAAATACAGGGGCCCTTGCTTTCTCGACCGATGCGGAGAAGGACGAAGCCAACCGCTCGATTGTGATTCAAACGCTGAACGAACCGGCGGACGACTTGATTGAACTTTCCTTCAAAATGAAGGCGACCGTGCAAAACGCAGGTGCGAACCTGAAGGTCGTCGCTAACGGTCTCGGGACACTCCTCACAGAAAAGAACGTGGACCTCGATACGAAGTGCCAAGATGGGTTCAAGGCTTACAAAATCAAGGTTCCGGGTCAGGCGGGTGCCGTCTTGCGCGATCTTCAGATCGTGGCCGATCCTGCCAGCAGTGCCGATTTCAAGCAAGAGTATGTGATCTTTGACTTGATGCTGCGGCGCAGCGCGGCAAAAGCGCGATTCACCGATCTGCCGCAGCGTCAGTGGATCCGTCAGAAAGCCTTCACGGAGGATCGTCCCCTGACCGTGGCAGATGGGATCCCCGACATCCGTGCTTTTATTGATGCAAATCCGAATGAATTCCCCAGTCTGGACATGCCGATGGTCGACCACCAGTTGCGTCCGCAAGCCGAAAAAGACACGGACGGAGGCTTCAAACTGGAAAACGTGAAAGTGCCTATCAACGGGCAGGAAGTCGATGCCCTCCGGATCACCTTGACGCGTGGGCCGCGTTGTTACCTCAGGTTCCCCTTCGTGTTCGACGGGATGGACTATAACACGATGACCTTGTTTGCGAACATTCAGGTGCCGAAAGATGTCAAGCCTCTCCTTGGCAACAGGAAGCCGATGTTGTGGGGGACCGACCGCAACAAGCTTAACGAGCCATTCGACACGTTCGGGATCGGGCTTTATAGTGCCTCGCACGATCTCGAAGATTGGGGCCGATATGGCGTCATGCAGGCCATGTTTACGCAAAACCTCGAGCTGAATGGTCAAGCGCCAAAGGACTGGCGTGTTTTCGCTTACGACATCGTCAACAGTGACCCTTCCGGAAATAAGAGCGCGTTTTACCCGAAACTCTCGCACTGGACGTTCTATTACGACAACACGAAGATTCCGGAGGGCGAGAAGGTGGTCATCACCATCGCCGCTCCGAAAGTTGCCCGTGGTCTCATGTATGCGGGCGGCGACATTCCCGCCTACAAGAAATTCCTGGCCGAGCGGGAGGATATGAAGCTGATCAATACGGCCGAGAACAAAACCGCACTTGATGCGCCTGCGACGAATCGCCTCGAGAAGCCGGTTCGATTTATTGCCGACCACAAACCCCAAGGGGCGATCTATCTCGACCTGAGCGGGATTGAGACAGCATACCAGGTTGTGGTGCGTCGGGCGGTCAAAGAGATGGTCGATCTGCTCAGTCAGAAGTACGCCATGAGCGCCCCGATCCCGGTATTCGAAACGCCTCCTCCGAAAGGTGTGGCGAATGCCGTTATTATCGGGGGCAGCGCGTTCCGGGAGATTGATCGTGAGCGCTACGATGCCGATATGAAGGAACTCGCGGGAACCCCGGGGAGCGCGATCCGTTCCAAGGGCGCTAATGTTTATATTTACGCCGCCCCGTTCAACTATGCAGGGCCGGCCCGCGGGCTGGCCAATGGGATCTACACCTTCCTGGAAAATAATACGGACGTGATTTTCGCCAGTGCTGAGAAGGACGAAAAGGAGACCTCCGGAGCCGTGTTCGATATGTCGCCTGCCGGCAACTTTGACATCGTTTGGGGTCAGGGCTACTGCAACATTCCGCCGCTTAAGGTCTGGGGCGTGAGCGGCTTGCCCAGGTGGCACAACGACCGCAACCGCGCTGCACGGAGCAGTGTCTGGGGCAACTGGGAATTCGCGGGGTACCGCGGCCGCTCGACCAATCACTGGTGGGGCTATGGCACAGGGTCGGACGGACAGAAGGGTGAGCCCAACGAGACGTGGGGAGTCGGCGAAGACGGCAAGCTCATGCTTCCCGGTTGCTACACGGGGCACCCGTGCCTGATCCGTGTGCTTGAGAAAGCCAAGGACGCGTATGTGGAAGCATCCGGATTCAGTCCGGTCAGTGGGGAGTACCGTGGGCAGGTCCCCGCAGGTGAAGGGTTTGCCTGGAATTCCTTTGATGTCCACGGTCTCTGGGTTGAGGACACCCTCAAGGTGTGTCAATGCGCCCTATGCGCGACGCCAATCCGACTGCCGGATGGGTCGCTTGTGAAACGCGATGAGCATGAGTTTCTCTCCACCCAGTTTTATGCCAATGGCTGTGCCATGATCAACGCGGTGAACGTGTACGCGCGCCGCGACGCACGGATCGAATCGGTCGCCTATTTCTGGATGACGCCGGTTCCGCGTATCAGTCTCTCGCGCAACTATAATGTCCGTTTCGCCCCCTATATCCGGAAGAACTACTTCGAGCCGATCTACGCGCCGATGAACGATATGTGGTGGCGTGATATGTACCGCTGGAGTCAAATCGATGTCTCGACGGGCCTCTACGAATACTTCCTGAGGATTCAGAGTCGCCCATGGGCCGACGTGTTCAAATACGATTTGGCCATGCAAACGAAGCACGGTTTGGACGAAATCATCCTGGAAGGGGATATCAGTCCGATGGCCATGATGGAACGCTGGGTCGTTACGCGCCTCATGTGGGAGCCGCAACATGAGGTGGCGGATCTTCGGGCCTACTTCTTGCAACGCACGTTCCGTGAGGCTGCGCCCGATATGGAGAAGTTCTTCGAGACGTTCTTCAGCCTCATCTATCGCGACTATGCGCCTTACAAACCAATGGACTTTGAGGAATTGAATAATTTCGGGCGCCTCGCACTCCAGACAAAGTCCCCGCAAGCTCAAAACCGAGCGGTGGCTGACGATCTGACCGATATTCTGAACTCAGCGGCGAAGAAGGTGAAAAATCCTGAAGCGGCGCGGTTGCTGGGACTGTTTCGTGAAGACTGGGATAAATACATGGAGACTGCCCGCAAGCTCGAAGCGGACGCGAAGGGGAACTCGTAAGCCAGGATCCAGGGTTTTAAGAAGAGAAGACGGAAGACGCGTAATTATATGCAAAATACGGAATTGGACGAGTTTCAGGCTCCGAAGAATATCCGATTATTTGAAGAAGGACGAGCGCGGTCTCTACCAAATATGGCCTTCAAACACCCCGGAATCCGGGGAAGGATCGTATGAAGCGTGGGGCAAAAACCCGACAATGGACATTGCCCTCATTCGCCTGCTCTTCAATGCGGTGATTGAAAGTAGCGAAGTCTTGGACTGTGATGAAGAAGACCGTGCCTTATGCCGAGAGCACCTGGAAAATTTGGCTCCCTATCCCATGCGAGACGGGCGTCTAGCCGATATGGAAAGCAAGGACTTCACGTATTCCCACCGTCATCCCGGCTTGCTCACACCGATTTATCCATGTTCAGATTTAGGAGGAGAAGTCGCGGAGCGTACTTTCGATGAATTCATCAATCGTGGAAGCCGACTTTGGGTCGGATTTTCGCCGGTTTGGGCCTGCGCGGCGGCGCGCCTCGTTCGTGGAGAGCAGGCCCGTGATTTTTTAAAGGAATTTATAGAAGTCTATACGCTGTGCGACGGCGGTCTGCACCTGAATTACGATTACAAAGGAACCGGGCGCGAAACTAGAGGCATCGGAAATCATCCTCACGGCCACCGATCAAAAGTGGAGTGAATTCAAAGCGACAGTGTCCGCGGTGGAAGATACGCCGGAGGGCGGCCTGAAAATCAGCTGGAAATTGGACCCGCCCGCGGACGGCTCCAAGCCGTTCGACTTTGCCCAACTCAAGGAGTTGGCTCTTATTATTCCCAAAGCGACGTTTGAAGGAACCGATCATGAAGTCGTTTTCTACCTGACCGATTTGTCGCTGGGAAATATTGAGAAGTGAGGTGGACGTGGTTGTCAGCCCACCAAGGATCAGCGGCATCTGTAGCGCCCTTGGCGGGGGGATCCGTAGTCGTCACAGATCACGCTTCGGCAACGATGAAAGAAACGACAGAAATTCTCGAAATTGACGCAAAGAAACGGGTGCGGACGCCCCGAGAGAAGAAAAAGGATATTCTCCATGATTTTGAAGCCCACGGCGGATAATCCGAAGATTTGGCAATAAATACGAGTATTTCGATGTTCATTTTATTTGATTTCATAGTTTAGGTGACTCATTGTTTTCTCGAATCCGAGGATTCGAATAACCCCTTCTGACCATCCACCCCCAAAGTAAAAGAACCGTCCCATGAAAATCCCCACATCCCGTAAATTTTCCAATCAACCTGAGAACGCACGCCGTGCTTCGAGAAAGCTTCGGCATTTCGCACTGGCCGTGGGCCTCGGGCTTCTCCTCTCCGCAAGCCCCGGCTTGCAGGCCCAAACGATCTGGAACGGCACTGGAACGACAGGTGGAGATGGAAATTGGACCACGGCTGCTGACTGGAGCGCAGGAGTTCCCACCACTTTGGTGGATACAAGATTTGAAGTGGACGTGACCCGGCCCACGGCTGCGGCCGCGATCGCCGTGACAGGGACGCAGGCCGTGAAGGGCCTTCGCGTCGGATTGGGGAAATCAGTCACTCTGAACATGGCCGATGGAGCCTCGCTCGATGCCTCCGGGCTCTTGGGTGTTGGAGCTAGTGTCGGAACAGGCACGGGACCAGCCAGCCTCACCATCCAAGGCCCTGGAGCCGGGAGCGCGACAATTTCCCATATCCGCTTCGATGTCGTCAATAGCAGCTCGATGGTGGTTACCGGCAATGTCTCGGGCACAGGCACGGGAGATAGCTCAGTCGGGCGCGGCGCACCAGCGCAAGGGTCCAGCAGCCTGAGCATCCTGAATGGTGCGAGTGTTGGGCTAGGCCCCCTTTCGGTTGGGCGCGGCTCCTCGGATAATTTCTTGTTAGTTTCTGGCACGGGTTCTTCTCTCACCATGAGCACCACCTTGAACGTGGGGATGAATTCACCAGGGTTTCCGAACGTTAGGAATTCGGCACGGGCGGAAAATGGAGGCCAAATAATTATCACTTCGATTGGAGGACTCGGCCAAGGGACAGGCGCTCATTCCAACTACTTCGAAGTTACCGGGTCAAACTCTGCGCTGACTTCTGAGACCATTCGGGTGGGAGATCAAACCGCCAGCCCCGGTAACATCGGAGGCAATTATCTCAGGGTGGCCGCCGGAGGAACCGCCAAGATGAAAGGGGCTCTCGACATCAACAACTACGATGACAGCTCCACCAATTTTGGGTCAAACTATGTCCTCGTTGATGCTAATGGCACCTTGACGTCGCAGAATAACATTAACGTCAAAGAGAAGGGCGCTCTGAGATTGGCCGCCACCGGCAAAATCGAGGGGCGTACGACAGCGGGGGTGGCCGCCACGGCCGCGATCAATGTGCTGGCGGACGGGCGTTTTGAAGCCGCCGGCGCTGGGCTCGGGGCCACGACAACCGTAAACACAACGATCAATAGTGGCGGGTTCCTCGCCGTGGGTTTGGATACAGCCGTGGTGGCGAGCACTCTGAGTCTTTCCAATACATCCTCCAAGATGACGCTCAATACCGGCAGCTTTTTGGAGTTCGGGTTGTTTGGCAATGGCCTGAACGACAGCATCGCCTTTACGTCCACCAATATCATGACGATTGGGACCGGAGTGAATCTCCGTCTGACCTTGCAGGCCTATAGCCCGGCGGACGGGAATTCCTGGACGCTCCTCACGGGATCCGGATTCGCCACTGGTTCCGCCGGCAATCTGGCTGCGGCCACTTTCGACCTGCCCACGCTGGGAGGCGGGCTGTCCTGGGATACCACGAAGTTTAACGAAACTGATGGCTGGATGGTTTCCGTGGTTCCCGAGCCCTCGAGCCTGATGCTCTTAGGAATTTCCCTTGGCACTCTTCTGTTTGTCCGGCGGAGAAGGGCGTAAGCCTTCTCTCAGATTGGGCCTCCCGGAGTCTCTCCAATTTTTCCTGAATTCCAATATGGAAAATCATACGCCTGCAAAAGGAAAAGTGGTTTCCACTCAGCAGGCGGCAGTTAAAAAAAGCACAGGGGCGTTCACCCTTGTGGAAATGCTGGCAACCATGATGATCGTTGCCATTTTGGTTGTCATGTTGTTCGGAGGAACCCGGTATGTCCTCGAATCAGCCAAAACAGTCACCTGCATGTCCAACCTGCGCACGATCGGTATTGGGTTTGCTACCTTTGCTGCGGAAAACAACAATCTGTTTCCCAACGCCTCTCAAGGCGGGTACTGGCCTGGGACGATCGCCGAGTATGTGCCTCGAAAAACGTTTTTCTGTCCTTCGGAAGACAAAGCCGCGGTGGCGAACAAGGTGGATCGGGATGACAAGGCGTGGAAAGACAATCAGCCGTTCATCAGCTACGGATACAATGCCCGATATCTGGCTCCGGACTTCGGTTCGAACTGGAGCGTTCCCAGGGATCGCTACAATATCACCTTCGCCAACCTGGCGCGGATGAAATCGGTCATGGTGTTGGCCGATGCGGGGCGTTTGAATTCCAGTGGAACATCCGGCTGGGGCTTTTACTACATGGAGCCTCCTCAGCTCCAGTATGGGATGCCGCTGCCAAGGCATCGAGGGCATGCCAATGTACTTTGGGCGGATGGCAGCGTCAGCCAGCGCGAATGCATTTTAGGAAGGGAAGACCCTTACAAGTACATCACGAAAGAAAACTGGAATTGGCGCCTTCAATAAGGGTTGGGCAAATTTTTTAATTCTCTGAACGAATATGCTGCAAAAACGAAAATTAATAGCGAAAACGGCAGGGGCCCTGGTGGTCATTCTGGCTCTTTCTGATCTTTCGGCCGAGCCGGATAGCATTTCCTCCGATGACTGGGCTCCGCTCCAGAAATCGTCTGCTGTGACCATGGAAGATGGTTCCATGAATGTGAACGGCAAGGAGGTTCCCTTGCGGACCCTCGTGTTTTCCAAAAGCAAGAGTTCGTTTAACGATGCGGTGGGCCTTCCCGTTCCCGGAGACCTGATGGAGTATTCTGTCATTTCTTTCCAGGTCAAGCTGGAGCTTCCTTCGGGAGCCCCCGACAACTTCATTGTCACCTTCTTTAACGAAAAGGGTTGGTACCTGAAAAACGACGTGAACAGCCTCGTAACCAAGTTCCTCGATCATGCCAACGAAGTCGCTCCCGGCGAGTATGAGTTTTTCTGGGATGCTCGACAGAAATTCGAAGCTTACGAAATGGGCGATGCCCGCCATCTCGTTTTGATTTATCCCACGTCTCAAATTCCCGATGGCGAAACGGTAAAAGTTTCCGTTTCCGCGGTTAGTTTTCAGAAGTAGTCCCTGCCATCTTTCGATGGTTTTTTAAACCCGGTTTTGTTCCGGGAGCAGAATTCTCATGTCCATAAAATATCCTGTTTTGCAAAATATGAATCGTTATACCCTTCCTCTCTTCATGGGCGCGCTTTCCGCGTTCCTCACCGTTTCCTCCTCTACTCTTGCCAATGAGGCCGTGCCGGTCGATTGGAGCCAAGCTACCGTAGAAGGCGGTGAGCAAGCACCGTTGCGCATTGAATTGGGCGATGAGGAAAATAGCGCTCGGATGATCTTGCAGCACAGGAAGGCATGGAACAGCGTTCGCATTCCCGTCGCACCGGACCTGGAAAAGACGAACTTGCTAAAGTTCCGGGCGACATTTTCCACCTCCGATCCCGAGTTGCAAACTTTCCAATTGAGTTTGGTCGATGCGCAGGGGCGTTTATACGGCACCACATTGAGCCGGCAGAGTGCCAGGGAAGGCGATGAGATGCTTTTTGTTTGGGACATTCAAAATGAACCTAATAATGATAAGGGTGCCGATTTCAAGGACCTGAAGAACCTCGTCTTGAAGTTTAATTTTGGGGCAATTCCTGAAAACGAGGAACTGATTATCAGTATCAACGATATGGAGTTTGTCGCCGGACCGTCCGTTGTCAGCGGGGACCCCGTGCGGTTCGAAAAGTGGCAACACGATATGGCGAACTACCAGCCGGATGATTCCGACCGCAGCCGCTTTCTGGAGCCGCCCGTGACCGGACGGATCAAGAGCCCGGTGGCCCTGGTCAAAAATCATCAACCCATCGCCAGCATTGTGGTGGCCGCGGACGCAGACGAACCCTCGAAGAATGCCGCCAAGGAATTGCAGATGTGGATCAGTCGGATCACCAAGGCCGAGCTTCCCATCGTTCACGAGGCGGTGGAGGAAGACGGCACCTTCCTCTTTCTTGGAGAGGCGTTCGCGAAGGAACATTTTTCCGACGATGTGAGGGCTTTGGCAGGATCGGACGGGTTTGCTATCCGGACCCGGGGCAATCGGATCCATATCTTTGGGGCCGACTCTAAGGGGACCCTGAACGGCGTATTTGCCTTTGTCGAAAACAACAGCGACCTGATCTGGGCCCGACCTCATCCCGATTTTGGAACGGTTTATTCGGAGAGTGCGGACTTTGCTGCGGTCTGGGCCGACGCCTTGGAGCGTCCGCCAACGAAATACCGTGGATGGCTCCCCAATCTGGGTGGTGGAGAGAACTTTTCGATTTGGTGCAACCGCAATCGAAATAACTACATCGGAGGAATGACCGCAAGGCAAGCAGCCTGGGGCGATCGGGTTGAGTTCGGCGGAGGCCACAACCTGCAATCCTTTATTCCCAAGGACGACAAGCGCTATTTCCCCGTGGTCGAGGGGAAGAGACCCGAAAAGCTCAGCATCTGGAAGCACCAGATCTGCCTGAGCGTTCCTGATTTGGTCACCACCTATGCGGATAATGTGGTGAAATATATTCAGGAAAAAGCCCCCGTTGGCTTGGATGTTTTTAACATCAAGATCGAAGATAATCATGGAGTCTGTGAGTGTGAGAAGTGCCTCGCGCCTTTGACGCTTCCCGATGGCACCGTGGTGAAAAATGATCATCCGGCCTTCCGGTCCACCCAGTTTTATCACTTCCTCAACGAGGTGACCAAAAAGATCAATCAGACATTTCCGGATCTCCAAATTCAAACCTATGCCTATTTTTATACCGCCATTCCTCCGCTGATCACGTTGGACAAAAATATTTATGTCCTCTTTTGTCCCTACGTTCGGGTCGATCATCGCAACCCGCTGTACGCCCCGATCAACCGGGTCTGGTGGGATCGCCTGACAGGGTGGTCGAAGATGACTCCGAATATCGTCATTCGGGAATACTACGGGATATTTAGTGAGGGCCGGCCCTTTGCGGAGGTGGTCGCGGCGGATGTTCGTGCTGATTTGGCACTCGGTGTTCGCAGCTTTACCTCAGAGATCAATCCCGACTTCACCCGTGTTTGGTCGGATGGGACCCTGCGGGGAGGAGAGGATGGATTCGATCTTTCGGCGATGGATTTCTGGATGATTAGCCGGGTTTATTGGAACCCCGAGGAAAACCGGGAGGACCTGAGAAGATACTATATTGGCCGGACCTTCCGCGAGGCGGCACCCATGATGGACAAGTTCTTCGGCCTCATACGGCAGGGATGGTATGAGAATCTTCGTCCGCCCTCCACCTGGGGCAACAGTGCCAAAATGTGGAAAGAGACCATCGTGGACAAAGGGCAGCTGGACCAAGTGTCGGCCCTCCTCGACGAGGCCCTGGCCGTCGCGGAAAATCCTTCCTCTCGGATCATGGTCTCAAAAATTCGCGACAAGTTCCTCGGTGAAGTGGGGCGATCCAAAGAACCGCTGGAAAAGACTGACCTGCGCCACCCCACGTCGGGTCAATACCTCAATCATGGCTGGAGGGCAATCAGTCGCCTCGATACGGCCTACTCGACTCACCTCCTTAAAGATGGCACAAGCACGCCCGCGGTGAGATTGATTTCCCTCGAGCGAAAGAAAGGAAAGCCAAATTTTATGACGCTTTTCAGCCCGAATATTGTGGGAATATCTTTCCACTTTACGGTAACTTTTGTCCAAGGGACGCCCTCTCTGGACGCTTTGCCGCTCCTTCGCATCAGCGACGCGCAGGCCGAGGAGACCTCCACGGTGGAGGCTTATCAAGCCTCCGAAGTGGATGCGGACACATGGGAATTTTCCTGGACGCCCAAGGGAGAGAACGCCAAGGGAGAGCCCTTGGATCTTGAAAAAATCACGCGTTTGCAATTCATCTCTCAGGATACGGCGGAAGATGTTCAGGAGCTTATTCTGACCAAGCTGGACCTTAACTGATTTCGAAGACCGCGTCGCCGTGATTTTGACTGAAGCAAACTGATGACTATGGAGGGAAATCCCTATCAAAACTGGATTCACTTTGATTTCAAGGGAATGCATCCATCCGAAGGCCACCTTATAGAATGGCTTAGCTGGGTTCGAGATAACGGATTTTCCGGGATCGTGCTGGAATATGAAGACCGCTTTCCCTGGACGACTTTTGAGGGAACCTGGCGTCCCGGGTTCGAGTTTGATGTCTGGCAGCGAATCTGGCAGCACTGCGCGGAAATTGGGCTGCAGGTGACGCCCTTGATTCAGACCTACGGCCATCTCGAATGGTTGTTAAAACACAAGCGCTGGGCACACTTGCGCTGCGGAAAGCATGTCAACCTCCTCTGTCCCTTGCATCCGGAGGTCCGCCCGCTGCTGGCGTCCTGGATCGAAGAAGTGGCGGATTTGCACCCGGGATCGGAATATCTCCACGTGGGCCTGGACGAGGTTTATCACATGGGCGAATGCGCGGTCTGTTCGAAACGGGCCGCAGAATTGCCCCTGGGAAAAATGGACTTGTTGCTGGAGCACGCCAGTTTTGTTTGCGAAACAGTCAGCAAGCTCGGCAAACGCCCGATTATTTGGGCGGACATGTTTTTGCACTCGGGCCATACCGAGTTGTTGCAGCAAATGTCAACGGACACCGTGATTTGTGAATGGACTTATGCCGGCGATGTCGGGAAGGGAACCCGGCAACTCGCAGGGTTGACGCCTAATGCTTTGATGGGCGCGTCCGCGATCCGGCGGAACTACTCTCCCTTTCAAATAGTGGCCGACGTGGCTGCTCAGGTGGACAATGTGTGTGCATGGCATGTTGCGGCGGCAGAGCAGCCGGCCGTGAAGATTCTTTTGCATACCTTATGGGCGCGTTCGCGCGGGCTTTCCCCGCTTTATGGTCCATGGGAGGGATGGCTGCCTGCTTTTCAGGTGGCTGGACGAAAAGGACGCAATTTGTCGTCATCCATGGAGCAGGGGATGGCACTTTTGTCGCAAGGCTTAAAATCCAACAAATACGAAGACATCGAGGAGTTGGTGGCACAGTTGATGGGGCTGACCACCGATGAGGATCGCGAGAAAAGGGCCTTGAAGTGGTGGGAACTGCCCTTGCGCTATCATGCCGAGCTGTTGATCGTACAATACTATTCGCTCTATGCCTTGTCTCTTCGCGCCAGTTCCGCTTGGATGGGGGAAGATCCCGATCTCACCTTCGAATTGCGTGAGATTCTTCAAAAACTTCGGGAACGGCTTCAGCTGATTCAGGACGAGGTGAAGGAGTTTCTCACTCTGCAGGAGTGGAGCAACGGCGAGGAGTATCTCGAAAGCCGCTTCGGAGGCTTGGAGGCTGCGCTCGCTGCCATCCACCAAATCAGCTCAGCGGAGTCTCCCGAGAGTTAGACACATTTTACCGTATCATTTTAATGCATCCTCAGTTTCGATTTTCCAAAAACCAATTCCCCGTCCTTTCCGGCCTTCCCTTTGTTCAAGATTATTTCAAGGAGCGTTTCTCCGAGAACGGTCGACTGATCGAGTTCCAACAAGACGATTCTCATAATGGATTCGTCATAGAGGCAAGCGACCACGGTTCCCTGGTACGCTATCAGCGCCCCAGCCAGGCCTACCGGGCCCTCGGGCAACTTTTGAGCGGCGCACAGTTGGAGGGAGGGAAGACGGTGTCGCAGACCTGTTTCCTCGAATCAGTTGGTGTCATGTTAGATGTTTCGCGCAATGGTCTGTTTCGTGTGGAGCGTATTGAGGAAATGTTTCTTCAATTTGCCCTTGCCGGCATCGACTCCGTGCAACTCTACATGGAAGATTCCTACCTCTTGCCCGGAGAACCCTACTTTGGTTACGGGCGAGGGGCGTATTCGGAATCCGAATTGCGGCAGATCGATGATCGGGGGCATGCTTTGGGAATCGAGGTTGTCCCTTGCATCCAAACGCTTGGTCACTTGGAGCAGATTCTTCAATGGCCTGCCTACAGGCACTTACAAGATGTGCGCGGGGTCTTGATGGTGGGCCTGGAGGAAACTCATCGATTGATTGCAAAGATGCTTGATGTCCTCTCCTCCTGCTTCCGGACCCGACGGATTCACGTTGGGATGGACGAAGCGCACGGGGTCGGTAGCGGCAAGTATCTTGAGAAAAACGGATTCCGCCGACCGTTCGATATCCTGAACGAGCATCTCGCGGTGGTGACTCGGCTCTGTGAGGATCGGGGTCTGGAGCCCATGATCTGGAGTGACATGTTTTTCCGAATTGGTTCGAAAACGCATGACTATTATGATTCTCAGGCGGAGATCCCTGAAGAAGTCATTGCCCGGGTCCCCAGCGGGGTCGAGTTGGTCTATTGGGATTACTATCACGCCGATGTCAAGTTTTATGAAGACTGGATCGACCGCCATCGGGCGATGGGGAAAGAACCCATTTATGCCGCAGGAGGTTGGACATGGGGCCGTTTTTGGACCTATTGGCCCCGTCTTCAGGAGACCATTGGAGCCGGAATGTCGGCCGCACGGCGAAAAGGTCTCAAGGAATCCTTCGTGACCTTCTGGGGCGACGATGGTTGTGAATGCCATCCATTTTCTATGCTGGGTGCCATTTTTTACTTTGCGGAAACAGCCTATTCCGAAGCGGTGGACTTTGCGGAACTGGAGCGACTTTTTGCCATCTTCTCCCCTGAAGTCACGCTGGCGGATTGTCAACTCGCGGCCGAACTCGATGGAATACCGGAGATTGAGGGCGCCGTCGAAAGCGAAGCGAATTTTTCCAAATGGATACTCTGGCACGACCCCGTGCATGGCTTTCTCAACCCCCACATTCCCGAGGGTTTGGTTGGACATTACTGCGGTTTGGCAGAGAAGCTCGGAAATGGCAACAGGGAGGGCACCATCCTGGACTTTCCTCGCACAATTGCCCAAACGTTGTCCAAAAAAATCCGTCTGCACCTCGAAGTGCGGGACGCCTGCCAGTCCCGGGATGTGGACAAGATCCGCGAACTGCGCTGTGAGGTTCTTCCGGCCACGATTGAGGGCTTAAACAAATTGTGGGTTCTTCATCGAAAGGCCTGGCATCATTGGTACAAGCCTTTCGGCTGGGAGGTCATTGAGGGCCGTTACGCAGCCATCCTTGCGCGCCTGAACAGCCTCGATTCCATCCTGCAAGACTGTTTGGAAAATCCCGGCACCTACGTGGAGGAGTTTGCTTTGTCGCCGAACCCCGTTCTTCCTACGGAACAGGTCTCGAAATGCTACTTCGACTACGGTCGGACAGTCACTTCAAGCTTCCTGAAATGAATGGAACTCTCCGCCGCAACCGGAGGATGAGCTGACATTGATTTCCTCTTGATCACCTAAATAACAAAGTCTCTAAAACCTTTCTTTTGTATTTCTTTTGAAAATTTTTCCGCCATCGAAAATACCACGACTTGCTATGAAAATTTTCATCACTGGCAGCTTGGGACATATCGGCACCCGGATCATCCCACTTTTCGAAGTTTTTTCACTTTTTCACGGATCTCTTTAACAAGATAAGATTTGATCAGTACACAGTCAATGGACAGAAAAATCACTGAATCCTCCCCGTTGTCTATCACCAGTGCAGTGAGTGTCAGAGGATCGAGGATTCCAGTTGATATCCTGAGATACATCTGTCCGCGCATCGCGACAGGCTTGTCGGTTGAAATGTCTCGCGATGGGGGGATTTTTATTTCCGTTAAATTGTTAAAACTCTGCAGGACGGGCTGACGGGGCATTGGTCGGAGATTTTCGGCTGGCTGGCAAGCCTTTTTTTCTGCTGGGCGGGCTGGCGAACTCC
>Ga0105050_10003505_pt1 | contig 21649 bp, 19 predicted proteins | sample FRY01_FD_78088 | JGI IMG/M metagenome (GOLD analysis project Ga0105050, IMG submission 78088) | Freshwater microbial communities from Lake Fryxell liftoff mats and glacier meltwater in Antarctica - FRY-01 | ecosystem: Environmental > Aquatic > Freshwater > Ice > Glacier meltwater ...
CTTTACCACAGAGCAAAGCAATTTGGTATCGGATGCACCCTGACGAAAGAAAAAAAAGATCTGAAAAATTACTTGAATACTTACAAGGAAAAGCATTGAGAGAAGTTGGGTCACTAGCTGAGGCAACACCAAAAATGCGACAACAACTATTAGCTCCAAAAATGCAACGAGGCGGTCTTATTAATAATTCTAGTAAATCGAAACCAAAAAACGAAATTATTCAACCGCAACCAAGAAAAGGTGTAAGAGAAAATCTTGATGGGTCCTTTTCAACACACTTAATGGAATGGGGTTCAGTTGATAATGGGTTTGTTGCCTATCCTACATTATTCCAAGAGGCAAACGGAAACTGGACCGAACTCAATTCAAATGATGCTTTTGAACGAAGTAAACAATCTGGTGAGCTTGTATTTTTTGAAACAAAGAATGCTGCTAAAAAATGGGCTGAAGGTTCTTGGAAAGGCAATTGGAATCAAGATTACAAATATGGATTTTAATAAGTACTTGAAGTACAAGATTTTTCAACTAAATTTTAATAACTTTGATATAATAGAAAATAACGACTATGAATGTTTAAATCTTTTTTAAAATTATAAATATGAATAAATACTTATATGACATATCATTTGATGTCATTAATCAATTTCGTGCAAATGAATTAAAAATTGTCGCTACACATTTTTTAGACAAAAATACACAAACGTGGAGCGAACAATTTAATGAAGGGCCAGCTACATATTTATTTGACAATGTGAAATCTATTACAGCAGCTAATGGAGGTTATAGATTAAATTCTAGGGCATTTATTGAACCTTGCACTGACGGAATTGATTATCGATTTTATAATAATATAGATCCGTCTTGTGCTACACAAATGTTAGAATTAGTAATAGGCGACCCAACGGTAGATATTATACAATTCAATCCTGGTATGAAAATTACTCTTCTTGAAGGTAATAAAACTGTTTTATTAGAAAATATTAGTCAAATCAATAATGGTCTCTGGGTTAATGCACCTCTTAATAAAGAGTTCCAGAGTTATGGCGTTATGTACTCAATTAGTAATGTGCGTGATGGAGATTTAGGTAGTGTCCGAATGATTGCGGATTATTATGAAGGTTCCAGAACAATAGACTGGAATCGCGGTTCTGGTCGTCGGGCCTTTTGTAAACTTTCAATTGATCCATCCTGTGCGTTAGACATGAACGTCCAAAATGAAGATAGATTTGATCCAAAGATTGCTGACTATATTTTTAAAGAAGCCGATATTTTGGATGCAAATATTGAAGGTTTTGCAATGATTACTTACACAGGGATGAAACAGACCGAAACTGGGAGTTTTACTTTGTCAATAAACGAATTATTTAATGATTTAACAACTGTTTAATATGATCAGAAAACTTGATATGATAGCGGAGTTAAGCGAAATTTTAGGTTTTGACTCAACTCAAATAAAACAAAATAGTAGAAAATTAGTAAGCTGGGATAGCTCCACACAAAAAGCAAATAGCATCAGCCAAGTCAAAAATAATACAACTTTAACTGGAATGATTGGTGATTGTGATTCTATTAGTGGATCGAATGGTGCAATAGTGATATTAGAGCAAAGTCTGGCACATGAAATTGTAAAAGGATTACGAAAAAAAGTCGCATATACTTCCGAATGGGTTATTAATTTCAGTGGTACACCAGTAACAAATGATTTTGTTATGACAGCAAAATTTATGTTTGGTGTACACAAAGCGTTATTTTTGAAAAATCTAGTTGCAATTAAAAATCAACTTAATTGGACTTCATTGGTGACTATTTATGGAATTGAGGATTCAGATACTGATGAAACAGTTGCAACAAAGTTAGCTACCCAATATTTTACTTATTGGTATGACCAACCTGAGTTTGAGGAAAGTCAAGTAGAATTTAGTATCCTTCATGGTCCAGTGGTTGATGGTTATCGTGTAAAATTACAACTAGTGGTAAACAATCAAAATATTGTACCACAGAATGTAGTTTTAGAAATCACCCCATTAGATAACGAATTTACTTTAAGGAAATATGGGTATTATGGTAATGAGCACGAAATTCTATTACAATCTGACTACAGAATGCGTGGTAATAAGTTTCGTCACATAAGAGATCCACGTAATTTACGAATTTTTGCTAAATGTTCTTATAAAGAAGCAGGGACTGGTATAGTGCGATCAGTTACTACAACAATTAATAATATACCAGTTCAAAACACACTTCTGCCCTTTGATTATAAAGGTGATTATGTGAAAAACAAACCCTAATATTAAAGTAGCATTATTAATGATTAGCCCCTTAACTTTTGGGGCTTTTCTTGTATTATACACAATATAATTGCAAAATGATGGATGAAAGAATTTATTTTAATCCTGGTGATATTGTCCAGGTTAGACATACAGAACTAAAATATAGACCAATAATGGTTGTTCTTGATAAGAAATCTATGTTAATTCGGGATTTTAAACCAGCACTTGGTTCAGCAGCTGAGTCGATTACCGGAGGAAAAGGACGACTTTTAGGAATAGAATGCTTTTGGTTTGATCAGCACGATCGTTATTGTAAAGAAGTCTTCAATACAAAAGATTTAATACACTTTTAATAATTTTTACTTTGTAGTCATGTTAATAAGAATATAAGATATGTTAAAATTTATTCTCCATCAAGATAGAATTATTCTTGATATTAATATTACGTTATTAGAGGAATTTAAAGTAATTATTGAATATGGTAAGAAAAAAGCTGATGAAGAGCTGTCTCATCGTATGTTACTTTATGTTTACTGGTGTTGCGATTTAAGTAATGATAATCCAATGCGAGATATTGATTATCGCTTAAAGCCTGAGCAAGCATTAAGTCGGGCCTTAGCTCGTTCCAAGAAAAAAGTTTTTTCTGCAACAGAAATAAAATTAATAGAAGCAGCAATGGATGCTTATAATTTCTTTAATGAATCCGCGTTAGAACGTGTTGCTCTAGCTTACGACAAAAAGATTGATGATTTAAGAACCGCTTTTGAGGAGATGGAGTTTGAAGTATCACGAGTTATTGATGAGGTAGGTCAAACTATTAGAATTGTTTCCAACGAAAAAATTATTGATAATCTTGGTAAACAAATTGTAGCTATGGCAGATTACAAAATCAAAGCGTTAGATGCTGCCAAAAAAATTGAAAACAAAGGCCGAGTAAGAGGAGATAAAGGATCATCATTAATTGAACGTGGTGTTTTTTTAAGGGATAATAAGACACATGAGTAGTCGAGTAATACGATATCGGGATGCCAATTCAGCACCTACGTTAACTGGCGTAGTGCAAGATTATGATCCATTTGATTTAAATTTCTTAGTTAAAAAATCGGGGAAAATATTTAATGACACTTTTGATGTAACTGATGCTCCACTAAAATTAATTGGTGTACCAACGGGACGTGAAACCATAAAACTTTCGGATTATTTAGTTTATAGACCAGTTCCCAAAGAATTATTAGCTTGGCGAAATGTGCCTGCCTATCATCCAGATTCTTTAGATATGGAACTGTGGTATCAAGATCTGATAACATATGCTGATGAAGGTGTGTGGGTTGATGGTGAATATTGGAATCCATTCATGGTCTATTGGTTAAATATCTTTGTATTTCCTGTTTATAAGCTTGATGGTAACGGCAATCCCCTTGAAGATTTTGAACCAACACATCCCTATTATTGTAATATTGACAGATATATACTTGATGTAGCTTGGAAAGCTGAGATCAAAAGAAGTGATGTTAGTATAATGGGTGGTCGAGGAATTGGTAAATCTTATTTATGGGGCAGTATCCTTGATAGAGAATATAGACTTAAACCCGGTAGCTGGTGTATTGTTTCGTCTACTGGCGAGGAAGAAACAAATGAGGCTTGGAATAAAATCGAAGAATGTCTGGATGTTATTGAAAAGAAGCATAGAGGTCTTAAACATAAACGACAGGGCGGAGATAGCGGAGAGTTTAAATATGCTTCCGAAAAGTTTGAATTATCGGACGGAACAATCGAGTATCGAGGTTATTTATCCAAAATTGAAAAAATTATATATGGACGCAAACCTGGAAAAACACGAGGTAAACGTCCGACAAAGCAATTAGTTGAAGAATTTGCCGCTTTTCCACCAAGTGGTTCAATGGGAAATTTACGTTCTTGCATTCGTGAATCGAAAGGTTCTTGGTTTGTTGGTGGTTCCATAAAAAAATGCACAGTGTTATATTCTGGAACAGGCGGTACTGTGGCAAACGATGAGGCCGAAGGAATTTTTACTAACCCAAAAGCACATAATATAGAACCAACATACGATTGGCCGGAAGCTGGTGCAAAAGGATGTGGGATATTTATACCAACTCATATTAAGCGATCTGGAACTTGGGAAAAAACTGGGTGTCCTGATATTCTCTCTGCTAGAATATTGGTAGAAGAGGAACGTTTTGCTGCAAAAGATGATCCACAATCTTTTATTGGTTTATTACAAGAATTTCCAATGAATCTCAAAGAGGTTTTTATGCGATCGGGAGCTAATATTTTTAATCAGGAAAAAATAGCGTCACAGCGTGCTGAATTAAAATTTAATCAAGAGCTTCCAAAACCCGGTCGCGGATTTTTAAAATTTATTAGATCTGAGTCTGGTCGTATTATTGATGTTGAATGGGATCCCAATCCAGCTGGTGATATTGATATATTGGAACATCCACATTGGATTTTAGAACGAAATAAGGGAGAATTAGGAAGACCAGAGGAAAAAGAACCAATATCTGATTTATATATTTCTGGACTTGATTCAATTGACCAAGGTTCGTCTGATTCAGCTTATGCTACAAATGATATCTTAGGATCTAAGCTTGCAATGGTGGTAAAAAAGCGAATATTAGATAAAGCATATACACGTTCAAGTAATAATGTTTATGTAGCTAAATACGTCAAAAGGTCACAAAATGTTATGGATGACTATAAAAACGTGTTGAAATTAGCAATATACTATTGTTCTAAAGTTAACTTGGAATATACAAAAATCAGTATTGTTGCATATTTCCGTGATGAAGGTTTTTATCATTTGTTTACCAAGAGACCAACAATTGCTTTGGCCGGTGGTGACCCAAAGAAACATTCTAACCTTATTGGAACCCAAGCTTCCACGCCTGTAATTGATCACATGGATATGAAAGTTAAAGATTACATTGATGAATATTATGATCAAATTTTCTTTGATGATATTTTAGAACAGTGCCAAGATTATAATCGTGATAACCGAACCAAGTTTGACCTTGTAATTGCAATGGGCTTATGTGAATTAGGCGATGAAGACTTAATGGGAAAACCGGCTAGATCAGATCGACGTGAGTCCGAAGATTTTCGAGATATAGGATATTACACTGATAGTTCTGGTATTAAGCGGTATGGTGTTATTCCTACAATGAAAAGTGCTGGATTAAGTGATATGGAAGAATTAATTAAAAAAGAAAAAGAAAGATTTTCTTTATCTGGCGGAATTAGATGGATAGATATGTCAGATCCAATTAATCCACGCATCATGAGAGGTGAGGAAAATGAATAATCTTGAAAGTTAATTTAATTTTTAGTATTATTGTATAGAATAATAAAATGTTAATGAATATGAAGAACTTTAAGTCAGAGCAAATTATTGCTGCCGGGCACCATGTTGCTATTGGAGTGGAATTGGATAGATTTAACTCACCAGAGAATAGTCTTGAGCGTGAAGAATTATATATGTGTTTAAATGGATCATTTCACATTGGTGAGATATTAAATTTTGGAGAAAAAGCAACAGATGAAAACTGGTGTCCAGAGTTAAAAGATCCAGAAAATAAATATGCAATTATTGGAGATTTCGATGGTTATACCCCGCCGACACAAGATAAATATCTTAAGGTCGTTCCTGCACACTCAATAATTGCTATTACAACAAAATATAAAGATATGACAATTGAAGATATTAAACCAACTAGTTCCCGAATATTAGTTAAGATTCTTGAAGAAGATTCTATTGTTAATGGTTTTCAAATAACCGATAATGAAGATCCAAGAAACGCACAAGTGCAATCAGGTATAATTTTAAAAATTGCTGATAGTGCACAGATCCAAAATTCAAATTTGAAAGTTGGGATGATGGTGAGTTTTGATCCTTATGTTGGTAATTTAATAGTTCATACATCTGAAAATAAGATTAAGACATTAAATATTAATGATGTTTTGTATTACACGACAGAATAAAAATAAATGCCCAGTACCGAAAATTTCTTATATCTAGATGATATTCATTTCACTGAATCCGAAAAAAATGATTTTTCGTATATTCAAAGAAAAATGGATTATTTTATTCATCATTTAGTACATGACCGTGAGCGTATTAAAAAAGCGCGAAATTTGTATGATGGTATACGAGATAAAGAAGAGTACCAATATTTAGAAAATGTATTTGGTATTGAACAACCAATAAGTTTAAAAATGACTCCGCTTATAAAAACACGAGTGGATATTTTGATTGGTATATTTTTAGATGAAAATCGACGATTCTTAGTTTCTGTAAATGATGAAGGAACACATGACAAAATCAATAATGAAAAAAAGAATGTTCGCATAAAGCGGATTATAGATAGATACAATAAAGCGCTACATGGTTCAATTATTGATGCTAATAATGGTAAAGAACCTTCCCAACCCAATCCAATTGATGAAGAATTTCTAAGGAAAATGGAAATTAGTATCAATGATGATTTTATTTCGGAGTTCGAAGTTGCAGCACAGGTACTCATAAAATATTTTGAGCAGAGTAATGATGTTGATTTAGAACAAAAATTAAAAATTTTATTTCTTGATTTACTAATTACTGGAGAATGCTATTACAGAGTTAATATTAATTATCTTGGTGACGATCCACATTTAGAGCCGTGCAAACCGGAAAACATATTTTTTAATAAAAATACCAGTGAACAATATTTAAATACTGACGCTGTAGTTCATAGAAGATTTTTAAAACGTAATGAAATTTTGGCCAAGTATGGTCATTTGATGGATGACGATATAAAAACAGAACTTTTTGGCTCACGAGCTGGATTAGCTGGGCAACATATAGTAAGATCGGGGTTTGAAGTTGAATATGTTGCGGGAAATCACGATAACGAATATATATCTACACATCAACAATATACATATGCAAATAATGACATTTTGGAAGTTTTTGAAGTCGAATGGATTGCAAATAATGAAATTTCCCTTTCTGAAGAAGAAATAAAATATTTGGACCAAGTTGAAAAAATTACTGTAAGTAAAAATAATTCAATTGGTATTAAGCGTGTTGGTTCACAAGTTAAAAAATCTGGTATTAGACAGGATCGCTATTTTGGTGTACGTCTTGGACAGTATATTTATTTGGGCTGCGGAAAAGCAAAACATCAAATACGTTCCCAACATAATCCATTTAAAACCAAATTAACATTTAATGGAATTGGTTATAATGAAAGAAATAATGGGAAAGCTGCGTCGCTTGCACTTGGTTTAAAAGATCTACAAGACTTATATGATATTACAATGTTTCATCGTGATAATTTTATTGCTAATTCAGGAGTAAATGGATCACGTATAAATTTAGCTGGTATTCCAAAAATCTTAGGGAATAATTTTGTTGAAAGAATCCAAAAATTTATTGCATACCGTAAACAAGGATTAGAACTCATTGACCCAACTGAACCTGGTGCACAATTATTTAATCATCATGGCGATTTCAAAGCGTCTATTGATGGAAATGTAATAACTTCTTTAGAAGTTGTTTTGCAATCTATTGAACGACAAGCTGATATTGTATCAGGAGTAAATAGATTTATGTACCAAGCTGCTCAAGAACGTGATGCAGTATCGAATGTAGATACAGGTATTCGACAAACCTCATTAATAACAAAAGATTTATTTGAATTAATGAATGTAAATATTGTACATATATTTACAGATTTAATTAATTCAGCAAAAATTACTTATAAATACGGTAAAAAAGGTTCTTATATTTTAGGGCATAAAACATATTTATTTGACATATGTCCCGAACAGTTTGCCTTTACTGATTATAATATTAATATCGTAAATTCACAAAAAGAGACTGTCAAACTTGAAAAACTTTATAATACGACTAATGAGTTAGTTAGAGCGGGAATTATGTCTCCTGAATTAGCTTTAATGGTAACTACCACCGAATCTAGCACAGATATTTTAAGAATGGTTAGATCTAGTATTGCTTCAGTTAAAGAAGAGAACGGTCAGTTACAAAAAATGTCCGAGCAACTTCAACAATTAGATACAGCTTTAAAAGAAGCACAAAAGCAATTACAGACCTATGATAATCAAATTAAAACATTAGAAAAATCGTCAGGACAATTAGAACAAAATAAGTTTGAATTTGAAAAATACAAGTTTGAAAAGGAATATGATGTAACATTGAAGGACAGTGAAACTTCTCAAAAACTTACAACTAGCGAAGTAATAAAAGATAAAGCAGTTATAGATTTGGAGCGTGAGCAAATAATTGCTGAAAATGCACGCGGAAGCTCTCGCGAAGTAAAAAATGATTTATGATAACACAGATAAAAAAATACCGAATTCAATTAGACAGTAAAACAACAGCGACTGTAAATGAACAACAAATAGTGAAACCTAGTTGGGTAGCTTTTTTTGGTTCATTAGAAGCTGTGGAAAATTTTATACAAAATTACCATGAATAAAAGAGTAGTAGAAACATTTCCCACATCAGGAGCTATGCAAGGCCCGGAATATAGAATTGATAGCGATATTGAAAATATTAGTTTAATTTGGGATATTGCTGATCGATCTTTAACATTAAGCGATGTAAATTTAGATTATTCGCAATTACCCTATCAAATGGAAGAGCAGTTGGTTAAAAAAGTTTTTGTTACATATAATGGGTTATCCTCACAAAATGGCATGCTTTTAGAAACTGTAGTAATGACATCAGGTAGCGAAGAAAATCTTGACCAAGACCCAGGCTATGCAAACTCAAATGAGTGGGGATATCAACCAGGTTATTTCAGAATATTAAATAACCCAACATTAACGGATCCAGCAGATTGGACACAATATCCTTATGATGTTTCACAGGGTATTACTGTAGTGAAAGAATTTTTAGGTGCTGGTTCAGGATTTGAAGGACCTTTATATACTGCTTTTTATCGTGCACCTCAACGAACCGTAGTAGAATTCACAAATGTTGAATCAAATACTGTATATACTGATGGTTGGTATACCTCTTATGTGATTGCTGTAAAAAAGTTTGTTGTTATGACTGGGACTTTATCTAATGGTGACGTTATTCCCAACTTGGCCATAGGTCATATATATTGGGATAATGATGCATTTTATAAAAATATTACTGGTTCTGCAAATGTTTATGATGATATTGCATTTACTCATCTACCATCCAATGATATTATTAATTGGGGTGCTCCGTTATTTACAGATTGGGTTGCACTCATGCAAAACCATGTTGACGGAGATGGTCAAGTCCAAGGTGAAGTAATATATTATATTGAAAATCAACATTTAGTAACCGTTGATTTATCTGCTGCCATTGAACGCGAATTTTTAAATATTTGTAATTGTTGTGTTCATAAAGATTTTGGACTTTCGTCTATTGATTTACATGTTAAACTTGTATCAAAATGGAATGGTGCATTTTATAATTTTCATAACTGTTTTTTCAAAGATGCACAATGTATTTTAGAGTCAGCACGACCAATTTGTGCAGAGTGTTCAGTACATAAAAATGAAAACTTACCTTTATTGGGAACATTAAATAATAATAACAAATATGATACTTAATTATAAAGAAGATTTTAGAACCGCCATGTTAAACGGTTTTAATCTTCTTGGAACTATCAATAAGGTAATATGTCAACGAGAACAGTACTTGGGAAATTCCAAAGAATTAGATATATTATATGCGAGATCTTATATTGTTTCTATTTTGATAGAAAGATTATTATACTCAGATGGCACTACCCCGGAATATGATAGGGAATTATTATTATGCTTGAGAAAAATGGTTAGTAATAAACACACTTTTTGTACAACTAAAAAATATTGTTAAATGGCAAACGGGTTAGATTTAATATTAGGGCAAAATAAACGCAAAAAGACTTCTTGGAGATCTACTGCGGCACCTGATACAGATAGTAATATTATCAATTTAACAAGTCAAGGAACCAATGTTATTCCTGATTTAGAATTTTCGCACAATTTTTTAAAATATATTTCACCGGTTGGAAATGCACAAAGTGTGGCAATTCAATCACCGGTGCGATGGGAAGATAGATCACTGCAAGTGTTAAAACTTGATAATTCAAATAACACTTCTCCAAAAACTTTCACTTTTTCTGCAGCCTATGACTTTTTGGATGAACCGGGGGTGTTAATATACACTCTTAGCCCTGGCTCAGTAAAAGTGTGGTATGGTGCAGTGTTCAATGGACGAATTTGTTTTCGGGTATCAGTAGATACTTCGCTTTTATAATGAATATAAATAAATGTTTAATAAGTATATAAATTTAATGTTATGGGTATAGAAAAAACAATGGATGAGTTACATTATGACTCACCAGTACAATTGGACAACAATGATCCAATTGATCCTTCAGTAGATCTAGTTACTGATCCTGATTACGACAACAGTAATGATATTGATCCTGAGATTGCAGATGGGACTGAACAATTTTTAGCCCAATATGGAATTGTAGGGGGTCTTGTGTCTTTACAAAACGAAAGCGGGGAAATTGAAGATCGTCATTATCATGAATTAACACCTGAAGAACAATTTAATGTTTTAACAAGTTTAGCACAAAAGGGTCGAACGAGTGAAGAAGAAAAATATGCGCTTACTCCAGAAGAAATTGCAGTAATTAATAGTGGTCGTAAGTCCAAAAAACCTATAACCGAAATAATCGAAGAGCTTGCGACAAGAAGAGCAAATGAATTATTGGCTTTTAAACAAGTTGCAACACTAAGTTTTAAAGATATGGATGACGATGCAATATATCTTCATTCTTTAAAAGATGCAAATCCTGATGCTGACACAGATACATTAAGAAATGATTTAGATATTGCAAAACAACTTAGTACGTACAAAAACAATGTTATTTCTTTACGTAAGCAATTTGAAAAAGACCAAATTCAGCTTGCATCTGACAGAGAATCAGCGGTATATAATGCGAGTATGGCACAAATTGATAATGATCGAAAACTAATTGTTCAAGCTGTTGCTCCATTGACCGAAATTGCTGGGTGGGAACTAACTAATGACGAAAAAAATGTAGTGCTTGAGCAATTATTAGAAATTAATGACCAGTTCGATTCATTATTTGTTAGCGAAGTTTTCAGTGACCCTTTAAAAATGTTTAAAGCCGCATGGATGTACAATAATGCTGAAGAAAAATTTGATCAAATGGCTAATTATTACAAAGGTCAAATTAATGAAGCATATTTAAAAGGAAAAAATGATGCACTTGGTACTACAAATTCTAATAATGTAACACAAAATCGCATCGTGGACAAGAAAAAATCTACAGTTCCAGTTCGAAAAGAAAATACAAAGGTGAAAACCTTAGATGAGCTACATAATGACTAATTATTTACCCTGATAGATTCAATGCAATTATATATAATTGCAAATATAATTTAGTTTAACCAAGGGAGGGACTACCTTCCATAAAACAAAAGAACAAAATGAGAATTGTAGAAAGAAACACAGTAGTACAAAACATGAGCAGCACAAAAACTGTTGAGCATTTTGGTACATTACTTGGTACTAAACCACACAAATTAGGCAAAGTGGTTACAATGTACCCACACTTGTCCATTAGTTACTTAACTGATGCACTAAAAAATGTTTATTTCAATCCGAAAAAAACATCAGATTCATTTACCCCTATTAATTCAATGGCCATCGAATGGAACATTGATGTTAATTACATTAAAAAAGTAAAAATTGTTGGTGCTATTTCTGGAAATGGAGCTGATAAGCGTGAAGAATCAATTGTATTAGAAGAACGATATTATGACAAAAATGATACGTTCACGTTGGAAAACAAACAACAATTGTTTGTGGTGCGTGTTCCTATTAAACTTGCGCAAAATCGTTGGAAATATATAGTTGTACTTGTTGGTGATGGTACTAAAACGATTAACGTAACTTTTGGTGCAGCAAACCGAAATACACGCTACCGATCTAACTATTACCCTGAATTATCAGAACGCGGTTACACAAAGTTTCATTCAAATGCTGAAACACACCGAAATTACATTTCTCGTCATAGAGCTTCTGTAGATTGGTCGGCTGATTTTGCAATGGGTGAAGAAATTTTTATTCAACAAGCAAAGGGAGAAAAAGATTCAGCTGAGTTCTTTAAAATGAACAAAAAAGAAAAAGAATGTGTTGATCACTTTTTAATTACTCGTGAACAATCATGCATTTTCTCACTAACAAACTACGATGTAAACGGAAAATGTCAAGACCAAGATGAACATGGAAGAGACATTCCAATGGGCGATGGTGTAATACCGCAGATTGAACGTTACTGTGATAAATTTTTATTCTCAGTTTTAACGTCCAGCACACTAAATGATGTGTTGTCATCTATGACCGAAAAGTCGGATGAACCAATTGGTAATATTTATGCTGTTATTTGCAATGAGCGATTGTATCGTTTATTTGGTGAATTAATGCAAACTGACTTAAGATTCCAAACCCCAAATGATGGATCCTATTTCTATTCAAAGGTTGGCGGAAAAGTTAAAGTTGGTGCTGAGTATGTATCCTATACATTACAAGGAAACACAATTACTTTTATGCCAAATCGTGCATTAAGTCAAGAATACCCAGATCATGGATATGGTATTTTCTTAGACACTACTGCTGATTTAACTTCTGGTCGTCCAAACGTTGCAATGTTTACATTAAATGGTTCTGAGATGATTACCGGTAACTTAAATGGTATGGGTGGAGCAGATGGTCAAACATCTGGCACCGTTTCGACTGGTGTACATGGATCACAATATCACCTTATAGGTTATGCTGGAGCATGTGTATTCAATCCTTATAAATCTTTTATTTTGGAAGAATCACGTATCTAAAAACAAATTATTAATAAGAAAGGGAGTTTTTAATTCCCTTTTTTATTGCAGCTATTTTTTTATTATTACGAGATAACAAATAATGTTAAATAAGAAACAATGACAAAAGAAGAAATTAAACGATTTGAGACTACCTACGGAGCACAAAATGATTCAAGAATCATTTTAAAAGCAGTATTTAAATCTGGCAAGCACACGGTACAACCTGCAAAGGATGAAGCATCAGGATGGTATGCCGGAGTGGCAAGACTTTCTGATGAAGAAAAAAAGCAACATCCTTATTATGTTGATCCCACCACGACAAAAATTGTATTGCGAAATAATTATGAATTTAATTTGGATGCTGAACGTGATGAAATAAATTGGAAATGGGTGCGCGAACTGCCAATTATTTCTTCCTCATGGGGAGATGCACAAATGTCGCCATCAGCAATGTTTTACGTACATATTGAAGGACGTGAAACAGAAAAAAATATTGCTAAGGCTGATAAAAAATATGTTGCTCTGAAATATATTTTTGAAGATAACCCAACTAATTATTCAGACAGAGCACTTATTCTTGGCCAAGATTTTACAACTGAACATCCAAATAGTATTAAAGATTGGTTACTATCCCGTGCAGAAGCCAATCCACAGGATATTATTAATTTATACCAATCGAAAAACACTGGTATACAATTGTTATATTTAAAAGCAAAAGCAGCGGAGTTTATTAAACTTACAAGCGAAGGTGTTGTTAAGTTTGAAAACAAAGTTTTAGGACTTGGTGATGATGGCGCACTAGCTTATTTGATGAGCGCTGACGCAAAAGAAATCGTTGAACTCCTTCGCCGTCGAGTTTATCCGGAATATAGTAAAAAGCTGCTTGATTTAGATTCTGATAATTTAGATACTAAAAGTAGTGACCTTGAGGACCCCTCTTCGGCAATTAATGATTTAATTCAAGGATCAAAATAATTTAGATAATGGTTACTGTAAGACAAGTATACGAAAGAGTTTTAATAGAATTGCGAAAATATAAATCGCCACATTTACATCTTGATCAATTTGTTTATTATATAAATAAAGGTGTTCAAGAGTTTTTAAATGAGACGTACAATATTTATGATACTAGTCAACAAACAAGTGATGCATTAAGTTCATTGTCCATACCAGGCACAATAACTTTAGATTGGGTTACTCTTTCGTATACTTTAGTTATACCAGGTGGCACCACTACTTTGCCGTTTATTAGCGGAAACAAATTTGGTTATGATTTTGTAAGATTTGGATTGCCTAGCAATTATTGGCATCTCTTAAACTTCATGGTTTCCACACAAACTAAACAACATTATAAGTGCTTCCCACCCGGTTATTTACACACCAATTATGCTAAACGATTAACAGCAGATCAAAAAGTGGCAATTTCCAATAATGCTTTTTTGTCTCCTGATTTAAAAAGACCCTATTTTTTCGCACAAGATAATATTTTAGCACCTAATGGCATCCCAGATATTGAAGTATATTACGGTAGCTTTAATGCACTAAAAGTTATAAAATGTGAATTTGATTATTTAAAAAAACCGCTAGTGCTTACTTTGACTGTTTTACAACGGGATGCAATAGTCGATACTTCACAGAGCATGGAATTTCCCGATTATATTGTTAATGAAATTATCAAAAAAATTGTAACACTTATGTTGGAAAACTCAACAGATCCAAGATTACAAACAATGCCATTAGTTAACCAATCTATAAAAGGGTAAAAGTACCCTTGTAATTTAAATTAGAATTTCGATTATTATCACTATAAACATGGGGATACCAGCCCTGGTTAATAAAAACCGAATGTTGCTACACTGGTACAAGCTTCATTCATAAATAAAATATAAATTATGTTTACATTAGGAGAAAAAATTCGTGTTATAAACACAAGTGCTGAAGTAGTCTTTAGAGAATTAGACGGTACTCCAGTAACTGCAGCTGCAAGTATAGCAGCTGATGCAGATATTATTGATATTAATGGCTACGGAAAGTTTTTTGTAGAGGATATCACTGATATTAAAATGCGTCGTGCGGTACCTCGTGCTGTTGAGGTAGGTACTTACTTATTAGTTGCCCCCACCGGTATTGCTATAGGTGATATTATCGAAGTTAGAATTTTTGGAAGAACAAGTCGTTATCAATCGGAATTGCAAAACAATTTTATTGGTGCACCTCGTGCTCTTACTTTTGGTACTGCACCATTAACTGGCATTACAATTACTGATATTGGTGCTGCAATTGCTGCTGCTTGGTTAACTTTTGTGAACGCATTTAATATGGGAGACTTCCCTATTGCTTCAATTGTTAACGCTGCTGGCACTTTAACAGTAACCGTTGCAACGGGTTATGAATCATACACTATTGCTAGAATTGATATTCTGCGTACTCAACAGGGACTTGCTCCACAACCAATAACGCCAACAACACAAACTATAACAACTATTGGTACTGAAGGTGCTGGTCTAGGTAAGTTTTTGGAAGAGTCAATTCGTATGTCAACTTGGGCTAATGAAAACCCATTTGGTATTGATAATCGTGACTCACAAATTGATCTTCGAGGATCATATACTGAAATTAGCTTTACTATTTCAAAACCATATACTGAAAATCTATCAACGCTTGCCGCCGATCATGGTCCATTGCCAGCTTTTCACCGATTTGTAATTTTCATGAACGAAAATTCAATTGCTGCTAACAGTGCAATTCATTTATTTGCAGCTCAGGTTGTTGATCTTGCGGCGTCTCTTGCGTCAGTTATCGTAACTGTTGATGCTACGCCAGATGAAGAATTAGAAGGTTTAATTATAAATGATGGAACATCGGTAGCTACTGCTGCTGCCTTTATTGCATAATCTTTAAACGACAACTACAATTGAAAAGACTATCCTTTATGGGATGGTCTTTTTACTTTGTTATTACGTATAATTTTAGTATTATTTTTATTGAAATAATAGACGAATATGACACTTTACGAAATGGCATCTACTATAAGAAATCATGTGGCAGATGGACTCTCTGGAGCTATAGCTAATCATGCCTATAGTATTGAACAACTAGAGAAGGAAATTGATTTGCTACGTGCTAAATTACTGTATGAATACATTGGTAGTATTGGCACTAAAAAAGTTAATCTTAAATATCATATGCAGTTAATGCCGGCTCTGACAATAGTTTGTTTAGATCCTGCTTTAGTTCCTTCCGAATGCGCTATCCCATCTGGTATTGAAATACCAGCTATTAAAATGCCAAAAATATTAGCGACACCGGATGATAGCGCATTAGGTTATATTGGTTATATTGATCATAGTCTAAATTTTTCTTTTTATAGTAACATTGACGATGTGTATGTGCATAATCATCGTGTTTACACAGCAGGTACTCCATACGCTTGGTCAGACATGACAACTGATGAAAATGGTATGATGACGTTATATTTATTTAATTTAGGAGAACTAAATCCGTTAAAAAAACTTACTGTGCGAGCGGTAATCGAGAAGCCATATTCGTTATTATCATTAGATCCTGATGCACTAAATAAAGAATATCCCTCACCAGCAGGGTTTCAAGAAGATATTATAGCAAGATTGACATACCGATATATTGAATTTTATCGTAAGTTAAATATTGTCCCACAACAAGTACCAAATACACAATCTGATCCAATAACTTAAGTTTATGCAAAATCAAGAAGCAAATCCATTTTTAAGTTTTTTATCAGCAAAATATTTAGTGTCCGAATTATTTGATATATCAATGAATGAAAATGATTTTGTTGAAAAAGCAATGAGAATTTGGCGAAGTATGGGTAATATTGCAGTCGCATTGCATGAGTATGAAGTGATAATAGACAATACGTGCAAAGTTATATTACCGTGTAACTTTGAACAAATGGAGGCAGTAACAAATGCGGCTTCTTGTAATGAGCATAATGATAACTTAATTTTTATTCATGATGCATCTAATCGCAAGTTATATGTTGGTCAATATTATGCCGATACGCTCACGCACCGTGCAGCAACTTATAACTTATCCAAACAACAGATACATCCAAAAGGGCAATATATACACTATGAGCTTCTTGGGTCTAAGGGATCATATGTCGCACAGTTTGACAATAGGTTAATTGGCCATACAGTATATATTTTATACCGAGCTATTATTGTGGGTGATGACGGATTGCCACTTATTACTCCAAAAGAACAAGAAGCTATAGCTTATCGTGTCGCTTACGAAATGACTCAAAAAAATGCTTTTAAAGGTGATCAATTAGCAATTAATTTACTGCAGATTATTGAATTACAATCTGGTATCAAAATGGCGGCAGCAAAAATTCCTGAATATGTTAGTCAAAATGCATGGGATTCGATTCTTAGAGCTATGGTTAGACACGATAGAAAACAATATGGTTTTAATTATAAACCAGTAACTTGATATGATTTATGGCAATTATAGCAAAAAAATATGGTAAAAATGTTAGAGTTTCAAAGTATGAAACTGTAGGAATGATGACATTAAAAGATATTTATCCCGGTAATAAAGTCACAAATAAAGAATATTTAATTAAAACTAAATCTGCCCCATCGGGTGCTTTTAAAGATCTATATCATGTCCAAGACAATTCTTCTTTAGTAAGAAAGATTTTTCGCGAATATTTATTTTCAGTTTTAGAAGTTATTTCTACTGGAAAATGTGCATTCAAAATGCCAAATAAAAGTGGTAGTTTGATTTATTTAGGTTACATGAATGACAAAGCTGTACAATATAAAGCACAAAAAGGACAACTAAAAGATATTGATTTATTAGCGAGTGGATTTAAAGTTCCATATTTGACTTATTGTATTTCTAAAACAGTGAAAAGACAAGAATTAAAAATCTTTGTACCACAACAAATCTACCAAAATATTTTAGAAGTTGCTAACGAAAATAAAAAACCATCTAAAATACCTTATGAATTTAAATATTTTTTGGAACCAATATTTACTAAATATAATGAACTAGAGCAACATGGAATTCAAAAGCTTATATTAGACTTATTACGAACAATGGGAAAATATATAACCCGTGGACAAGAAATAAGAATGGTATTTAATAGCGGTGAAATTAGATTTTTCCGTCCATTAGGTAATGTTCATGACAGAGTGATGCGTGAACTTAATAAAAAATATAACAAATGTCTCAAAAAAATATAAATAGCTTTTCTGAATTAAATAGCGACGCTCATGTGTTGAATACACAAAGAACGGTAATGACAGATGCTATGAATGCTACTCTTACTACTCAGGGCGAAAACGAGCTTATTTTACAAAATTTAACCGGAAATGAATTAAAAGGATTAGTAACTCCTGGTTTTACACCAGTAGCAACTAAAGTTTTTAGAAATATTGCTTATATTATTTCAGCTCAATTTGATGACGACAATAATTTTGTTCAAGGTGAAATTGGAACATTTCCTTCCCCAAGATGGAATGACTTGTTAGTTGCTAGCGATCCTGAAGTTTTTATCCCCCTTATTGAAGCTTATCAACCGCTAAGAAACTTTCATAGTACTTATCTTGACACTAATGTAGAATTGGAAGACGATTTGAATTATACAGATCCATTCCGAACTCCACAATTAAATTTGCCTGATCGCTTAATTGAATTAGAGCTTCAGCCATCTTACGATGGGTCTTTAAATTTGATTTTTTCCGATGATAAAAATCCTATTCGATTAGTAAATTCAAGATTTAAACTTTCCGAAGATGGAAAAAGTGCGGCAATTGCAGATCGTCGACAGCTAAGAGATACTAATACTTATAGTAACGCACGATTTTTAGCTACACGATTATTTAAAGTCTCTGGTAAAATTCTGGATTTGGAATTTCTAGGGTTAGTAGATGGTGGATCGTTCTTAGGGGGAGGTTACAGATTTTATTTTTTATATCTTGACAGCGATGGTTCTTTATCGCAAGTTATTGAAGAGTCCAGAACAGTTGCTATGTCTTTCAGTGACCATGGTGCTCGAGCATCTCAAGATACTAATAAAGCTGTAAGATTTAGATTATCCAATTTGGATAAACAATTTAGTGGTGTGAAAGTATATTTTAGTTATTCTTCTGGTGAAATTTCTACTACCTCAGTCGTTTACGAAATTGCTAACATTTATGATATTCCAATTGCTGAAAATGATTTTGATATTACCATTACAATTTATGGGAATGAAACTGTTTTTGAAGTATCTCGGGATGTGTTAAATTTAAATCATTATCCAATTGACCGTGCTAAAACGATAACTCAATATGATGATATGTTACTAATTGGTAACACAACACATGAGTTCACAGATTTTAAAGAATTTCAATTTTATGCTTCTAAAATTAAAATTAATGAAGTAATTCAAACTTTAAATATAAGAGAATTAGGAAATGGTTATGCAGATCCTGAAAATGTTTATCATCGCTTAGGTGTTTGGGCTGGAGAAACATACGAATTAGCAATTGTATGGATTTTAAAAGATGGATTAGGAATAACACCAGCTTTCCCACTGAGGGGGTATGATTATTATAATGGAGTTAATGATAATGGTTATCAAGATTATGGAAATACCGAGATAGAAGAAGCGGATGGTTTTATTTTAAATACTTCTGAAAATAGACTAGGTGCATATAGGACTAGAAAACAGCGTAATTTGTTAATTGGAGATCCAATATTACCGGACACTGAAGTTGACGCGGAACCAGCATATACTGAAATTCGTGGATTAGTGGCTGATATGTCAGCAATTATTAATAGTGCTTTTCTTAATGAAAAAGTATCCGGTTACTTTTTTGTTCGACGACCACGCCGTAAAGATGCTTTAATACAAGGTATGTTAACAAATACTGCAAAAATACCTGTTCGACAAACAATTAAATCAAGTACACCATTTCAATGGGAAACTGGCGACGATATATTTAATGGCGGATTATTCAATGGTATGATGCGATATAAAGTGTCAATTGCTAATAAAGGTTGGATTGGTCCATATTTTCCTGAAAAACAATCTCACCTTGGATTAAAAATTATTCCTTCAGTGGGTCGTACTTTTGAAAGCACAATTGTAAAATCAATAGCAGGATTTAATAATCCAACTATTCCGCAACTTCCGGGTCAATTTGTTTCCTTTCAGGGCGCAGTTTATCCACCGCCAAATGATGAAGCATTACAAAGGGATGATATGAAATTAGCTTTTTATAGTTCCGATTTGTTATGCTCCCCAGCTGAGGGCGCTGCATTATTTAATGGAATTGAATTTGGTGTCCTCACGGATACACAACCAATTCACGGGTTCCAGCGTCAATCTCAATTAACTGTTGGTGCAGACGTTACTGAGGATGGTACTATTTACGCATTTTGTAGTGCTGGTCGTGCGGAATTTGATCAATATGTAAATTTAAATGATGGCGCCCAAGTCCCAGGATTTTATAGTGCTTTCAGTGTTTGGTCTTTGTTAGCTGTCGAATGTAATGGCATTTTTGAACTTGGGTCACCAACTGTGATGACGGGAACATGTGAAGGTTCATTAGATATGTATGGTTATTTTACACAATTTGATAATCTTACAATTTCTAATGGTATATTTGGCCCACCATCTTCTTATTTTTCAGGGTCCTTTAGTTTTGATACCGCATCCAACCTTTTAATTTGCAATGTCTCTTGGCCGGGTATTTATGCACCTACAAGTGATAACACTTTTGCTTTAACCGCAGTAATTACAATATATGTGGACTCTTTTATCCAAGGTGTTAATGGATCTATGACATGGTATAGTATGCAACTTGTATGGGGATCATTAACAAGTGTTCCCCCTGAACTCATAGTTGCTTTTCAAGAACTGAATTTTAATCCTGTATCTGACCCTAGTGGACCACCAAACGATTTTAATTATACTGATTACCCTGAATTTTCGTTACACGCCGGGAGTTATGGAAGTTTTTATAATGCGGTTGATGCAACATTAAATTTATTATCTAATATTACTCAACAAACTGTTGACCCTATCCAAAACCTAGTTTATAATCCATTTGGATTTAATCCAGAATATAAATTAACAGAATTTACGGAAGATCGATTAGCTGAATTTCAATATGTCAATCGAGGAAATAATGCTTTTTCTGCTAATCAATTTTCATCATTAGCAGATAGAAATTTATATCCAATATATACTAATTTTATAGATACCGAAGATCTTAATTTACGTCAATTATCGGAAGATCATATTGAATTTGGTGACTATATAGGAGTAAGTTTGGATAAATATTCTCCTGTAATTGGTGAACTTTTAAAAAATGATAGTCACTTAGTCTATAGTGTTGCATGTAGTAATACGATTTTGCATGATTATAAAGATTTGCAAAGTTATGCAAATAGAACTCATAATTTAGGTTTTTCTGTTGGTCTAATGGCAAATATTTATAAAA
>Ga0105050_10003506_pt1 | contig 21646 bp, 15 predicted proteins | sample FRY01_FD_78088 | JGI IMG/M metagenome (GOLD analysis project Ga0105050, IMG submission 78088) | Freshwater microbial communities from Lake Fryxell liftoff mats and glacier meltwater in Antarctica - FRY-01 | ecosystem: Environmental > Aquatic > Freshwater > Ice > Glacier meltwater ...
AATCATGGGACGCAGGAGCGGATGCCTGCAAAAATCCACCGCCCTGTTCCGAGGTCGAAAGACCGAAATCGAACCTCACCCTTGCCACTAAAATCCAAGAAGAACCAATAATCATGTCTATCAAACCAAACAATCCGATCGTCACGCTTGTTGTCGTTGCCTTGTTCCTTGGCGTCCTCGCTTATGGCACCTTCGACTGGATGCTCTGCCGAGTTTACGTTCCTGAAGGCCACAGCCTTTTGTTGCGATACAAAGGTCCGTTGATTCTGTCCGCTGAAGAGCCCCAAGCGGGACGACTTGCCGAAACTGGACAAGTAGGCGTGATGCGTGAGATGAAAGGACCCGGCCGCCATTTCTATAATCCGATTTACTGGGAACGGACCATTGTTCCTGACGTGGTCATTATGCCTCATCAAATCGGAGTCGTTACCTGCAAAGTTGGTGAACCATTGCCCTCAGGGGAATTCCTTGTTGATGGTGATCTGCAGGGCGATTCGATCTCCATGAATCGAGGGATCTTGAGAAAAGTCTTTGGACCAGGTCGTTACCGAGCGAACCCTTATGCTTATGAATTCAAGATTGTTGGCACCGAACTTTCAACATCGGGCTCACAAGAAAAAGTAAGCGGCTGGGTAGAAATTCCGACGGGTTATGTGGGTGTCGTGACCATGCAAACCAGCAATCCGTCGTTAGGTTTGGTCGCTGGCATCCAAGATAAAGTTTTGCCGCCAGGTTTGTATCCGATCAATCCAAAGGAGCAACAAATTGACATTATCAATATCGGCTTCCGTGAGACCAGTATTGAAGTTGTCCAAAGCGTTGATGCCGCGGGCAAGCCGATGTTCGACATCGAAGGTGAAGCCATCCCTGTCAGCGGAACCGGTATCAACTTTCCGAGCAATGACGGATTCGATATTCAATTGGACTTTTCCGCGATCTGGGGCGTGATGCCTGGTGACGCCGCAGAGGTACTTCGAACCTTTGGTAATATCGACGCCGTTGCCACGAAGGTGATCGAGCCACAAACAGAAAGTATTTGTCGCAACAACGGCTCCAAGATGGGTGCGATTGAGTTGCTTGTCGGAAATGAACGCGAAGCATTCCAGCTCGGCGTTAGCAATGACTTCAAAGATGTGCTCGAAGAAAAACGAATCACGTTGCTCTATGGTTTGGTGCGGCACATCTATATTCCGGCGAATGTTCGCGAACCCATTCAGAAAGGCTATGTCGCCGACGAATTAAAACTGACGCGGGACGAAGAAACGAAGACCGCACGTATCGAAGCTGACTTCCGTGAAGCCGAGAAAAAGGTTGAACTGGAAGCCGAACGCGTGGTTGTCGATACCGATCGAATGAGGGCAGCGGTGCTTGCCGAAGGTGAAAAAACCGCTCGAGAGATCGCAGCCGAGACCGAGCAACTGATCGCCAAGATCGATCGCGAAACCGCAGAGCTTGATGCCCAAAAAACGATTTTGCTTGGCCGCGCAAACTCAGAATCAAAGAAGCTTGCTGCCGAGGCAACTTCAGATAAGTTCCGCTTGGCCGCTGAAGCATTCGGTTCGACCGAAGCGTACAACAAGTGGGAATTCGCGGAGCAGTTACCCGAATCACTCGACCTGAAACTGTTCTACGCAGGCGAAGGAACGTTGTGGACGGATTTAAAAAATATTATGCCGACATTGCCGATCGCGGAAGCAACGAAAAAAAGTAGCCCCTGAAGCAGTCACCTTGGGAAAATCGTGAATTAAATTGCCGCTGGCATTGCGATCGCGGAAGCTTGCTGGGAATGGACCATTGGGTTGGAGTACACTGTCGAGCATCGAGACGCAAATCTCCTCTTTCACCCCGACCCACCAAAAGAAAGCTGCTTATCCGATGCCTTCCCAAACCCATCACTTCTCCAAATTTGCTCGCTACGTCAGCCATATCGCTCCGGTTGCAATCTTATCCGTCGTCCCTTCGCTCGCGTTGGGTGAGGAGTATTTGAACGGCATCAAATGGACCGCACCGGCGATTGTGACGCCTGGCGAAACGAATGCCGATGCGCCATCAGACGCGATCGTTCTCTTCGATGGCACCGATCTTTCGCACTGGAAGAACGCTGATAGCTGGAAGCTCGATGGCGATTCGATGATCTGCGGTAAAGCAGCCATCACTTCAAGGGAAGAGTTTGGTGATTGCCAATTGCACATTGAATGGTCCGCACCCACTCCTCCATCGGGTTCCAGTCAAGGTCGTGGCAATAGCGGCGTGTTCATGATGGGCCGTTATGAAATGCAGGTGCTTGATTCGTTTGAGAATGATACCTATTTCGATGGTCAAGCGGGCGCCATCTACAAGCAAACACCACCGATGGTGAATGCAATGCGTCCGCCGGGTCAGTGGAATACCTACGACGTTTTCTGGACGTGCCCAAAGTTTAAAGAGGATGGTTCACTTGAGTCTCCTGCGTACATCACCGCGATGCACAACGGCATTTTGATTCTCAACCATTTCGCGTTGCTGGGTGATACACCGTTCAATCGACCTCCGCAGTACAAATCGCACCCTTCGAAGGGGCCGATCTCGCTTCAGGACCACGGCAACCCCGTTCGCTTTCGTAACATCTGGGTCCGTGAAATCAAGCCGGCCGAAGGCGTCCAAGAACGAGAGCCGTTCATTCGCGACGGGAAGAATGAGACTCCCGTGAAGAAAGCCGACTAAACCAAGTCGCTTATCACATGACCATGAACGTCCGTTAACCGAAACGGACGCCCCGCGTAGGTGAATGTTAAGCGTTCATGGTTGATGCCGAGCTGATGCAGAATCGTGGCTTGGATATCATGAACGTGAACGGGCTTCTCCACCGGATTGAACCCTAACTCATCCGTCGCACCGATCGTCTGACCGGTCCGCACACCGCCTCCGGTCATCCACATGGTAAATGCCTGCGGATGATGATCACGGCCCATCGATCGACCCAACGCCGCACTCGATTCCACCATCGGTGTTCGACCGAACTCACCACCCCAAACAACAAGGGTTTCATCGAGCAAACCCCGTTGCTTGAGATCACGGATCAGTGCGGCGCAGGCTTTGTCAGTCTGCGCACACATGCTTCTCAAGCCGCCTTCGACGTTGCTGTGATGATCCCAACCGGAGTGATAGAGCTGGACAAATCGAACCCCGCGTTCGACCAATCGGCGTGCCAACAAACAGTTGTTTGCGAATGATGGCTTTCCCGACTCTGCGCCGTACATTTCTCGGGTTCTCGCGGATTCATCGTTTTGATCCACCAGCTCTGGCGACCGAGCTTGCATGCGATAAGCCATCTCATAAGCTTCGATACGCGTGGCAATCTCAGGATCACCGACCGCGCCAAGTCGTTTTTCATTAAGCTTGCGAATCAGGTCGAGTGTTTGTCGCTGAGTCTCGCGAGAGACACCTTTGGGATTTCCGATGTTTAAAATCGGATCTCCGCTGCTTCGGAACGGAACACCTTGGTGTTCGCCCGGCAAAAAGCCCGCACTCCACATTGCCGCGCCGCCGGAAAGGTTGTCGCCACTGGTCAACACGACGAAGCTTGGCAGATCGTTCGCCTCATTCCCGATTCCGTAACTGAGCCATGACCCCATCGCGGGACGCCCCGGCAGACCGCTTCCCGTGTTTACAAACAGTTGCGCCGGAGCATGGTTAAATTGATCCGTGTGCACACTCTTGATGATCGCAAGATCGTCCGCAACGGATGCCGTGTGGGGCAACATTTCGGACAACTCGGCTCCCGATTGACCGTACTTCGCGAACTTGAACCGTGGAGCAAGCACGGCGGCGTTGGGCTGAATGAATGCGTATCGCTGGCCTGCGATCACGGATGGTGGAATCGGCTTCCCTTCCCATTCAACGAGCTTGGGCTTGTAATCAAACAAGTCAAGCTGGCTGGGCGCTCCCGCCATGAACAAGTAGATCACTCGTTTTGCTTTAGCGGCGTGATGCAAACCACTTCCAACGGTTGCGAGTGGCGTTTCGCCAGTAATCGAATGTGGCGAATGGACTGATGCAGACGCCAACATCGAGGCGAGGGCGATTTTGCCAACACCGACTCCGCAGGTTGCGAAGAGTTGGCGGCGAGTGAGATGCGGTGATTCGTTTGTCATTGGTTTAAATGTGAGCAGGCCGATGTCGTTGCGATGGAGCTTTAAGGTGTCGTGATCGTTTCATCTAAATTCATCAGCGCTCTGGCGACCAACATCCAACGTTCCGATTCGCTCGACGCGTTCTTTGCTAGGTCTCCGTGAAAGCTAAGAATCGAACTGAGTTCGTCCGCGTCGGGCGATCGCGTCAGTAGTCTTCGAAAGATCAAGCCGACGATCTCCGAGTCGCTTGCGATTAGATGATGGCGAAGAACATCATCGACCAGCTTCGATGCGATCTCGACATACATCTCGTCATTCATGAGCGTCAAGGACTGAAGCGGCGAGTTACTAATGTCTCGGCGAGGCAAACACAACTCACCCGTCGGTCCATCGAAAACTGCGAACGCGGCGAAGGGCGCGGTCCGTTTGGCAAATGTATAAACGGAACGACGGAAGCGATCCCCGCCGCCCGACACGGCCCAAGTTGCTTTTCCATAAGCGAGCGCCGTAACGCTCTGCGGTTGCGGTGGATAAACGCTTGGACCGCCAAACTTTCTCACAAGCAATCCGCTGGATGTCAGCATCGAATCTCGAATCCTTTCGGCTTCCAAACGCCGTCTCGGACCGATGGCAAATAGCCGGTTCTCTGGATCGACGGCCGAAACATCGGCACGCCGCTGGTTGCTTCGACGATAAGCTGCCGACAAAACGATCTCGCGGTGCAAGCGTTTGACCGACCAACCCGAATTCATCAATTCAACCGATAAATAGTCCAGTAGTTCAGGGTGCGAAGGCGGTTCGCTTTGCGTCCCATAATCACCTGCGGTATGAACGACGCCGCGGCCGAAAAATTCGCGCCAGGCGCGATCAACCGTGACACGTCCCACCAGCGGATTGGATTCGCTTACCAACCAGTTCGCGAACTCCAAACGGTTGCGTGGTTTCGATTGACTGAACGCGGCGAACGCTTCAAGCATCGCAGGTTCAACCACTTCTTTGGGCTGCAGGTATTCGCCACGATGATGTCGATGCGTCGTCCTTGGATTCTCGTTTCGCTCCTTCATCACAAGCGTGCGAACGGATTGAGGCATTTTTCTTCGTAGCGCCGCAATGTCCGCGTAGTCTTTCTTTGTCGATTCGGACGTTTGGAAAAACTTCCGCCGAAGCTCTTGTTCCATCAACGGATTTAATTCATTCTGCGACAGATACGCTTCTGATTCGGCATCGACTGATAAAGCGACCGCTTCGCCATCGCGGTCCGTGACCGAAAATCGCATTCGGCCCAACGGTGCTGCGTAGTGTCTTTCAAAGATCATCTCTAATTCGATGATGGAATCGATCGCAATCGGCTTTTCCACATTGGCAACCCATCGGTTTGCCGTGCCTTCTGCTTGAGCGGTCGACCATCCCGTCGAACCTTCGCCATCGATAACGTTCGCCGCCTCTGCGGAGCCACTTCCGAGACCATTCTTACCATAACTATGCGATGCGGCGAGAAGTTTCACGGGCGTCCCGTTCGCCTGCATGGTCAGTTCACTCAGAAAGAAATCTCCGCGTCTTCCCTCATAAAATGCCATGCCCGGACCTTTGGCGGGTAGAGAATCGTCAGGCAACGCTTCGAGCCGGATCGCGGTGATCTTGCTTTGATTTTCTGTCGTTTCTCTCGGCAGTTGGAACTTGAATCGATAGACGTCGCGTTTCGTCACATCACCCGACGCCAAGATCGAACCATCGTCTTGAACGTTTAAAAACGGCGAAGTACTTTCGGTGCTTTGGGGCCGTATGACTTGCCAGTCGGAGGCATCCGTCGCGAGCGATTGCTTCCAAGACTCGTAATCGGTCTGCACTTTTGATCTTGAATTCGTGTCGTTATCAAAATCTGCAAAGGCTTGATTGATCCAAGCGTCTTCACGAGTGCGGATTTCATTCTCGATCGATTCGCTTTCCTCTGCCAATTGCCCCGAGTCGACTTCTTGTTCAATCTCGTCAGCATTGTTCATGATTGCCATCATCGCGTAATAGTCGCGATGAGTGATCGGATCATATTTGTGTGTGTGGCATTGGGCACAACCGGTTGTCAGACCCATCCACACGAGGCCCGTGGTTGCGACTCGATCGGTCATCGCGTGGAACCGAAACTCCAACGGATCGATTCCGCCCTCTTCATTCAACATCGTGTTGCGATGAAATCCGGTCGCGATCATGTTGTCCGCGGAAGCATCGGGCAGCATGTCTCCAGCGAGTTGTTCAATGGTGAATTGGTCGTACGGCATGTCTGCGGAGATCGCATTGAGGACCCAATCACGATACGGCCAAATCGTTCGCTCGCGATCTTTTTCATACCCGTTGGTGTCCGCGTAACGGGCGAGATCAAGCCAGGGACGGGCCCAGCGTTCGGCGTAATCAGGGGACGCAAGCAGTTCATCAACCAAGCGTTCATACGCAATCGGCGAACGGTCATTGAGGAAATGATCCGCCTCTTCGGGTGTCGGTGGGATACCGATCAAATCCAGGTACAGTCGGCGCACGATCGATTCGCGATCTGCGTCCGCGGACGGAGTCAAACCGTTTGCCTCAAGCTTGGCTTGGATCCAGCGATCTATCGGACCGCGGCAAAAGGCCTCGCCGTTCGTTAGAGGTGCGGGTCGTTGCCGTGGCAACTCGAAGGCCCAGTGATTTTCAACCTTGGCACCTGAGTCGATCCACTCACCCAGTTTCTCAATTTGCGCAACCGTCAGCGGTTCATGAGCGGTGCTAGGCGGCATGTGGAGGTCCGCATCATCGGTGGTAATTCGCGTCCAGAGTTCGCTCTTATCGCGACTGCCTGGCTCGATCACAGCGATCGGCTCAGCTGTGTCTAATCTCAGGTCGGCTTCGCGAGCGGCCTCGTCGGGACCGTGGCAAGCGAAGCATTTGGACGCGAGGATTGGACGAATTTCGCGCTGAAAGTCGACTGCCGGTGCAACGTTAGCTAGAACGGCAATCGACGAAACAAATGCGATGAAGGCGATCGGAATCTGTCTAAACATAGTCCCTGTATTATATCCTCGCAGAACCCGCGAGGAGACAATGGATTGACGACAATCGCCGGTTTTCAGAGATCGATAAGCGTTACGATTCTCTTTTAAGCGGCGCGGCGGACTTCGGTTTCGGATGCCGCGATTGTCTCGAGGGCTGCGTCCAACGACCCCGTTTGTTCAACCAAATTCTTGATCCCCTCAGCCTGCGATTCGGTGGCAATGAACCCCATCTCGTCGAGCAATTCTTGCAATTCGAGAGTCGTCATGGCGGCGATTAATTCTTCGGGTGATGCCATCTTTATTCCTTCCTTGGCTAGATCAGCGTGCGATTGCGGCAGGCAAAGTATTCCGCGGTCGTCGGAAACTTCCGCTGTTTCGTCATCGATCCTTTGAGCACGATCACGACATCCAATTCCTTCGCGCCGGCAAAGTTTGTCCAAGCGAAACGAACCGTACAGAGAACGCAAAAAACGCATTTCTTTATGATTAAGACCATCGGAATCGGGTTGTCAACCTGACTCAGTTGCCACCGGCCACCAGGGCCGTTTGATCGGGAGCAATGATCGTCATGTAGCGATTGGTGGCGTTTTCAATTTGCACATCGCAGACCGAACGCCCACCAACGGGACGTCCTTGCGCATCGACCACCGCAAATCCGATCCGATGATTGCCGACGGGCAACTCGGCTCGCAACACTTGAATCTCTCGAGCCAGCAACGACCAACAACGCGTATCGGCCTTCTCCGCAGCGGACCACGCTGTCACGGTTGCGAAGCGAATAACCTCGCCAGGCAAACCGTCCATGCCGACCGCCTTGGTTGCCTGCGAGACCGTGACCTCTTTCGTTACTCGCCGCACCATCGCCCGCGCGATGGTCCAAGGCATCTCCGCCTCATTTTGTTGAATCGCCATTTGCCCAATGTCGACAAGCGGCTGCGTCGCTCCCAACCAGACTCCCGAACTATCGACCGAGATCGCTTCCGCCATTGAAAAGGGCACTCGAACCGCAGGCACTTCGACATTGGCCAAGTTCGGTAACATCGTTCGTTGATTTTCGGCAATCGAATAAACCTGCGTCGCGATTTGCAGCGCCGCCGTGGTTGTTGGTGCCTCAACGGACTCAAGCACGGGCCCACGTCCAACGCAGGCAAACACATAAAGCACACCATGATCCGGCGCACTATGAATCCCGCCCCCACATCGCTCAATGTCCACCGCCGCGGGCGCAAACTGTGGTTGCAGATGACTTACCAATTGATAGGAACGAAGTGCATCGTCGTAATCATGAAGCGTCGCCTCACGCAACACGCCACGCATGTAAGGTGCAAGTGCCAGTGGTTGATAGATCTCTGTCGCTGGCCCGATCCCTCGCTCTTGGGCTGCACGAGCAAGTTCGGTTTGTCGGACCTGCGCCTGCATCGCGTAGCTTTCCGCATCCCCGTCTCCGGTCGCGAGACTGCACAGTGAAAGCATCGATCGAATCATCACCTCTTCATAACCCGCCGGTTTAAATTGGCGAGTTCGGTCATCGGTCACCATCGATGCGGCATCACCGACGAGTGAGAGCTTCAAACCCTCATCAAACGCATCACGCGATTGACGCAAGTTTTCCATTGCGGCTTTGACATCGCCTCGCGCTAACTCAACCATCGCGAGATCAAGCTTCGCGGGCTTGGCGAGCGGAGAACGAGAATTTGCGACCGCGGCGAACTCGAGCCGAGCCGTTTCCAAGTCTCCGGAGAAATACGCACCCCGCGCTCGATCGATCCGTTTGGTAGCGGTGGTGCAGCCTCCCACGACGAAACTGGCGAGCGTCACGAGGAATAGCCTGCGGATTGACAAAGTCAAACCGCGTGAGCAACTCCGCGTGATTCGCAAGGATGCGATGGGATCAACCATCCCCTTGGCCGAGACCAAAGTTCCACCATTTACCAGCGCGTGTCGAATGATATCCCTTGCGGATCTTCGCTGACTCTTTGACATAATCGCCGGTATGAATGTTGACCATTTCAATGGTCAACAAGTAGTCACGCTGCGTTGACTTGTTGTTATCAGTCGTGCCCGAAGTGATCGTCGCATACATCAACATGTCGACCGGTGTTCCTTGACGTCCGAGTGCCGATGCGAAGAGCTGGCGATTCTCGGGTAGAAACAAGGAGTCAGGACGCATGCGAGTTTCAATCAGCGCCGCGTCGACCATCCGGCGACTCACACTGCGAAACTGCGCCGCGCTGTTGATTTCAGAATCGATCCGCTCGTAAAGCTGGTCTTTGAAATCGATAAGCTCTTCGACGCTTTTGTTTTCAACGCCAACAAAGCAGATCGTTGAAACACCTGGTACGGGTAGACCGGTTGCAGGATCGACCGGTACATGCGAATCAAAGCCGACCTGCTGCACAGCCGGTGGGCAGCGGGTTAGGATCTTCGCAACCGCTTCGTCAACGAGCGGATTCCAAACGGCCGCGCCTGCATCGTGGCTGCCGACCATGTCGATGTCATCACCCTTCATGATGTGAGCGTAACGACGACCGGCACATCCAGAGGCACCGGACAACATCAACATTTCACCGGCGATCAAAGCCGCCAAGCACAACCGTTTGCTCACGAGAATTACCTTGCACGATTCCATTCTGCAACCGCGGGTTCCGTGACCACGCACGGCGAGTAGCTACCGTCAGCGGTCATGATCCTTCACGACCGTAAAAACCCCTTGTAACCGACGACACTCGCAGCCCGGTAGAGGAATTCGTCCCTGAATTCACTACCGAAGCTGCTCAGCCAATGTGTTTGATCGGCTGAATCGAGCGAACCCGACCTAGAAAATCGCCAATCGCAGCATAAATCCCGCAAGCTGCCGGGGCGACCTCGACACAAACCACGACGCTAGCGTTTTGAATCTTTAGCGCTGCGTTCCTTCATCGGACCTTTGTTTATGCCCGACCTCTGAGCGGAATAATGGTTGCAATCGACACGGCAACGCTCGGCATCACGAGCGTGGGACTATCGGTCGATAAGAAATGATTGAAAGTTCATTCGTAAACGCCCAGCATCGAAAGCAAGAAAGATGGCCGAGATCAGCCCCTTTCAATCACAGATGATGATGTTGGCCGGCATCATCCTGCTGGGCTGGATCCTCGCTCGCCGCCAGATCCGTTCGCGTAGTCGATTGCATTCGCAAGGTGTCGCCGACCGGGATTTGCGTAAGCAACGCGTCGAAGCGGACAAGCCGCGAGGCGTGCCACTCGCGTCAGCTCCCCCTGAGATTCAGCGATGGCAGGTCGAGATATTTGACTTGCAAAGAGAACTGAAGGCGGAGTTGGATATGAAGATCGTCGTCGTGCAATCGCTCATTCGTCAAGCCGACGAGCGGATCGCGGCGCTTCGCAATCAAGCCAAATGATACGTCGATTGTCGGTTTGATGATCGTCTTGCTTACCGCCGTTGCAGTTCTTCAATCGCCCGCCGCAGTGGATCGCTTGATGGGCCATCGTCTTGCGTTGACGGTTGAATCGGTGCCACCCATCCTTGATTGCCCGCTGAACTCGCATTGCGATAGACATCGATCTGTCCCTCGGTCAATTGAGGTCCCGCTGGCAGAGTGAATCGTCCGACGCCTTTGCCTTGATACTGAACATCTTCGATCGGCGACGGGCTTTTCCCGGTGCGATCGATCGCAATCGACTGCATTTGCCATTGGTGAACGACGACTTCGTAGCGAACGTCGATGGGAAGATTACGAGTCACGCTGCGCTGCACAACGTCGTCATAGGGGCCGATCGATTGATACGTTTCGTTGACGATCCCTCCCGCATCCCGAGGCAACGTCACTTCGATCGACTGCCCGACGGGAATATCGCCTTGGAACACGGCTTGACGTTTTTTGCGATCATAAACCTCAACCCGAAGCGTTTCGTTTCGGCGATGCGTCATAACGATTCGAGCCGGCGGAAGCGGCGGCGCGGGAACGATCTGACTTTCGATTAATACCGATCGCGGTGCCCGATACGCGTAAGGTGGCGGGTACCTGGGATCGATCGGCGAGTAGCTTCCTGGCGGCGGAAAATTGCCCCAATACGGAGTTTGTGCTGTCGCGCACTGGCACCAACTCCTCATGGCGATTGCCGCGCCAATCCAAGAAAAAAGTAAAAGTTTGGAATGCATCATTGATGGCCACGATGGGAACGATGGGCGTGCTTAATCGGGGCGTTAAGGGTTGTTCTAACGGTCTCCCCAATCCGAATTCTACCGAAGTCGCAATTGACCAGGCGGACAATTTTCCCTAACAGAAGAATCGTGTCGTCATTTCAGGCGGATTGACGTTGCAGCAGAAAAAAACGGAACCAACATGCGGATATTGACAATCGCGAGCGGCGGCACGACATCCAACGGAGCGTTACTGGCGGCGATCGTATCGGCGGAAGGTCTGGCCAATCGCGGTCATGAAGTCACGATGCTGACTCCCCAAGGCGGTTTCGTTGACACAAGGATCGACCGCTCGCGGGTAGATGTATTGAATGGATCGCTCACCCGTTGGCCGTTGACCGAGATTCGAAGGATTCGCGACTGGATTTTTGAGCAAAACATTGACGTCGTTCATACGCACAGCAGTCGCGCGAGCGCGTTTGGTGCTTTGCTTCGCCGGCTTTATGGCATTCCCGTAGTGGCGACGGCCCACGCGACAAAAATTCAGCTTCACTGGTGCTGCAACGACCATGTGATTGCCGTATCCGATTCAACGCGTTGGTTTCACATGTCGCGAAATTTGGTCGCCCCCTGGAAGATAACCACGATTCTCAATTCGATTGACACCGAACGATTCAAGTCAATCAGTCAAATCCAACGCGACGCTATCCGTAAGGAGTTGGGGACAACTTCCGATGCCATTCTGCTTGGCATCGTCGGTAACATCATTCCACGCAAGGGACACGTTGATGCGGTGAAAGCGATGGCGAAACTGGTCGAACGATATCCTGAGGCACGACTGGTGATCGTCGGTCGAGGCTCGATTGAGGATGTCAAATTGGTCCAGCAGGTCGCTGACTCGGTTGGCGTCCGCGAAGCCTTGATCTGGACCGGATACCGTGAAGACATCGCCGCGGTACTTGGCTGCATGGACCTGCTTTTTTGTCCTTCGCTCGAAGAACCGTTCGGCTTGATCGCACCCGAAGCGTTAGCCTGTGAGGTCCCGGTGATCGCGACGCGCGTCGGCGGTTTCCTGACCACGATTCAAGACGGCGAGACGGGCTATCTTGTGCGAACACGATCTCCCGAAGAACTGGCGGTAGCGGCTTCCCAATTGATACGCAATCCTGAACTTCGTCGTCGTTTTGGGAAGCAAGGTCGCCAATGGGTTCAAGCAAATCTCTCACCTGAACCTCATTTTGCCGCCGTTGAACGCGTTCTCAAGCATATTGCCAATTCGGCAAGTCTTTCTCATCGAAGATCCCAGACTCACTGCGCCGCTTAAATGACTCACGTGGCTGCATGACTCACGTGGCTGCATGACTCACTCGATAATACTACGTGACTTAAGACAAGCTTTGCAAAGGTTTGGCCAAGCTTCGAAGCCGGGCATGCCTTGGGCAAGTCCAACGCCGTGGCGACCGCACTGAAACAGACGCATTTCAATGGGAGGCCTATCGTTTGGCGACGCGGTTCGCATCAACAGCAAACGGATTCATTTGAATGTCACCGATTTTGTTTGCCGCGGGAGTGGCTTTCGCGATGTCTGATGCGGACTTCGATGCGCTGCCCACGCAATCGCCGCAAGATTCGCTCATGTAGGGATTGTTCACGGGTGGACGGACGAAGTTTGCCGCTTCACGGCCCGTGTAATCAGCGGGTGCACTCAGCATCGGAGGCGCCGCAAAGGGGCTCAGACCGTAAGGTCTTGCGTAACGAGTGCCGTAGTAAACCGGTGGATTGGTCGCGAAGTAGGGAGGAGTCCGCAGGGACGTTCCGTAATGAGCACCGTAGGGCTGATAAAAGCCAAACGGTAAGAATCCAAGATTTCCTTGTCCGCCAAAACCCTGCGCACTGGCGGATGATGCGCCGAAAAAGCCGCCTAAGGCAACAAGGCACAACGAAAAGAACATTGGTTTCATCGGTTTCATCGGTTTCATCGGTTTCACTCAGTGGATCAAAGTTGGATTGTCTAAAATGCTCGTGGGTCGCAATCATCTTCGCGACTGCCCCTGGTCATCTCGCGCTATGATTTGAGAAAAGCAAATCGACGCGACGCACTTTTAACGGTAATTGCTGAAGCTGGTCGATTCAACGCTCACAATCCTACATTCCCTGTGGTTTTGGTTTCGCACGAACGTCATCTGGTTTACATAATCGTTGCGACCATCCCAATTGCACCACCCCCGCCGGTTAAAGATCGCCCGCCGCATGAAACTCACCTGCATCATCCATTCGCTCAATGGTGGCGGCGCCGAACGCGTCATGGCAGGACTGACATCACGACTTCAAGCAAGGGGCCACTGGGTCACCCTGGTCACGCTGGACGATGGGCGAAACGACAAACACCATGTCTCTTCCGATGTGAATCGAATGGCTTTGGATGTGATGCGAGAGAGCGGCTCGAAGGTTTCCGCATTCATTAATAATCTTGGACGAGTGCAAACATTGCGTCGAGCCATTCGCAGTTCGCAGCCAGACGTCTTGCTAAGTTTTTGCGATGCCACGAATGTCTTGACGCTGCTCGCCACTTACGGAAGTTCTTTCCCGGTGATCGTCAGCGAACGAAGCGATCCCGCGCAACAATCCATGACTTGGCCATGGGCGGCATTGAGACCCCGGCTCTATCGTCGCGCTGAACGTGTCGTCGTATTGACTGACACGGTGGCAAATTCGGTGGCACCTTGGTGCAAACATCCGCCGATCGTAATTCCCTCCGCGGTTGATTTGCCGTCAGGCGTGTCTGATGAACCTCGTAACGCTCGCGATGCAAAAACACTGCTCGGTGTCGGAAGGCTTGAATATGAAAAAGGCTTCGATCGTCTTGTGGCGGCGTTTGGTAATGTCGCGTCGAAATTCCCAACCTGGAATTTAAAAATTGTCGGCGAAGGAAAACTGCGGCCCCAACTTGAGCAGCAAATCGCTGCCCTTAATTTATCGGATCGCATTGCATTTCCCGGCTGGACGCGACCGATGGGGCCCGTGTACCAGGCGGCAGATTTATTCGCCTTGACGAGTCGCTACGAAGGTTTTCCCTCCGCGCTATTGGAAGCCATGGCCGCTGGCATCGCGGTGATCGCCGTCGACTGCGAAAGTGGGCCGCGAGCCATTCTGCGAAACGAGATGGATGGCCTCTTGATTCCGAATGAAGACCAAGCCATTCAAGATGCGATTTGTCGGTGCATGAGCGATGAGGGACTGCGATCACAACTAGGAATCGAAGCGAGAGCTGTCACATCGCGTTTCGGCTGGGATGCGATGGTCGATGCCTACGAAGGAGTTCTGATCGACGTGGGAAACCGAACCGAAATTTCTTAAAAAGACGACGCCATGAACTCAGCCTCCCCGTACCTTTTCTTGGGCACGTTGCAGATAAGAGAGTGCTTCCATCGGTGACATCTTGTCGATCTCAAGACGCTTAATGTCATCGATCACCGGATGGTCGGCAAAACCGAATAGCGTCAGTTGCATGTCGCCCTTTTTCTCTTTCCCTTTGGGCGGAGCAATCGTGGGTCGATCCAGCTCATCGCGGTGATCGGCTTCTAACTGCGCGAGAATATCTTTGGCGCGTTCGTTGACCGCCGTGGGAATCCCGGCAAGTCTTGCGACATGAATGCCGTAACTCTTATCCGCACCACCGGGGATAATGCGATGAAGGAAGACGACGGAATCGTCCCACTCGCGAACCGCAACGTTGAGATTGGCGACTTGCGGCAACAGATCTGCAAGCTGCGTCAACTCGTGATAATGCGTGGCAAAGAGAGTGCGGCAACCGATTTGCTCATGCAGATGCTCCGTGATTGCCCACGCTAATGATAGGCCATCGTAGGTGCTGGTTCCACGACCAATTTCATCGAGGATGACGAGTGAATTTTTCGTGGCCGTGTTCAAAATGCGAGCCGTTTCGACCATCTCGACCATGAACGTACTTTGGCCACGACTAAGCTCATCGCTGGCACCGACGCGAGCAAAGATGCGATCCGCAACGCCAATCGTCGCTTTCTTAGCGGGCAAGAACGAGCCGACCTGAGCGAGCAGCACCATCAACGCAACCTGGCGAATGTAAGTGCTTTTTCCCGCCATGTTGGGACCCGTGATCAACAGCACCATGCCCGCTTCAGGTGATTGCACACAGTCGTTAGGCACAAACTCACCCTGTGACATTCGCATATCCAACACCGGATGTCGACCTTCTTCGATGTCCAAAGTCGATTCGCTGGTTAACTTCGGTCGGATCCACTTTTTCTGTGCCGCGAGTTCCGAAAGTGAGCCGAGGACATCTAAATGAGAGAGACCGTTTGCGATCGCATTGAGCGACCGAAGTTCTCGGTGAGCGAGCGATCGCAATTCGACAAAGATCGCTTGCTCCCGTTCGTCCGCTTGCCCATCGGCGGCCAGTACTTTCTCTTCGTATTCCTTTAACGCCGGTGTGATGAACCGCTCACAGTTCTTCAGCGTTTGCTTTCGAATGAAATCCGCTGGCACCTTGGGTGATTGCGAATTATTGATCTCAAGGTAGTAACCGAAGACTTTGTTGAATCCGACCTTTAAGTTGGTGATGCCGGTCTGCTCCGCCATTCGTTGCTGATAGGCGGCGATCCACTGTTTGCCACCGCGAGCGAGTTCTCGCAACTGATCCAACGCAGGGTCATAGCCAGGGCGAACGAAATTGCCATCTGCGGCGGAGAGCGGGCAGGTGTCAGCGAGCGCCGCTTCAAGCTTGGATCGCAGCTCCGGACAAAGATGCAAATTCCCTTCGATGCAACCGAGCAGTTCGCTCTTACGCCCCGTCAGTCGTGCTTTCAATTGTGGCAACATTGCCAACGTCGCACACACTTGTTGAAGATCGCGTGGTCCACAGCGAGCCGTCGCAATGCGGCCGATCAAGCGGCTGACGTCGAAGATGGCGTCAAGCGTTTTGCGAACATCCGTGCGCAGTTTTTCGTCGCGACAAAGTTCTTCAACGGCATCATGCCGCGCGGAGATCGAATTGATTTCGACGAGGGGAGCAGCCAGCCAATCGGCAAGCAATCTCGCGCCCATCGAAGTGCAGGTTCGATCAATGCAATCCAGCAACGATCCATCGCGAGAGCCCGTTCGCATCGTACGGGTGATCTCAAGGCTCCGGCGTGTGGAAGCATCGATCAATAGGCTCGCCGAACGATGGTGGGCCGTGAGTGAATCAAAGTGATCGAGCGCACCCCGCTGAGTCTCTTGCAGATAAACCAGTACCGCGCCAGCCGCCTGAATCGCAGCCGTGTGCGTGTCGTCGAATCCGAAACCTTCCAAGCCTTGCGTTCCGAACTGTTTGCAGAGCGCTTCCTGGGACGACTTCGCATTGAAATTCCAGGGCGGACGACGGGTCCAGGACCAAGGTGCGCCCGAGTCGAGTTTTACTTTGGGATCGTCTTCACGATACAGCACCTCCGCCGGACCGATCCGTTCAAGCTCGTCCTCAAGCCTTGAAACCGGAAACACTCCTGCTTCAAATCGTCCGCTGGAAAGCTCCGCCCAAGCGATGCCGACCACCGCTTCTCCTGAATCGCCGCGCGACGGTTGGGCATGAATGATTGCGGTGACGTAATTCGCTTCGCGAGGGTTCAGCAGCCCATCATCGGTCAACGTTCCCGCGGAGACGATGCGGCTGACTTCGCGTCGAACGAGTCCCTTGGCCTGCTTGGGATCTTCGACTTGTTCGCATACCGCAGCGCGGTAACCGGCCTGGATCAGTTTGCTGAGGTAGGAGTCGAGTTGATGATAGGGAAACCCTGCCATTGCGGTCGGGTTGGCGCTGTCCTTATCTCGGCTGGTCAGGGTTAGCCCGAGGACTCGCGACGCCACCACGGCATCGTCGAGAAACAGTTCGTAGAAATCGCCCATTCGAAACAGCAGCAATGCGTCGCCACAGGCTGCTTTGGCTTCGTGGTACTGTCGCATCATCGGTGTCGTCATGACGTCATGCTAACGACGATTCGCGATACGATGAACTGGGGTGCGCGTCAAATAGTTTGCGGATCGCGAACGCTTACATTTGCGAATATGGCTTTGCGACGAGCACATACTTATCAATGCGGCTGACGGTGCCGAGATACTTTTTCTCGGCGCTGAGAACCTTCCAATCCGGATGAGCCCGAAAAGCGTCCCAGGCCTTCAATCTTGCCTCATCGTTCGGGAAGACGCTCAAGTAAGTCAAGCTTGGCATTTGCGGGCCGACAACCGTTTGGCTGATGAAGACGGGGATGATGCCGGTGGCGTAGAAAATCGGCACTTCGCCCGAATTAAACATCTCCACCTTCAAATCACCCACACGCTCGTTGACGCTTTCGTAAGTTCGCAGCTCGTAAACGCGATCTTTGTTCTCAAGCGTACCCGCGGGTACGATCGATTTCTTCATGCAATCCATCGCAACCGCAAGTTCGGAGACGATTCGGCCGTATGCCGGGGTCTTGTTTTCACGGGCCATGAATTCAGCCGCAGCCGCTTGATAAGTTTTGTCGTTGGCAAGCTGCTCTCGAATCGCAAGCAGTTGCGCGAGGCTCGCAAGCGGAGTGATGACAACGATTCGCCGTTGTTTGTTTTCGTCTTGAGGAGCGCTGGCGAGCACGCCGACGGGCCCAATGCCTTGACGACTCAGTGCCGGAAGCAGAGCGTCCTGCAGGTATCCGTCGAGTGCCGCTTCAGTGGCTTCATCGAGAATCGTGTAATGACGGATCTCGTAGAATTCTTTGGCCGCCGCTTCTTCGGCTGCAGCGGCTGATGAAACGAGTGGAGACGACATGGCCAACAAGATGGTCAGAAGGAAGGCGGAGATAACTCGCATGATGATCTTTGTGGGGATAGAAAAGGCGGAAAGGTGAGGTTCAGTTTTTCAAATCAGCTCTTTAAGCTCGAATGATTTCAAAGCCGGAAGGCTTCTCACTTCGAATTTTGGGGCCCTCTTGCATGCCGGAGGGCCCGGCCTCTCCCGCAAGCGGAAGAGGTGGCGAGCAAACGCATTATACTGCGGCGATTTAGCCAACGTCGCTGGTGGACCAGGCTCCATCAATCAAACGCCATGTTTTTCCCGTCGGGTTCTTATCTTGCAAAAGCACGGGCAACCGACCAGGACGCACATTGTCGTAACTGGTTAGCTTCGCAAAACGCACGATCGAAGCGGGAATGCCGACGGCGGTAAAGCCCGGATGTCCCGTCGCCGGATACGGCCCGCCGTGGTTCATGGCAGGACTAACCGCAACTCCCGTTGGCATCTTGTCGTTGAGCAATCGACCAACTTTGGGCGTTAGCGCGAAGGCGATCTTTGCGTAAGTTTCTTCGTCATCTCGGGTCGCGCTGTAAACAGAGCCGGTCAAGTTGCCTTCGAGTGAGTCGATGACGGCAATAAGTTCGCGGATGTTATCGGCCACGACGACCAAAGATGCGTTGCCGAATGCTTCGGTTTGAAACGATTCAGGGTCACCCAAAAATTGCTTGCCGGTTGCTTGAAGCCATGTGTTTGCGACCGCACAACGGTTTGCTTCAGGCTTGCCGCCACCGGTCAGCAATTTCGCGCCGACACCGACAAGGGTTTCGATCGCTTTGGTCAATGATTTTGCTACCGCTGGCGACAGCAACGTTCCCGAGGTCGCGGAGGAAAACTTCGAAGTCACAGCGGTGATGAATGCATCGGCGCTGTCACCTTTGACCAGCAACACGAGCCCTGGGTTGGTGCAGAATTGTCCGGCGCCCATCAAGACGCTTCCAACATATTCATCCACGATCTTGTCGGCGCGCTCGGCCAAGGCCGCAGGCGTGATCACGACAGGATTGACGCTGGATAATTCAAGGTAGATCGGCTTACCCGCTTGGTCCGCAGCGGCTTTCAGCGTCAGACCCGCGCCACGGCTGCCTGTATAACCCGTCGCGCCACACCGGTGGTCCGAAACCATGCGTTCGCCATCGGCGTGGGATGTTCGATAGATCAATTGAACCGTCGCAGGCGGCAAGCCAACATCATCAATGCTTTCCTTCGCAAGTGCGGCAAGCAACCGTGTGGTCTCTGGATGCGAGCTGTTCGCTTTCGCGATTACGGGGTTGCCGGCGGCGATCGCAGCGGCAAAGTCACCGCCAGCGGCACTGTTGAATGCAAATGGAAAATTGTTAGGACCAAAGACACAAACGGGACCGAGTGATTCAAACGTCGCACGAATGCCGGCTTTCGTATCGATAACCGCGTGAGCCCAATCGCCTGAACGCACCGCAGCGGCGGCAAGTCGAAGTTGATTGACGGTTCGAGGCAACTCGACGTCGGCAAGACGTGGGCTCTTGGCAAGTCCGGTCTCCTCAAATGCGGCTTCGACTAACGCCGTGCTATTCGCTTGGATCTTTTCGGCAAACAATTCCAAGAACAAGGCGATCTTTTCTTTGGACGTACGGCGAAGTTCGATCGCCGCATCGGCAGCCGCCTCAAGGGCTGCATCGATGTCGTCCCACGAGCTGACCGGGAACTCACGCTCGATCGACTGATTGCGATTGGGGTCGCTTGCGCGATAGGTGTCTTTGAAACTTGCTTCCCGCCATTGGCCTGCGATCAAGACGGGTTGGCAGGTGGTAGATGCGGTCGCCATTGGAATCAAACCTCGTGGTTAGCGAGCCAGCTCTTGCACTGATGAAGCGCCGGCGGCTCAGGTACAGTTTTTGTTAACGTGAAGCGTAGGCACTTCAATCATTATCAGAATCACGGCCGCCGATTGATGCAATCCGTTGGCCGTCAGAGAGGTATATTATGAGCATGAATCACGGGACTTCTTGGCCGACGACGACGCGTTTCTTGATAGCAATATCCAGTTTTTCCCTGTATTTTGCAGCCATATCGACCCGAGCGGCTGAGCCCGTGGAGTTGCAACCGGTTGCCTTGCAAATGTTAAGAAACGATTCCGTCTTTGACGAATTGAAGCTCTCCGGCGAAGAAAAACAGAAAGTGCAAGCTGTTTTAGATCGCGTCGATGGCGATTGGTGGCGTAGCCGAAATCAACAGGATGCGCAGCGAATAGCTACAGTCGCACAACTGACCACGCAAGTAAAATCGGAACTGAAAGAAATTCTTTCGGAGGAATCTTTATCGCGTTTCCAGCAACTCGAACGTCAGGCGCTCGGGATTCGCATGTTCCTGACCGATGAGGTCGCAAGCTCGCTTGGATTGAGCGCCGTCACCGTTCAAAAGATGGCAACGATTGCCCAGGAGACGACTGCGAAAGTTGCGGAGATTCGCAGACGAGCACAATCAGGCGAGTCGACGGAGTTGCTTGACGCGGAGCAAAAGACACTCGCTAAAAAAGAGCAGGTAGCAATCGTTGAACTGCTTACCAAGGGTCAAAAGAACCGCATCGGCGAATTGACGGGAGCGCCGTTTCCGTTAGCACAGCTCCAACGCAATCTGCCGCGTGCGCCGGAGCTGACTCAAGCTCCTGAGCAGTGGCTTCAAGGCACGCCGGCATCGCTTGCCGCACTGCGAGGCAAAGTCGTTGCGGTTCACTTCTACGCGTATCAATGCATCAACTGCCAACGCAATTTGCCGCACTACTCCGCCTGGCACAAAGATTATGCGGACCAGGGGCTCGTCGTGATTGGAATTCAAACGCCGGAGACGAGCAGTGAACGAGATTCAAAGTTAGTTGCTGCGGCGGCAACCAAAGAATCGATCAAGTATCCGGTGCTGATGGATGCTGCGTCGGAGAATTGGAAGCAGTGGGGCACGACCATGTGGCCGTCGGTTTATTTGATCGATCGGCAGGGATACATTCGCGCATGGTGGCAGGGCGAGATGAACTGGCAAGGCAATCCGGGTGAAAAGCAGATGCGTGGTTACCTCGAAACCTTATTGAAGGAAAAATCTTAACCGGCGCGCCAGGGAAACCGCTTCTTGAGCATCGTGCGGAAATTAAGTGTCGGCTTTCGCCCCGCGAAAGTAGCGTCTCTTCATTCTTTCGAGGACAGGCTGTGAATCTATGGCCCAAACGCGGGGTGGGAGCCTAGTGCTTCGTCAGCATTGAATTTTGGCTCCTCCGCAAAATCTGTGGGTAGATTCAGATTGGTTTTCAGTAGCGTTTCAGGGTTGGCACAATCTTGAGGTCTTCGCCCATGCTGAATCTAGGGCGCGGAATGTTTTTAGGCATCCGCTCCTGCGTCCAATGATTTGGCAGCAGACGTTGAAACGTGGTACTCTCGTAAGTACCGGGAAAAACCGACTCAAGCTCTGCGGGGACGCAACTTGGGAAGGGATATTCCGGTCGATAGCGCGCCAATGGTGCGGGCAGTCTCGACGAACGTTGCTCCGCCGAGACTGCTTTTTGGACT
>Ga0105050_10003508_pt1 | contig 21640 bp, 14 predicted proteins | sample FRY01_FD_78088 | JGI IMG/M metagenome (GOLD analysis project Ga0105050, IMG submission 78088) | Freshwater microbial communities from Lake Fryxell liftoff mats and glacier meltwater in Antarctica - FRY-01 | ecosystem: Environmental > Aquatic > Freshwater > Ice > Glacier meltwater ...
GGGTGCGCCTCAGAGACGTGGGCAGGGGAGTGCGCCTCAGAGATGTGGACAGGGGAGTGCGCAACAAAGACGTGGGCAGGGGAGTGCGCCTCAGAGACGCGGGCAGGGGAGCGCGCCTCAGAGGCGTGGGTAGGGGGGCGCACATCAGGGACGTGGGCAGGGGAGTGCGCCTCAGAGACGTGGGCAGGGGAGCGCGCCTCAGAGACGTGGGCAGGGGAGTGCGCTTCGGAGCCGCGGGCAGGGGGGCGCACATCAGACACGCGGGCAGGGGGGCGCACGTCAGAGCCGCGGGTAGAGGAGTGCGCCTCGGAGTCGTGGTCAGGGGAGCGCGCAACAAAGACGTGGGCAGAGACGTGGGCGGGGGGACGCGCATCAAAGACGTGGGCTGGAAAGCGGACATCAGAAGCAAAGACAGACGAGCGCGCAGAAGAGGGACAAGCAAAGTCAAACAGAGGTAAGGCGCTGGCATAGGGGCGCGCATCCGAAAAAACATCAAGGGAGCGATCAGGAGGAGCAGAAGCAGACAAGTGCGCAGGAGAAGCACAGGCAAAAAAGCCTGTATTGGAGGCTATTGCAGGCGAGTGCGGAGTGTGCACATCCAAGTCTGGGTCCTGTGCGACCTCGAGAGGGGAACCGGCTACGACACTGATGGGCGCGCCAGAAAGATACAAGTCCAGCTCGCCGTAACGAAACCCGGGTACCTCTGGCACACAATCAACTGCACCAGAAAAGTTAACCAAGTCCCCGAAGTCATCCAGTGGAGGGAAAAGACCGGCGGCCGTATGGGGGACCTGCCCGAAAACGGCTAGACTTCCTGTTGGAACCAAGGCGCGAAACGTCGCATTCGGTAAGGCCGCGGGGACACTGCGCGGAGGCGTTGGGTCATCGGGGTTGAGAGTTGCATTAATCACGGGGGTTGTCCGTCTCTTGACGCCCGCTTCCGCGATCGCCGCCATGGCCAGGGGAGTCGCCCAGGCGCGGGCTAGCTCGTTCAGGTTGTCAGCGGCAATTCCGTTAAACAAGGAGTTCTTCATCTTGCGGCCCACGCCTAGTAGACAGTCTTTGTGTTTTGCGAGCACAACGTTCGTGGGAGACACGAGGAGCATGTTCAGAAGAACGGCAGTGAACGCGGCACAAGGCGGGTGGCCTGACCGTCGGACGAAACCCAAAGTGGTGGAGCCAGTGAGTTCTGAGAAGGTGAGCCTCAACAAACACGAGTCTCGCCCGGACTGCGGCACGAGTCCCTTGTATGTGCCTACTTCCATACGACCCGACTCCAAGAGGGATTCGTTGTACGAGATGCAAACGGAAGTGGACGTCCACTCGATTCGGCCCAGCACCTTGCCCGACCGGAAGTCTTTGATACCGATGCAGTGTTCAAAGTTGGTGCGGGCTCCTGGCTTGCGGAGGGAAATGGCAAGGCCATGTAGACGCTTACTTGTAATATCGGAATTCCACGGCATGCCGTCCAAGTTGGAGTGGCGGATGGTGATGCCTTCACCGGCCGCAAGGGGGGTAGAGATTCGGATTGCATCTGCATCGAGCAGTAAGTAGGCGGGGAGGTCGTTGTCGGGCAGGGATTTGGCCATGGCGGGGCAAGGGGAATCGGCTGGGTCACGAAAGGATTTGTGGCGACTACGTGCCCGGAAAAATGTAAAAATCGAAGATGCCAAATGGGGGTGCAGCCTTTGGTGTTCTTAGGGATTCTGGTAAGGATTCCGCAACAGTGTGGACATATGGGGAGGAAATGTATAACATTCCAACGACATCTTTACAAATATTTGAAAACGCGCGTGCTACCATGGGAAATTCAAATACCTGGGGTACGCGCGCGGATGGCCTTGTCCCTCCCAAACCTGGTCCCCAATAGCAACCCGCCATGGCCAGTGCCCTTCCCCTTGCCATTTACTGGGAGAGGCAGTTGCTTCCTGACTCGTGCCGGATGCATGCCGTGAACGCCATCCTGGGCGGACCGACGTATACGTGGGAAACGTTCCTGGGCACGTGCGACGCGTACGACGCGTTCTGCGGTCTGTCGCTTGGCACCTCCAGGCAACACTACGTGAACCCCGGCCGTGGGGTCACCTTGTTTGGTTTTGCCCTCCACTGCGCGGGCAGCCGCAGCGTGACCCTGCCGCTGGCCATGTACGCCCGCTCCCGGTGCGACCCGAAGACCCCCGAGTTCCTGGTTGCCGCCCGCGGCTGCACGGGCGCCTTTGTGTACAGCTCTGAGCACGTGTGGGCCATGCGGCCGACAAGCCGGGGCTGGGTTCGCATTGACTCCCTGACGGGCGTGGCTGCCGAATCCCTCGAGAGTGTGTGGAGGGACGGGCTGTGCGTTGAGCTGGTGTTTGACAACCCCTCTCAACTCCCACAGTTTGTTGGGCAGGAGTACCCGACCCTGGACAGCCCCGTGCGCGGGACAATCATGCGGAAAGAGTCCGCTCCCGCGTTTCGGAGCCCGCGTGGCAAACCTGGGCAAATGCACGCCGTTGCCAGGCGTTTTCCACATCGCCCCAACCATGAGCAAACCCTCCCTTGTGGATGAAACCCTGGCCATTTTGGAGCTGCCCGAGATGATTCGGAAGCGCCCGGACATGTTTGTGGGGCCGCTGGCCCTGCAGGCAGAGCTGCGGTGGGTGGCCGGCTGGCGCTCGGAGTTGGAAGCCTTCCCCCGGGACCTCCCGGTGGCGTCCGTACCCGAGAAGGACGCGAAGCGGATGAGAACGCAGCAGGTTGTGCTGCATCGGCAGGAGAAGCAGCTGGACGATGGGGAGCCGAAACGGCAGAGGGTTGAGGGGGCCCCCGCGGAGCCGGAATGCACGGAGGTGGAGGAGGCGGCCCCCGGGGAGGACGGACCCGCCGCGGTTGCTAAGCCCGGTTTGAGCAACGCCACGGCGGCGTACCTGCTGCTGGAGCGCTCCCCGGCCATGGAGAAGATTGTGGACGAGGTGCTGCAGAACGCGCTGGACCGGCAGCACAAGGACCCCATGATGAGGAAGATCATGGTGGAGGTGGACTCGGCAGCGGGGCGGGTTGTGGTGCGGAACGACGGGCACGGTATGAGCGTGACCAAGCCCGCGCGCACGAAGCCTCACATTCCCGACGAGTACTGGCCGACCATTTTCTGCACACGGGAGTTTGCGGGCGGCTCGTTTGAGGTGGCGGGGGAGCACCTGGCCGGGGGCCGCAACGGCGTGGGCATGAAAGCCGCCAACTTCCTGTCTTCTTGGTTCCAACTGGAGGTAGGCGACGTGACCACCCAGCAGCACTTTGTGCAGACGTGGACCAACGGCTCCCGGACCGCCGCCCCGCCCGTCATCAAGCCTTACCGCCCCAAAACCGGCTTTGTGCAGGTGTCCTTTCAGCCGGACCTGGCGTTTTTCGGGGCCGCGGAGGGTGCCACGGGGTTCACGGCCGCTTTCGAGACCTTGGTGAAGTCGCGGGTCTGGGACCTGGCGGCCTCAGCCAACCCCCGGGTGTCCGTGTGGCTCAACGGCGTGAAGCTCCCCGTCCGCAACGTGGGCCATTTTGCGGAGCTGTTTTCCACTGGCACCGACAAGCCCGTGCGCTCCATCGTCACCCTGCCCAACAAGCGGGTGGCGTGGGACTTGACGCTGCTGCCCGCCACGGGCGCCTTGCGGGCGGGGACCGTCGCGTTTGTGAACGGCATCCGGTGCGTGAAGGGCACCCACGTGAACGCAGTGGCCAACGAGCTGAAGGACGCGCTGGGGGCCACGGTGCAGAAGCGGACCAAGATGCCGGACCTGGTGCTGACGCCCGCCCAGGTCCGAGCCAGCGTGTTTGTGCTCCTGTCCGTGTGGTTAGACGGCCCGCGGTTCGGCAGCCAGAACAAGGACCGCCTGGACACGCCCGAGTCGGAGTGGGGGTTTGAGTGGCGCGCGTCCCCCCTGGACCGCCGCCGCATTGTGGACATGGTTGCAGACCACCTCGCGGACAGCCTGGTGACCCGGGCGGACACGGACGCGGTCAGAGCCTCCACGGCTTCCACGGGCGGGCGCCGCAGCGTGAACCTGCCCAAGTACGAGGCCGCGGGTACCGCTGGGAAGGCGGACACGGAGGCCATCCTCATCCTGACGGAGGGGGACTCGGCCAAGGGCCTGGCCATGGCTGGCCGTGCCGTCACGGGCTCCGCCCTCCTGGGCATTTATTGCTTGAAGGGCAAGCCCAAGAACCCCCGTGGGGAGAGCCTGCGCAAGTACGCGGAGAATAAGGTCCTCAGCAATGTGGCCCGCATCCTGGGGCTGGAGTACGGCAAGGAGTTCACCAAGCCCGCGGACCTGCGTCGGCTCAACTACCGCAGCCTGGTCCTGTTGGCGGACCAGGACTATGACGGCCACCACATCGTGGGCCTGGTGTGCAACTGGCTGGAGTACTGCTGGCCGTCGCTGCTGGCCATGCGGCCGGACTTCGTGCGCCGGTTCGCCACGCCGCTGTTCATTGCGCGGCCAGTCCGGGGGGCGGGCCCCTCCCACAGCTTCCTCTCCATGCCCGAGTTCAAGCGCTGGCTGACCGAGGACCCCGCGCGCAAGGCCGCCTTTTCCTTCAAGTACTACAAGGGCTTGGGCCAGCACTCCAGCCACGCTGGCAGGCAGTATTTCGTGGACTACCGCGCCAACAGCGTGACCCTGCACTACGACGCGGACCGTGACGGGGAGTGCATGCGGGACTTTTTTGACAAGACCCGGGCGAACCGGCGCAAGGTCCTCATCAGGGACATGTTTGCCGAAGACGCCTTCCTGGACTACGCCAACGACACGGTGACCATGTCCGAGTTCCTCATGACGGACACCCTGGCCTTCTTCCATGACGACGTCCTGCGGAGCCTGTCGGGCGTGGACGGTTTGAAGCGCACGCAGCGCAAGCTGCTGTGGGCGTGCCGGGACGTGCTCAAGCCCGGCCACGACCTCAACCTGGCCATCCTGGTCCTGGAGTGCTGCAAGCGGGCCAAGTACCACCACGGGGAGACCTCTGCGTACGCGGCCATGGTGGGCATGGCCCAGGACCACCCGGGCACCAACAACGTCAACGTGTTCCTGTGCGAGGCGCAGATGGGCGACCGTCACTCGCCCTGCAAGGTGTTTGCCGCGCCCCGGTACCTGCGCACCGGGCCGGACCTCCTCCTCTCCTTCCTCGTCCGCCGGGAAGACGACCCCGTCCTGACCTACTTCTTGGAGGAGGGGGAGACCCAGGTGGAGCCTGTCACCTTCTACCCCGTGGTGCCCATGGACCTCATCAACGGCTGCATCGGCATTGGCACGGGCTGGAACACCGCCGTGCTGCCCCACCATCCCTCGGACATTGCCCAAGCCGTGCGCGCGTGTCTGTGCGACGAGCCCGGCTGGGAGACCGCAGCGGACGCTATGGCGCCCTGGTTCGACGGGCTCACGGGCCCCGTGGATGACTCGGGCAACTCATGGCGGTCCGTGGGGCTGTACACCGTCCGGCGTCCGTCTCTCGCCGTCGCCCATATTGTCCTCTTTGACCTGCCTTTCGGCACGTGGACGCACGTGTACCAGAAGAAGGTGCTGGTGCCGCTGCTGGTGGGAAGCAAGGGCGGCTTCATCGAGCGCATCGACTCGGACTCCACGGACTCCAGGATCCACTACACCCTCGTGTGCGACGCGGCCGCCCTGGACGCCCGCCTAGGTCCCAGCTGGGACTTGGTGACCGACCTGAAGTTCGTGGCGGACCCACGAGGGCATCTCAACAGTGCGGACGCCAGCGTCCTTGCGCAGGCCCAGGACGTGTACGCCAGCACAGCTCCGCGGTTCCCCTTGCTGGAGGCCCTCCTCAAGCTCACCTCCACCCTGTACAAGACCTGGATGTACCGTCTGGACACGGGCGGCCATGTGGTCCACTACCCCACCGTGTCCTCCCTCATCCGGTCGTACGCGCCGCAGCGGCTCCGGATGTACGAGGAGAGGTTTGAGTCCCGAGTGCACGCGCTTCGCAGGGACATTGTGCAGGACGAGAACCGTACGAGGTTTGTACGGGAGATCACCGGCCGCACCATGAGCGGACTAGACTACGAGACGGAGGAGGAGTGGTGGGCGGACCTGGCCACCAGGGGTTACGTCAGCGAGAGGGACCCTCGCATGTTGCGCCGTGCGGTGCGCACGGTTTCGGACCTGCCTGTCCAGCTTGCCGGAGGCTGCGAGGATGGCCAGGCGGCGGCGAGGTTCAAGTACCTCACGGGGACGGAGGTGTCTGGCTGCACTCGGGCGGCGATCGCGCGGCTGGAGGCGAACCTGGACAAGCAGCGGGCGGAGCTGAAGCTGGCGGAGGCCTTGGACGCCCGGACCACCTGGCTGCAGGAGCTGTCTGAGTTTGAGGGGGAGTACCGCAAGTTTGCGAGCCGCAGGGCTGCCGCCAAGCACGTAGACGGCGTGTCCAAGACGCAGAAGAAAGCCGTGGTCGTGCGAAAGCGCCGTGCCGTGACATGAATTTGCGTGGGTTGTTGGCTCTTTTGGTTTTTATTGTTTGGGAGGCAGGCGTGCATCTCATACAACGGGGTTTGAGAAAAATGTAACGTGCAGAGCAACGCTATGTATGTCAAAGAAACGGCCGGACGAAGCAGCAAGTGTCCGTAATCAAATGCCTTTGAAGAGAAAAAAAGGCAACGGCTCCGACACAGATTCCGACAGCTTTGCTCTCTCAGACGATGAACACAGCCCCTCTAGGATGGACCTTACAAGGGCAACAAGTGAAACAGACGAAAATGAGAGACCTGTCTGGAGGCAGCGATTCCATGACCCAGAGTTGTTTCCCGAGTTGCAGCCCGAATCGGGCGCTTTCGCGGAGGGAAACGCGTCTAGAGCGACGTCTGAGGACGAGGACGTGAAGCCCGCACCTGAAATGTCGACATGAGCCTGAAACCCGAGGTTTTGTCTGAGGACGATTTGCGGTCCGTAACTGACGATTCCCCCAAGGACTCCGCGTTTGCGGCGAACGACTCGAGTCTGCCCGCGGAAGCTCTTCAGTTGCCGAGAGACAGCTCCGACAATGCAAGAAGCGCACCGAGGTTGCCTACCCCTGATCTTCCAGACTATGAAGATAGCCCCGTCGTTACCCCAACCTATGAAGTCAGGTCCGCCGATCTCTCAGACATTGACTGTGGTGATGGCAGTGCAGCGAGTGATAGGTGTGGACCAGACTTGTTTCCTGCCGACCCTCCGGAGGGAGCCGCGTCTGCAGCGATGTCTATCGGCGTGAGTCTGGAACACGTGGCTGGGGGAGAAAACAAAACGGCGCCCGATGCATCAGCGGCCCCAGCAAGTGAAGAAGACGAAGATGGCAACGTACGTCACCGGGTACATCGAACCGATCTCACCGCCCAAAGCGTACGTACACATGCAAACCGCCAAGACCATAAAAGGTTATGGGAGGATCACAAAAATACCCACAGCGTCCCGACTAAGAAAATGCGGCCGGATAGCCAAGCTGCCGACCTCGGGCTCACCGATGAAGACATCCCCGATAAGAGTCAGCCACCCGTGGATACCCCTGGGGACAGAAACAAAACGGCACGTGCAGAACACACAAAAGAGCCCACAGGTGCTGATGAAGACCGGGACGATTTGCTGTCCGAATCTGACGACTCCCCCGAGGAATACGCGTTTGTAGCGAACGACTCGAAGCTGCCCACGAAAGCTCTTCAGTTGCTGAAAGACAGCTCCGACAATCCAAACAACAGGCGTGTGCTGGCCATGCTTATGAGAGACGCGGACAGACCGCCGCAATCTGTTCCCAAGCAGGTTGCCAGATGGCTGGGCGTGCGCCCGGTGCCGTCGTCAGTCAAGGTGCTGGACCGCCGCGGCAAAGTGAACGTCACCGACTCGGGGTACGTCGCCAAACTGCTTCAATGGTCAGCCGGGAATGGCCCGCTCTTCACGGAACTGCTCGAGGTCCTCTTCGGCAGCAAAGCCGAACGCGCAGCCAAAGCAGACCTTCCGTCTGTATCCGAGGACGTGGCTTCGCTCTGTGACACATGGGCTCGCGAGACGCATGGCGCACTGAGCAGGTACTTCGCGCCGCCTGCTTCGCCGTGCCCGGACGGCGTTTTCCAGTGGCTGGCGCCCACCTACGACGCGTTCGCACTCGCTGAGGTAGTGGGTCACGGCATCCCCAGTGGTCGGCTGAAAAGCATGCAGTCTGCGTGGAAACGCATGGAGGGGACCCACACAGCCGTGCAGGCGGCGGCGTTCCTCGCGCGTGACATCGTCATCACCCGGGCTTTCGTGCAAGCGCACCCCGAACTCCTGGAGCCCTGGAAGGTCGTGGCGCAGTCGACCGGGAACTTCCTCCTGACGCTACTAGTGGCCGCTGACCAAGTGGTCAACATGGACTTCGTACCAGGCAACCGCAGCCAGTTGGAAGCAAGGGGGGAGGAATGCGACTCCATGCATACCTCCCTCGTCTTGGAAAGCGACGAGCGCCTGCTTGATAGCGACGAAGCCCGGGCCCTGTTCCGGAACCTGTCCCTGCCAGCCCTTCTGGGCGCCATGCATGCAGAACGGATGACCGTGGGCGACCTGGCCAAGGCGGTCCCGCTGCATGTCGGGCTGCAGCCCGTGGCCAGCAAAGCCTCACAGGTGCTGCCCAACACCAACACACCCGACACAAGTCCCAGCGGGTACTTGTCGCAGCTTTTGGTCTGGGGCCAGGAGAACCGCGCCGGGATGAACAGGACCATCTTTGGTTGCTTCGGGACGGCGGCGCACAAGCGGGACACAGCTGCCGCCACGCAGGCTTTTGTCCAAACTGCGTGCAGAGAAAGGGTCCGTGTGGACGAGCGTGCGCGGCGGTACCTGCGCCGTACCGACTTTTCCGCGTACTCCCTGCCCCTCCCAATAAGGACGGCTGCGTTTACATGGGACGTGCCCCAGTACTTGCCCGAGAACTTGCCGGGCGCTCGGGATTTCTCGGAGCGGCGTATCCGCGCCGCAACCTGGGCTTTTCGCCGTAAGCGGAACCATTACCTCGCGTCCGCCTTTCTGGCGGGGCTGGCAAACGACATCAAGGAGGCCAACCTAGCCCTATCCCAACATTCAGCGTACCGGGAGCAGCAGGCCCTGGCGACACGAATGAACTTGTACGGGACGGAGGGGATTCCGGTTCCCATCACGCTGTGCGATCTGCTGGGCACATGACGCCAATTCCCTCCTGTAGGTCAATCCGCGCATGTCTCTGCCAGTGTGGTTTCAAGAGTGGTGCTACAAACAGCAGTCGCCCCGCGTGTTCGCCCAGACGGAGCGCTGGCGCCTCCAGTTGGCGGCTCTGCGCGAGAAGCTGAAACTGGTGGACCCCTCCCATTCCGTCCGGCCCCAGGCCGCCTTGGCGTTCCTATACCAAAACCACGTGATTGAATTCTCGGTGCCTCTCACCCACGGCAGTCTGGAGCCGGTCACCCACTGCCTCCCGCGGAAAGAACGGCCCTCCATGGATCAGTTTCTCCCCAAGCTGCTGTCCCTGCTCCCGGAGGCGGTGAACGGGTCTTTTGAGCTCTTCCTGGAACCGCTTGAGCAGTTCAACGCCATGACGGTCGCGGCGGCGCACACCCACCTGATACAGTGTAAGACCTACTGGGAAAGCCCCCGGTTCCCGTCGCCCGGCCCTCCGCGTCATCGGCCCAGGGGCTATTCCGCAACCACAGGCGTCGTACGGTTCTCCGAAGGCCCTCACGGCCCGGACCGCATGTCCACCAACGCGTTCCGCCGCGACGCATTCCTGGACATCGCGGAGAATAAGGGCACACTGCCCCCCATGTCCAGGGAAGCAGATGAGGTGAGCCAAATCCGCAGGGATGCCCACAAGGAGCTGGAGGCTTCCAGGAGCCACGCGCGCCAGAACCTGATGCGTCTGTTGGGCATGGGCGCAGACTCGTCAGACTCGTCACGCTTGTCGCCGCTGACGATAGCCTTGGTCGGCTTGCTGGACGCCGCGGGCTACCAGGCCACGGAGGAAAAGGAAACAGAATCCATTGCCCAAGTCCTCTCTGAGTGCTGCATGCAGACACCTCCCGTTTGCCAGCGACAGGTGCGAGACACTCTGAAAGAGACCCAAATCGAGAAACTAAAGCGAGTAGGCTTCCAACTGTGACCCCCCCCCCTCCCTTCGCTCCCCACTACCTGCGGTCCGCGCACCGAAGCTTGTGATTTCCTCCACGGGTGTCAACCCGCCTGCCATGTCCTCGCGCCGCGCAACCGAAGTCCTCTCCACCGTCGCGACTACAGGCGACGACATGTCCGTCGTCAGCGAAGACGAGCTGGCTGCCGCGGCGTGTGGTGGCGGCCTTAAGGTGCACAGCATCCGCGCGTTTTCCGCGTTTGAGTTCAACAGCCCGCCAGTGGTGCTGGTGCACGGCCCGCCCGAGTCCGGCCTCAGCACATTCATCTCCTCCCTTCTCATCCACACCCAGCAGACTCGGGGCCTTGACGGCGCGGTGGTCCTCACGGACCGCAAGTCCGAGACGTACATGGGCGGCACCATCCCGCACGAGTTTGTCCTGCGGCGCCCCCTCACCTTCGAGGCCGTGCTCAAGTCCTTGGTGGACTTGCAGCGCCACCGACGCAGCGCACGTCCCGACCAGGAGCTCCTCCGTCTTGCCGTTGCCGTGGACGACTGCATCCCGTCCCAGTCCGTCCTCAAAAGCGAGAGCCTTCTCGGCCTGATTCGCTTCGCCAAGGAGGTGAACATCATGGTCATCATTGGCGTGTCGGACATGTCCAAGCTGCCGCCCGTGCATACGTTTGCCACCCACGTGGCCGCCACTCGTTGCGTGTCCACCGAAGACCCCAAGCTTCTGCAGAAGCGCATGTTTGTGCGCGCGCCCAACGCGTCCGCCCTGGCTGAGATCCTCGCCTCCTGCCAGGAGCACGAGTTTCTGGTGGGCCTTCTGCGCTCCCCCGGGCCCTCCGCCAGCACCCTCCAGGACTTCATGCGCTCGTACACGCCCACGTACTATGTGCAGCGGTCCGAATTGGCGCGGACCCCGTACGCCTGGCGCGGCGATGAGGTGGCCGCGGCCCCCGGCTTCTGTCTGGGGGAGTTCCACATGGACATGGAGGTGCAGCTGTTGCTGATTAAGGCGTTGGGGTACGTGCCCCAGGAGGCGTGAATGCAGTTTTACAACGCCGGTGGGTTGTGTATGGGTGTGACGGACACCGCACCTTGTGCGGGTTGCCTGCACACAATGCAAACGAGCCGGCTCTTCCTCCACCCCACACAAGCACAGTCATTTCAACAGGAACACAACGAAAGGGAACTTGTGAACACGTGCTTCTGCTGACCTTCAGTGTTCGAAGTCAGTTTTCCGTTGACGGTGTTTGCATGCAGCACGTCTCCCGCCGGCGTCAGGGTCCACTGCTGCACGCAGGTGGCGTTCAGAGCTTGGGGCTTGCCACTGCCGCCCAGCCGGAACTTCCATGCGCAGAACCTCCCGGACTCCGTGCACGCCAGGACGGCAAACAGGCCGCCCGCACACAATGCAAGTCTGCTGGCGGAACCACGGGGGTCCACGCTGGGGTCACCCAGCTTCTCCAGGGCCGGCAGGCCGAAACGGTCCAGCTTTTGCCGCGTCATCACATACAGGCGGTCGCCGCACACGTCCATCCCCAGGACCATCGCGCCCAGCACCCGGTTGCCAATGACCGTCCCTAGAAACCGCACCAGGGTGATCAGGCCTTCCTCGTCCGAGGATGCCGCCACCAGCCCGTCCCCGCTGTACAGCACAATATGCGTGGGTATGCGGAACTTGGGGGATGTCAATTGGCTCCAGGCCTCCCCGGTTCAACAGGAGCGGCAGCAAACTCCTCTGCTTGAACAGGAGTAGACTTTGACCGTCTGGCGAGCTGCTGACCCGGCAGGGCGTTGGGATCAGGGATCGAAAAGAGCCGGCTCTTTTGCGTTTTGTAAATATATTTCTCGTACAATCGCCAACAACTCCCGGTGTCCAAAGCAAAAGAGCCGGCTCTTTCGGAACTCTGGCGTGAGGGCGTCCACGGCGGGTTCTCAGCAAGTGGCGCAGTCCATGCCTTGGGATTTTGGGTTGTGGGGGATTCGAAGCAAATGCACGACCGTGCTCAGCAGGCAGCCACTCTGCACCATGTCTGCTTGCGCGTTGCTGGTGGCCACCCAAGGCGACGAGGCGGTGGTCCTGTTCCAGGAGGCCGTGCGTTCCTTCACGTCCGCCCGGGAGGTGGAAGCCCTGTACCTGGCGGACCTTGCCCTGACCTCACGCAACTTGGCAGGCCTGTTCCCAGACGTGTCCGCCTTGCGCCACCTCCGCGTGGTAGAGCTCCCGGACGCGACCCACGACCACGCCCTGGAGGTGCTCCAGGGCCTGGCGCTGGAGCAGGGGTACACGCACGCGCTCCACGGATTCACGCACGAGCTGCTGACGCAGCAGGCGGACGGGCAGTGCGTGGAGGCCCTGCCGGAGGGCTGGCAACGCGCGCATTTCGTACAAGTGCCCTCCACCGCCGTCCTGCGCCCGTTGGCGGACGTGTTGGTCGACCTGCGCGAGGTGACGTTCGTGGGCCCCCTGGTGGCCGCGCCCTTCCCGCGGAGCAGCCCCGTGGGCCTGCTCGTCCTCCCCTGGCCGGGAGTCGCTTTGGTGCACAACGCCCACGACGTGCCCGCAGCGCGGGTGAACCAGGCTGCGTCGGCCATCCGCAGTCGCCTCCCCCTGGAGGAGGACTCCTCTCGGGCCGGCTTCCTCACTTACCAGCTCGCGCAAGCGTGCTCGCATGTGGGTCTGTTTGAGGAGGCCGCGCACCGGGCGGGGGAGCTGAGCAAACAGGGCGGCCGCGGATGGGCGGGGGAGGAAGGCTTGCTGCTGGTCCTGGTCACCGCGGTGCGCTCCCACGTGTTTGCGAGGGACCTGTGTTCCAGCCAGACGACCGCGCTTGGACGGGCTCTGGAGGCGGCGGAGCTGGGCTTGGAGCTCCGCCGCATGGACGGCGTGGTGGCCTTGTGCCTGCTGTTGGTGGTGAAGCACAACTGCCCCCAGCTGGCCGCGCTGTTGTTGGTGTCCGCGGTGCTGTCTCAAGCTCGCCCAGCCAGCGTGCCCTTCATGGGCTCGGACATCTCGCTGGCCGGGTCCAGCGGACTGCGGGAGGCCCTGGGGGTGGTCCTGGGAGTCGTTCAGGACAGAATGCGAGGACCTCCCAGCTCCATGCCGCAAACCGCGTACGAGACCCTGCTGGCCATGTCCCGCATGCCGGCGGCACGGAACTCAGTCACCGCTGCCACCGTGTTTGCAGAAGTTGCCGGGCCGTTGGACCGAGTGTCCGAAGCCACATGCTTCCCCCCGTCCGGCGACCTCCTTCTCCCCGCCTTCTCCGTGCACACCGGCTTCTTGGACGCCCGCGCGGTCGGCCGGACCGCCATCTTGCTGCAGGGGCACGCCGAACGCGAGGAGGCGCTGCCCGCGTGGCCGTGGATGCGTGCCGCGTTTGCCAACGCGGCGGCCGGCGTGCCCCTGAACATGAATTGGGGCGCGAGGTTGCATGCGGGCCGGTACGGCACCGTGGACACCACGGGGGGACCGTTTGCGCTGGACGTGCTGGCCCGGGCGGCGGAGCATGACGCCATGGAGGCCCAGGAAGGCTTCCTGTTCCTGGTGCCCCTGCGAATCGGAGCCCCTCACCAAACCCTGTCCGTCTACGCAGAGGACACCACCGTGCTGTCGGTGTCCATGCTGCGGCTGGGGTGCCTGTACGTCATCCGCAGCGGCATCTCGTTTCGGCTGGGCGCTTGCGCGGACTCACTCATCCTGGCGGGCCAGCTCTACTGTCCCCGCAAGTAATGCAAGGGATGGTTCCTTTTTCCGTGGGCAGGGCGAAGGGGGTACCTGTGATTTTCCGGGGACGCCATGTGGGGGGTAGCGGGAAGCTGTTTTCCGCACTGTTGAGCGCGTCCCCCTTCCTTCCCTTTCCCCCTCTGTCAACAGACGTCCCGTACCCATGCATGCTCGTGATGTTGCGGGCATTTCCTGGGGACGGACTGCGTGTCGGGGACCCATGTGGTTTTCATTTCAAGTGGGAGGGGGGGGGGGGGCGGGTTCAGCCGGAGACACTCTTGACAATACAAGCCAGGACAAGCACACTGAGGGCACCGCGAGCCAGCCAGCGCAACCTCGTCCACTGGGTCTTTACGGCCGCCTTGTCATCCGACGGCAACGGCGACATGATCCGAAGAAACACCCACTCCGTATCCGGCCCTGGCCTTGCAAACACCGCGACGTTGACGTCTCCGAGGCAGGAGGAAGGAAAACAAGCAAGGGCCTCGGCGGCGGAGAGAAACACGCGCGAATCACCGCGCAGGGCGGGCGACACGCCGGGCGGCAACGGCGGGAAGCAAGCAAACGCAAGCTCCAGGTGAGCCGTGGCGGCGACGGGGCTGGCAGGGTTCAAACGGAGCCGGGCCTGTTGCATTGCGTAGAGGTGTGTTTCCCGTGGGGCTACGGCGTGCAATACAAACGAGCAGGTCCTGGACAGGCGGTTACCTCGGTTTCCGCTTAACGCGGCTCAAGTCAGCTTGGTAAACCGCCCGCTCGCCCGGCCGATTCAAGTCGACCTGACCGAAACCAAACCATAGCAACTGCTGGACTGGGATTCATGCCGAGGACACGAGCCGCGGTGGGGAGGAGGGGGCTGTGGACTAATGTATTCCTCAAGTTGCATTTTGTGTTTGACCCGCGCGGCGCAAGAAACACACATGGAGATCAAAAGTTATGGTGCCAAGACGGCCGCTGCTGAATTTTGGAGCAAACTGGACAGCCGGGAGGCACGCTTTGGACGGAGTGCCGGCGGAATTTGGGCCGGCCCCGAGTATGTGGAAAAAGTGGTTCATTCGGTGGGCTCCCGGGAGAGGAACTCGGCCCAGGAAGGGGTGCTCCGCAAGGCGGCTAGGAACACGACGGTGACGGCGTCCCGTGTGGCGGTGATGTTGGCGCATCGTTCCAGGGAGGCGACGTCGTGTGCCACTGGGGGAAGCCAGTACATGCCCCCCAGGAGGCCGGTGGCGAAGGAGGTGGCCCACGTGGGCAGCGGCAGCGGCGTGTCCCGGGTCGCCTCCAGCCACTTCTCCAAGTCAGCCAGGACGTCCACGGTGGGCGGAAGTACCTTCCAACGGAGGACCCAATGGCGGACGTGGGCCTGGAACGCGGGGAACACGCCGGCTCTGTCGGCCTTGGCGATGTCCAAACGGCAGCAGGCCACGTCCTGGGCCACCCGCAACAGGAGCAGCATCGCGCACCGCACACCGAAGCAGAGGTCCTCCATGGTGGGCACCCTGCCCCTAGAGTAGCGCAGGAAGTTGCGGGTCAAGGGGAACAGAACGGGCACGTGCCCGCGGCGGTAGCCGAACTCCAGGCTCCAGTTCACCGCCCGAGGGTCCCGGTCCGTGTCCAAAGACCGCTCCAGCGTCTGGACAACGCGGTCGAACGCTTGGGACTCCAGAGATTCCGCCAGAGGCTGGTCTTGCTCCCAGCACTTGGACTCCAAGGACATCCCCTTGGGTTGTGTGCTACACAACCAAACCGGCAGTCTGCCAGCCGCAACGCAGGGCCCTACCTGCGGCAGCACCAAACAGACTTGGGAGCCGAGCTGGACGCCGCCGGTTGCGCCTGTCGGCGCAAGGTCGCTTCTGCAAGGAACTGCTGGATGGCCTGTTGCCGGGACGCGGCAGGACTGAGAAACTGCACGACCGCCGGGCTGTCCGTGTCCCCGTCCACACTCCGCATGACCGTGTTGGCGTGGGAGGAAGCCATGCCCAGGACCATTGCAGCGCCCTTTTCCTCAATGTCTCGCTGGGGTCCTATGGGCAAGGAGTCCAAGCGGGCGCGCACGGCTAGTGCATGCAGGCTGTCGCCCTCCCATTCCTGCCGCTCGACGCCGTCCTTGCCGCCCACCAACTTGCCGTGCACCACCGCGAACCTGGTGCTCCACGCGCCCGGGAAGGCGTGCTGCACGCGGTCCGGCGACAGGACCATAAGCCGGCCTTCCAGCTGGGGACTTAGGTCCAGGTCCACGTCAGCCTGCAAGGGGGAAAGCACACGGCGCGCGGCATCCAACAGGTCCACTGGCGACTTGCGCATGAGCACGCACTGCCCTCCCGTGGCTGCACACAGTGCCTCCGTGCGCGGCGCCTGCGACGTGCCCGTAACCACCGCCACCACCCTGCACCCCGTCGTCCGGTGCAAGTTCCGCACGGTCACGTCCAGGCTATGGGCCACTTGCCTGCCGGAGAAGAAGACCAGCTGGTGCGCCACAAAGCCGGCGTCCCAGGCTCCGCACACTGCAGCCCCTGGGTCTCCACGCGCGTCGTGCTTCGCCCCACGAACGAAGGCCGCCGCCCGTTTCAACGCGTCTGCGTGTCCAGGAACGGCACCCTCACGGAACAGCCTGCGCCCCCCGTTCCGAGACGTGGCCACTACCTGGAAAGAAAAGTTCCCCAGGCACAGGCAGGACAGGAAAGTGAGGAGGGCCGTTTTGGTCTCCGGGAGCGCAGGTCCCGCGCAGTCCAACACCAGGACCAAGGTCGGGAGGGTCGTCGGGAACTCGGGGTGGCACACGTACGCCAGGGCCGTCGATTGCGTCCTGGAGCTGTATTCTGCGAACTCCCAGGACCCCCTCGGCGTGCTGAAACCGAGGACCACGTCGTCATGGAGCCCAGAGGGGGCCTGCAGCTCAAGCGGGCCGTGGGCGCGGAGGGGTCCCAGGAAGGACGCGTCTGTGCGCACGCAGAAGGGGCTGTCCTCGGCCGTCGCACCGGGGTGGCTTTTGCCCGCGTGGCGGGACTCCGCGAGCCCGTCAGCGGTGCGCACGAGGGGCGGTGACAGCGAGGCGTCCAAACGCAGCCGGGCGGCACCACGGACGTCCGGAACTAGCTCCACTGCGAACGCGAAGGACACGCGGACTTGGTCGCCAGACGCCAGGCGCAGCAGGTGGGCCTCCCAGAAGGACTCGCCGCACGCTGTCGGCGCGGGCGGGCCGTCGGGGCGCGCGTGCATGTACGTCCTCTTCTCTTCACATGACATGTCAAAGCCCGTGACGCAGTACTCGGGGCGGGGTTTGAGTCGGAAGGTGACCCGTTCCGAGTCTGTGTCGCAGCGGTACAGGAAGTCGGCGCAGATGCGCGCGTGGAAGCCATGCACGGTCACGAGCACCTCGGCAGACACGCAGGGCACGTGGAAGGGTCCGGAGTCGATGACAAGGCCCGTGAAGTTCCCGTCCCAGCGAGCGAGCGCGGGTTCCATGGGCACGGGCAAGAGATGGGGAGTTGGCAAAGAAGCCCCGCCGGGCGTCGGGCGGCAGGAGCGTTCCCGAGGTTGATTTGGGGAAGACCAAAAGTGCATTTAGGCAGCGAACAGGGAAGGGGAACCCAGGGGGCCCACGATGACCAATGCGCCAATGGGGACATTGTTCGTCCTACCATTGGGCTGGTACAGCTCTTCTGTTGATGATTGCGTATAAGTACAGCAAGAGGGGGTGAGTGAACCTCCAGCCTGCTGGCAGGCAAACTCGCAGCAGCCAACTTGGCCGCTGGCTTGAGTTGCCGTAAAGTCCAGGAGTCCTGTGATCTGCTCGCCGTCAATTGTGAAGGACCGGATCTGGTTCACGACAGCAGTGCCGGCGGAGTCTATGGGGGTGGAACAGCCCGCTGCGAGAGTCGCGCAGGAGCCCTTGGCGCAGAAGAGGATGCGGATAAACTTGCCCGCGGGCACGGACTGGGTCCAGTTCATCACGCGGGACTCCTTGCCCCACGAGTCCTCGGACACGCCATTTTGCCACGACACCGGGCAAGGCGCAGTGGTGTCACCGGGGGTCACGGGGCAGCCGGTCTGGATGGTGACCATGGTAGCGCTGTTCACTACAATGCAGATGCGGACGTCAATAAGGGGGAAGGTGGGGCAGCCGGTGGAGACGGGAAGGCACGCAGGGGAGCGCAAGAAGCCAAGGGAAGTTCCTCGACCAGCCATAGTGTTAATCGGGTTACTTGTGTGGGGGGGTGAAAAATGCATTGGTCGGACGAGCCGATTCAACGACAAAGACCCAATCCCGCAAACTCCCCGCCGGTCGGCAAGTGGCGGACCTCCCGGTCCTTCCTCACGTGCCCAAAGTACGCCTGGAACAGGCGGCAAGCGGCCAGCACGTCGTCCACGGTGCAGCCCACGCTGGCCTCGTCGTGCGGGTAGCGCAGGAGCTGGTACCGATCAAACACCGCAAAGGCGTCCGCCTGGGCCACCCTCTCGCTGCCCCGCAGTCGCAGCCCGGCCTCGGCCTGCAAGATTTCCACGAACAGGAGTACGGCGGTCTTGCGGGCACGGGGGGCGGTCACTCGGTAGCGCACCAGCGCGTCGTCGCTGAGGAACGTGAGCAGGTGCTGGGCGGAGGGAGGCTGGCGGGAGTAGGCAGCCTGGGCCGCGGGCAGCAGGAACCGGGTGGCCAGGGCTTGGACGTCAGGGAGGAGGCTGGAAGACGCGGGCACGTGCACGCAGCAGGTTCGCAGGAAGTCCGCTTCGTCCTGGACCAGCTGGGAGGGCACCTCCACCGCGTGGACCACCACCACCATCTGCTTACACAGAGCCACGCGAATGCGGGCTATGTCGTCGATGGCCAGGGGTTGCCTGGTGGCGTCGACGTAGAGGACGTACGGCTCCCAGGGGCCGGGCGGCGACGTGTCGCCGTCGTCCTTCAACACCTCCGTGACTGCGAAGCCGCAGAAGGCCCGCATGGCCCACACCAGGGGGTGCACCACCTCGGCCGGGCAGGTGGCGAGGAGAAACACGGGGCGGAGGTCCACCTGGCGGATGCACGCAGGCCGAAGTAGGGCGCCCATGAACGGCAGCAGCCCCGCGGGCACCGCGGCGGAGGAGTCCCACATGGACTCGTCCCACACGTCCGCCAGGGCGGCGGGCAGGAAGGTGCGAGCCACCAGGGGGTGTTCCGGAACGACGTCCGGGGTACCGACGACGTGAATGCCCGCCGCAGTCACCAAGGCGGTGCAGTTGGCGAACTGGAGGCGGGTGGAGTCCACGCGCATGGTGCGCGCGTCCTTCTGGAAGGAGTCGTGCACGAGGCAGGCAATGCGGCGCAGAGAGGGCGCGTTTTTCTGGAAGTGCTCCTTCAGCTGGGTGGCGCCGCAGGCCAGGCTGGACAGGGTGCCCTCCAGAGTTCCCCGCAGACTGACGAACGGCGGGTCCAGCCTGAACACCATGCCTTCGCGGTACATGAGCCCCTCCCGGTCAACCTGCTGGAAGAAAAGGTCCATGAGGCGGTGCTCCGGAGACACGCGGCTGCCGTCGGGGTTCTGGAGGGATCCCAGGGCAAAGTCCGGCAGCGCCGCCCGCATGGCCTTCCACCTCCCCGCAAACTCCGCCGCGTCCTCCAGCCGGCTGCGCAGAGCTTGATCAGGGAGCCGGCAGGTAAGAGGGCACGCGGCGACTTCTGCGACCCACGCGTCCAGGGCCCGAATGGAGTCCTCGGGGATGCGTTCTAGCAAGGCGGCGACCGCAAACGCAGACGGCGTGCCGGCCGTCGCCTCGTTCACGTCCTCTGCGGGCCCAGGGGCCGTGGGCACTGCCAGCTCGACGGGGCGGGTCTGGAACGTCAGGGCGTGCCGGCGGGTGGCTTTTTGGATGGCGCGGTTCATGGGCTGGGAATGGGATTGTGGGCCGCGTTCGTGCCGGCGCCCTTGGTGAAAACTCCCCTCCCAGCGTAACCCGTGTCCATGGAGCCCGTCACCGACACGGAAACCGACGTCGACCAGGACCAGTGCGACAAGTACCTGTTCATGCAGATGGCCAGGGTAGGCACCGTGGACCTGGACAAAACCAGGGACCCGAAGGTGGTGGCGCACATGCTGAGCTTGCGAGATGCCGGCGGCCACCCGTCCGTGCTTAGCGACACCAGCATACTGCCGTCGTCCCAGCGGCCGGTGGCAGCCTGGGACCCCAACTCCAACCGCTTGCCGGAGGTGGCCCCCTTGGACAGCGCCAGCAACATCCACCGAAACCGGACCCCATCCCCCCCGCCGTGCCTATCTCCCATCCGAGCTGCTCCCGCCCCAACCCAGTCTCCCACCCGCCCCGGGCCCGTGGAGCAACACATGCGCGACGTACGGCAGGCAGAGGAGGTGGCTGCCGCCGCCGCCGTGGTGGCCACAGCCGCCCCCGTGTTCTCGGGCGTGATGGGCACCGCAGGGGCTGCGGGCGCTGACATTGCCGCCCGCACAGCCAAGCCCCAGATCACGGCCTTTCACCGCATGATGAACGAGCACCTGGCGGAGCTGCAGGCGCCGCTGCCGGTCCTGAAGCCCATGTCGCCCCTTGCTGTCCGGTCCACGACTTCCCGGCAGTCCCGCGGGGAGTCCCATGTTGGCTCCCGCCGTGAGCCCTCCGTCATCCAGCGTCGCCACTCCCCCGACCGCCACTCCAGAGGCACGAGGTCCTCTGCCAGCCGCCACTCGGAGCCCAGGCACCACCAGCGCCACCGCCGGACCCACTCCCCCGACTCCGCCATGGATTCCAGCGTGTCCCACCCGAACCACCGGGCAGAAGCGAAACGGGACGACCGCCGGCGGCGCGCCGACGTGGAGCGCCGCCAGAACCGCAACGAAATCATGATGGACCTGGACAAGCTGAAGGTCCGGTTTGACGGGGATGAGCCGACGTGGGAGCTGGAGCACCTGCTGCAGCGCGTGACTGCCAACAACCAGGTCAACTCCAGCGTGGCCTTCATGAAGCTGGGTTTGAAGGGCTTGTCCCTGGCGGTGGAGCTGGGGGCGCAGCGCTTCTACCCTGGCTTGCGTCTGTCGGGCTGGTCGGAGTCCCTGTCCCGGGACCTGGACACCGGCAACAGCGACTACCTCCTGGAGCAGGTGTACCGCAAGTTCTTCCGCAAGGGCCCCCCCAACGTGTTCTTTTCCTTCGCCCTCCTCATCCTGGGCTCCGCGTTCTTCCACAGCTTGGGCGCGCCCGGAGCCGCCCAGAAGGGCAAGGGCGGACCCCTCACCGGCTTTCAGAGCATCATGTCTTCCGTGGCAGGCATGTTTGGCGTCAGCGGGGGAGGCGCAGGGGGAGCCAGCGAAGCCGCCAGACCCGTCTTCTCTTCCCGCACCGCCGCGGGGCGGAGCAAAGACACTTCCCCCGCCCGCGTGTCCACCTCCGCCGGCGGCCTGTCTGCAGTCCATGACGACGGCGAGCAGCCGCCCCGCCGGCGAAACCGCATCGCGCCCGCCTCCTAATACACGCATTTCAATGTCTGCATTTGTGTTCTCCCGACGTCGTTCCCGCCTAACTGGCCGGCAGGAACGCCGGACTGGCCGACGGGAATTCCGGCTGCGGACATGTCTTGGTGTTGTAGGCCACCAACGCGGGGGAGCTGACGGGCGCCAAGCTCACGAGGCACGCGTTCAGATCCTCGGGCTTGGTGATGTCCATCCCCCCGCAGGCGGGGGGAAGCGCAAAGTCGCCGCAGTCCAGGTTGGGGTCGGTCACCGACGCGAATTCCGAGCCGTAGACGTCCAGCCAGGATTGCGGGATGAACCCCGCGTCGTACACCATGACGTTCTTGTACTTGTAGGTCTCGGTGAAGAGGTCCAGGAAGGCCAC
>Ga0105050_10003511_pt1 | contig 21633 bp, 24 predicted proteins | sample FRY01_FD_78088 | JGI IMG/M metagenome (GOLD analysis project Ga0105050, IMG submission 78088) | Freshwater microbial communities from Lake Fryxell liftoff mats and glacier meltwater in Antarctica - FRY-01 | ecosystem: Environmental > Aquatic > Freshwater > Ice > Glacier meltwater ...
AAAGCAGATCCGGGACAGAAGCGCCGCGAAATGGCCGGGATCGAAGACCGATGTCTGTTGCAACCACACCCAGAATCGCAACGAGACGAGCCGAGTCAAGTTCTATTTTAGCGCCTATGGGGCTTTGCCCCTCGCTTTGCCTTCTCACCCCGCCGCGAGCGTGTCGAACCGTGACCACGCCCGCTTGAAGCTTGGCCGGACGGCGTTGCAGGACAGGCCGCCGGCGCGCGCGAGCCATTTGGCCTCGGCGGAGGCCGCGTCTTTCCAGCATGATTCTGCGATTTTGCGACGGGCCTTGGTGCCTTCGGGGCCTTGCAGCGTGAGCACCGATTCAACGCGCGCCCGAAAATCGGCTTCCAGGGCTTCGCGTTCGGGGCGGAACCAGGCCATGGCGGCGGGGTAGTCGCCTTGGACCATGGCGCGGTGAAGTTGTTCGTGGCGCCACCACAGGGAGGCGGGGTCGTTGCGGTCGCCGGGGCGGGCGCCTTGGGCGGGCAGGCCGGCATCCATGAAGACGGGCTTGAAGACCGATGTGCAGGGGGCGGAAGTGCCGGTGACCCAGTGGACCGCGCCGCTGTCGCGCAGGTCGCTGACCATGCCGGCGACGGACTGGCCGCGGCGGGTGCCGTCGCCGGCGTGCATGCAGATGGTGACGCCATCGATCTGCTGGGGGTGGAAGCCCTGGTTGTTCTCGGCGGCGGCACCGTGGTCGCGCAGGTTGGACATCATGGCGGCGGTGTCGATCCGGCCGGTTTGGCGGGCGAGAAGGTCGGTGGCGCGGGTGCAGCGACCGCGGGCGCCGGAGAGGCCGGGGTTGTCAGGGTTGGTGACGGCGGCGGCGAAGTCGAAGGGCTGGTTGTTCGTCCACCAGCCCTGGGCGCGGGCGAAGGCCTCCAGGTCGGGGCTTGCGGAGGTGATGTTGGTGCTGATGGTGTAGGTGTTGGAGATGGCACGGGTGGGGCTGGCGCGCTCGACGGCCCAGCGGCGGCCGATCGTTTCCAGGACGTAGATCTCGCGGCTGTCGGCGATGATGAAGGAGTTGTCGTAGTAGCGCTTGGTCATGTGACCGCAGCTGCCACCCTGGCCGTGCTGTTCCAGCAGTGCGGTGATGACGTGGACCGCCTCGGCGGCGGAGGTGCCGCGTTCGAGGCCGAGGCGTAGCAGGTCCATGCCGATCAGGGTTGGCTTGCGCTGGGGCAGGGCGCGGGGGTGGACGGCCTCGTTGCCGATGACGACGCCGTGTTCGTTGGCGCCGATCTCCGCGCCCCAGATCCAGAAGGGGCGGGAGAGCAGGACGGCATGGGTGCGGGCGGCCTGCGGGATGGCGACGTAGGTGCAGCGCACGACAGCGCCGCGGCCGTATTCCTGGGCGGGCAGCCATTCGAGGAACTGGGCCTCGTTGCGCTCACGATCGCTGTTCTTGGCGAACAGGGTGAAGCCGGTGGTGGTCGCCGCGCCTGTGGCGGCCATGGTGTCGCACATGTTGGGTCCTCCGTGGGCGGGATTGCGCCCGAGGCGGAGGGTGGCGTCAATGCGGGTCGGCCGAGGAAAAGAGAACCTTCTTTTTCTGAAGAAAAAGAAGAAAAAAGACTTTTATCTATTTAATGTTTGTGAACGCTTTAGACGAAGCGCAAATGGATGAAAGTTTTTTGGTTCTTTTTTACAAAAAAGAACATGCTTTCTTCATCTAACACCATGTCTCGCGGATCGCGATCCGGCTCACCGCGGAATTACTTCAATGCATCCGCTATGGTTGTGGCGTTGTGGCGCATCATGGCGATGTAGGTGCCGGCGGGGCCGTTGGGTTCGGACAGCGCGTCGGCGTAGAGGCGGCCGCCGATGGCGATTCCGGTTTCGCTGGCCAGTGCCCGTAGCCCGGCGCCGGTGCCGGCGTTGTCCACGAACAGGGCGCGGATGTTTTGCCGCTTCACCTGCGTGGTCAGGGCGGCAAGTTCGCGCGCCGAGGGTTCGGCGTCGCGCCAGGGGCCGGATACGGCGAGCATGTCGACGCCGTAGGCATCGGCGAAATAGGCGAAGGCCTCGTGCGAGGTGACCACGCGGCGGCGCTGGCGGGGGATGGGGGCGAAGAGGGCGCGGATTTCGGCGTCCAGCGCATCGAGTTCGGCGGTGTAGCGGGCGGCGGCGGCGGTATGGGCGGCGGCGCGGGCTGGGTCGGCGGCGGTGAGGCCGTCGCGGATGTTGGCGACGTAGAGCCTGGCGTTGGCGACGTCTTGCCAGGCGTGGGGGTCGAAGCTGCCATGGGCGTGGGAATGACCGTGGCCGGGGCCATGCTTGTTGCCGGTCATGAGCGCCTTCACCCCGCGGGTGGCGACGACGGCCACGCCCTTGAAGCCGGCCGTCTTGGCGATGCGTTCCGACCAGCCTTCAAGGCCCAGGCCGTTGATCACCATGACGCCGGCCTGGGCCACGGCCTGGAGGTCTGACGGGCGCGGTTCGAAGCCGTGCAGGTCTTGGTTGGGGCCGGCCAGGGCGCGGAGGGTGACGCGGGTCTCGCCGATGCGCTGGACCATGTCGGCGAGGATGGAGAAGCTGGCGACCACCGGTATCGGTGCCGGTTGGGGTGCTGGTTGGGCGGGAGCCTGGGTGGCGAGCGGGGCGGCGAGCAGCGTGGCGAGGGTGGCGCGGCGGGTGAGGGCCATGGTTCAGAATTCCACTCCGATTTTGAGCTTCACCATCTGGCGCGGGAAGTTGCCGAGGTCGTAGGGGTTGGGCACGCCCTGTTCCCGTCCGGCGAGCTGGAACGCCCAGGTGCCGGAGACCCAGACGCTGTCTGTCGCGTGCCAGAACAGGGTGGGTCCGGCAAAGACGGCCCAGCCGCGGAAGCGGTCCAGGGCGAGGCCTTCGTAGGCGCGCAGGTAGCGGATGTCGGCGCCGAGAAAGAGTCCGGGGCGGACCTGGTAGCTGAGTGCCGCGGACAGGCCGGCGGTGGAGGCACGTTCCTGCGGGCTGCCGCGCGGGCGGAAGGCCTCGATGTCGTAGATGAGGTTGGCGGCCGCGAAGAGCTTGTCGGGCACCAGGGCGGCGTCGATGATCATCCGGTTCTCGAATGACCAGCCCATTCCGCGCTCGCCGCTGCGTTCGTCCACCAGGCGCAGGGCGGGTTCGACGTGCAGGGTGAGGCCGACCGGCGATGGCCCGCGTTCCAGGAAGCGCCAGCGCAGTTCGCCGCCGAGGCCATCGAAGGCGAGGGCGTTGAGGTCGGTCATGCCGGGCACGTTGCGGATGTTGCGCCAGCCGCCGAGGACGGCGAGGGCGGCGGCGAAATTGTCGGTGACGCCGCGGGAGACCTCCAGCTTCGCGCCGGTGGCGGCATAGCGGCCGCCGCGGGCGCCGATGCGGGAATTGATCTCCAGCGCCGCCGCGGTTGCGCCGGCGCCATCCAGGTCGGAGCCGAGGGTGAGGCCGAAGAGGTTCTCGCTTTCGATGCCGTGCCCGGCCTGGGCGGCCATGTCGGGGCTGCGGAAGGTACGGGGTTCGACACGACCCTGGTCGAAGACCTGCGCTGAGGTGGGCGCCGAGGCGGGCGCGGAGAGCAGCAACAGGGCGAGGGCGGCGCGGAGGTGCATCGGAGGCCTTGGGTCTGAATGTTATACTATAACATCACAGAGCCTGGATGTGTGCAAGTCGGTGGCGTCAGTTGGGGCCGATGTCGCGGACGATGTCGGCGAAGAGGCGGGCGGGCAGGCTGCCGCCGGTGACCTTGTCCATCGGGCGATTGTCGTCGTTGCCCAGCCAGATGCCGATCATGATCCCCCCTGGGCGGCCGCCGCCGCGGCCGTCGGCCCAGCCGATGAACCAGGCGTCGCGGTGGTCTTGGGTGGTGCCGGTTTTGCCGGCGATGGCGCGGCCGGGCACCGCGGCGGGGCGGCCGCTGCCGCGGGCCACGACGGCGGACAGCATGCGCGCCATCATGGCGGCGTGGTTGGGGTCGAGGGCGCGGGAGGGCGCGGTGCGGGGGACGGGGAGGGGGCGGCCGGCGGCGTGGATGTCCTCGATCCCGGTGGGGGCGATGCGCAGGCCGCCGTTGAAGAAGGCGGCGTAGGCGGCGGTCATTTGCAGCAGGCCAACTTCCGTTGTGCCGAGGGCGAGGGATTCGTTGTTCGGCAGCCGTTCGGCGATGCCCAGGCGCGCGGCTGCGGCGGCGGTGGCGCGCGGGCCGCCGAACTGAACCAGCAGGCGCACGGCGGAGGTGTTGATGGACTGGGCCAGCGCCTCCTCCACCGTGATTTCGCCGCGGAACCTGCCGTCGAAGTTGGCGGGGGACCAGGTTCCGCGGCGGATGGGGGCATCGAGCACCATGTCGTCGGGGCGCACCCCGCCCTCGATGGCCGCGAGCCAGACGAAGGGCTTGAAGGCGGAGCCGGGCTGGCGGCGGGCGGAGACGGCGCGGTTGTAGGGGCTGGCGCGGTAGTCGCGGCCGCCGACCAGGGCGCGGACCTGGCCGCCTGTTGCGTCCACCACGACGACGGCGCCCTGGGAGGCGCCCTGTTCGGCGCCCGGGCCATCGAGCAGGGTGCGCAGACGGGTTTCCACGATGGCCTGGATGCGGGCGTCGAGCGTGGTGCGGACGACGGCATCGGCGCCGTCGGGCAGCAGGGGTTCGGCCTGTTCGACGACCCAGTCGCTGAACCAGCCGGCAGCGCGGGAGGGGCGGGGGGGGAAGGCGATCCGGCCGGCGGCGACCTGGGCCAGTTCAGGGCCGATGGCGCCGGTGTCGGCCATGGCGGCCAGCACCTCGCGCCCGCGTGCGGCGGCGGCCTCGGGGTTCACACGGGGATTGATGCGGGAGGGGGCGCGGGGCAGGCCGGCGAGGACGGCGGCCTGCCAGAGGTTCACCTGACGGGCGGGGGTGCCGAAATAGACGCGGGCGGCGGCGTCCATGCCGAAGGCGCCAGAGCCGAGGTAGACGCGGTTCAGCCAGATTTCCAGGATCTCGGCCTTGGAGAACTGGCTTTCCAGCCAGAGGGTGAGGAGCAATTCCTGGATCTTGCGACGGAAGGTTCGGGCGTTCGTGAGGAAGAGGTTCTTGGCCACCTGCTGGGTGATGGTGGAGCCGCCCTGGACCACCTGGCCTGCCTGGAGGTTGACCCAGGCGGCGCGGGCGATGCCGATGACGTCGAGGCCGGCGTGCTGCCAGAAGCGGCGGTCCTCGACTGCGACGGCGGCGGCGGGGAGGTAGGGCGGCATGTCGCGCAGGCGCAGCGGTTCGCCCACCAGGTCGCCGTAGGTGGTGACGATGCGCCCGGCGGAGTCCTGCAGGGTGATGCTGGGGCGGCGCGCGGCATCGAGGGCCGAGGCTGGGCGCGGCAGGTCCCAGGCGAACACTAGTAGCATCAGCCCGGCCAGCAGCGTGCCCCAGATCGCCAGCACGATCGACCAGCGGAGGAAGAACAGCGTCCAGCTGCGCCGGCGGGGACGGCGCGTGGCCGGCTTGCCGTTCGGGGGGCGGCGGTCTTCCGGTTCCACATTTAGGGTGCGGCCGGCCGTCATCCTTGCCGAGTGGCCCGGGGCAGGGGCACGATCATCGTTCGACCCTCTGCGAAAGGACTCCCATGAAGGGGCTGTTTGTCGACGCGACGGATGAGCTTGCCGAGATCTTCCGCCGCGTGCTGCGCGCTGGTGATCCGCATGTTGGGGTGAACATCCAGGAGGAGGTGACGCCGGAGCAGTTGCCCGAGCTGCTGGCGGGGCAGGATTTCGTGCTGAACGACCGGACGTACATGCCGACCGAGTGGATGGCGAAGTGTGACGGGCTGAAGCACGTGATTTTTCTGGGCACCGGGGCGCGCAGCTACATGAACCCGGAGGAGCTCGCAGGGCTCGGGATCACGGTGCATATCATCAAGGGCTATGGCGATACGGCGGTGGCCGAGCATGCCATTGCGTTGATGTGGGCGGGGGCGCGGGGCCTGGCCCTCATGGATCGGGGCGTGCGCCGGGGGCAGTGGTTGCGCACGGAGGGGATGCAGTTGAGCGGGAAGACGATCGGACTGGTCGGGTTCGGGGGGATTGCCGGGGAGGTGGCGCGGATCGCTGGGGGTTCGGGCATGCGGGTGCTGGCGTGGAACCGGACCTCGAAGGCCGCGCCGGGGGTGGAGTTCGTGGGGCTCGACCGGCTGCTGGCCGAGAGCGACGTGATCAGCCTGCATCTGCTGCTGACCGACGAGACCAGGGGGTTCATTTCCCGCGAACATATCGTGCGGATGAAGCCTGGGGTGCTGCTGGTGAACACCGCGCGCGGGGCGGTGATCGATGAGGCGGCCATGATCGAGGCGTTGAAATCCGGGCAGATCGGCCACGCGGCGCTGGATGTGTTCGTGGAGGAGCCGCTGCCGGCCGGGAATCCGTTCGTGGACCTCGAAAACGTCACTCTCTCGGCCCACAGTGCGTTCCGCACGCCGGAGGCCAGCGAAACGTTGCTGCGGCGGGCGCTCGACATCGCCGTTCGGGTGTCGCGGGGCGGGTAGCGCGCGGGGTTTTGCCCTTTGACCCCAGCAGGGGCTTTGCCAATGCCGCCGGAGGTGGAACAACACATGAGGGTCCAGGGACCTCGGGTCCCTGGTGGGGGTGTCGGGGGCGAAGCCCCTGACGGGGCTCGGCTCGGCCTTCAACCGCACCAGCGCGCCCATCCGGCGGCGCGGAGGTTGCAGGCGGGGCAGGTGCCGCAGCCGTAGCCCCAGGGGTGGCGGTTGGTTCGGTTGCCGAGGTAGCAGCTGTGGCTGTGTTCGACGATGAGGTCGACCAGGGGTTGGCCGGCGACGCTGTGGGCGAGGGCCCAGGTGCCGGCCTTGTCGGTGAACATGAGCGGGGTTTCGAGGACAAAGCGGCGGTTCATGCCGAGGTTGAGGGCCAGTTGCATGGCCTTGATGGTGTCGTCGCGACAGTCGGGGTAGCCGGAGTAGTCGGTTTCGCACATGCCGCCGACGATGTGTTTGAGGCCGCGGCGGAAGGCGATGGCGGCGGCGTAGGTGAGGAACAGGAGGTTGCGGCCGGGCACGAAGGTGTTGGGCAGGCCTTCGCCGGTCATGGTGATTTCGGCGTCGGTGGTGAGCGCGGTGGTGCCGATGGAGGCGAGGGCGGGGCCCATGTCGATGGTGTGGTCTGGGCCGAGGCGGGCGGTCCAGGTGTTCATGGCGGCCATGCCGCGGCGCAGCGGTTCGCGGCAGGCGAGTTCGACGGCGTGGCGCTGGCCATAGGCGAAGCCGACGGTTTCGACGCGGGCGAAGCGGTCGAGCGCCCAGGCGAGGCAGGTGGCGGAATCCTGCCCGCCGGAGAACAGGACGAGGGCGCCCGCTGCGGACGCTGGCGTGTCGGAGGGCTGGGTCATGCGCCGGCTCTACCACATCTGCGTTCGGGCGGCTTCTGGTGCGGCGCCGGACGCCCTATGTTGGTGGTATGAACCTCGATTTCACCGAAGACGAGATCGGCCGGTATTCGCGCCACATCCTGCTGCGCGAGGTGGGGGGCGTGGGCCAGGCGAAGCTGCGTGAGGCGCGGGTCCTGCTGGTGGGGGCGGGGGGGCTGGGCAGTCCGCTGCTGCTGTACCTGGCGGCGGCTGGGGTGGGGACGATCGGGCTGGTGGACGATGACGTGGTCGACCTGTCGAACTTGCAGCGGCAGATCGCGCATACGACGGAGTCGCTGGGCATGCCGAAGGTGGAGTCGGCGATTGCGCGCGCACATGCGATCAATCCGCTGGTGCGGATCGTGCCGCACCGGTTGCGGCTGGCGCCGGACAACATCCTTGAGCTGATCGAGGGGTATGACATCGTCTGCGACGGGACGGATAATTTTCCGACGCGGTTCCTGATTTCCGATGCCTGCGTGCTGGCGAAGCGGACGCTGGTGTCGGCGGCGGTGCTGCGGTTCGACGGGCAGTTGTCGACGTTCAAGCCGCATGCTGGGCCGGACTGCCCCTGTTACCGCTGCCTGTATCCGGCGCCGCCGCCGGACGGGCTGGTGCCGACATGCAGCGAGGCGGGGGTGCTGGGGGCGGTGACGGGGGTGATGGGCACCTTGCAGGCGACAGAGGTGCTGAAGGAGATCCTGGGGATCGGCGACACGATGGCCGGGCGGGTGCTGATCTGGGATGCGCTGTCGGCGCGGTTCCGGACGATCAAGCTGCGGCCCGACCCCGCGTGCATCGCCTGTGGGCTGGAGGCGACGTTGCGCGACCTGTCGGGGCATGGCGATGTTTCGGGGTCGGCCTGTGCCGTCTGAGATGGGGGGGCTGGGCATCCTGTTGGTTTCCGGGGGGCATGAGCGGGCGCATTACGCGTTCATGATGGCGGCCGGTGCGGCGGCACTGGGGCGGCGGGTTGTTCTTTTCGCGACCAACGAGGGGTGCCGGGCGCTGATGCCTGGCGCTCTGGTGGACGAGGCGCGGGAGGCGCTGGCCGAGGCGCGAGGCGTGGCTGGGCTGGGGGTTCTGGCCGAGGCGGCGGCGGAGCTGGGGGTGCGGCGGATTGCCTGCGAGGCCGGGCTGCGGATGATCGGCGCGGAGGCGGCGGAGCTTGCTGCGGGGGTGGAGGTGGCAGGGATCGCGACCTTTCTGGAGGCGGTGGGTTCAGGCCAGATCGTGACGCTGTGAGCCCGGTCCTTGACCTGCACACGCCCGGCTTAGCAGGTAGGAGCGTGATGAGCACGCGGATGGCCGTACTTCTGGGCGTGATGGTGGCGAGTGGTGCCCTGGTTCCGTCGTGGGGGCTTGCGCAGATGTCGCCGCCGCCCGGGACCCTTTCGCTGCCGCCGGCGCGCGGCAGCCAGCCGGCACTGCGGCCGCCGCTGGCGCCGGCCGCAGTGCCGCGCGCGCCGGTGCAGCAGGTGGCGCCGATGTCTTCGCCGGTGCTGCCGCAGGCGCCATCGCGCTCGGCGCTGGGAAGTTCCGCGCCGGGCAAGCCTGCCGCGGTGCCACCTGCTCGGACGCCCGTGGTGGCGCCCAAGCCCAATGCCGGAGCGCAGAAGCAGCCGGTGCCGGCGTCGCGGGCCGGCGTGGGGGCGGCGGGGGTGGCTGCGGGAGCGGCGGGGGTGGCCGCGGGAGCGGCGGCCGGGGCTGCGGCGGCGCGGCCGGGCGAGGCGAAGCCGGCCGAGAAGCCTGTGGAGCCGACCAAGGGCAGCGATACCGGGCAGCTGCTGCCGCGCTGGGCGGGCATTCTGTACGATGGGGTGAAGCTGCGGGTGGGGCCCGGGCAGCGCTATCCGGTGGAATGGATCTATCGCCGGCCTGACCAGCCGGTGCGGGTGCTGCGCGAGTTCGACAACTGGCGGCTGATCGAGGATCACGACGGCGTGAAGGGCTGGGTTCACCAGTCCAACCTGACCGGGCGGCGCAGCTTCATGGTGCCGAACGATCGCACGCTGAGGCGCTCCAACTCCGAGGAGGCGAGCGCGGTGGCGGTGCTGCGGCCGGGGGTGGTGGGTCGGGTGCGCGGCTGCACGGCGGGTGCTGCCTGGTGCGAGGTGCGGGTGGGCGAGCATCGCGGCTGGATTCGGCGCGACGGGTTGTGGGGGATTTCGGCCGGCGAGGCGATCGGGAATTGAGGCGGGCCACGTTTGGCTGCAACTGGTGATACCCGACTGATGCGATTTGGCGCTATCGTGGCGGCATGAGCACTCAAACCCCCGTTCCCGATCCCTCCACGCTCCCCGAGGCGCGGCCCCGCGCGATGCACGACATGGGCGGCGTATCGAAGTTCATGTGCGACGCGGTCGATGTGGAGCCGCATGCGCTGGATGAGTTCGACCGTGAGGTGGATGCGATCCGCGGCCTGCTGGGCGCCAAGAAGGTGATGAGCGTGGACGAATTGCGGCGCGGCATCGAGGCGATCCCGGAGGGCGACTATCTCCGCCTGTCGTACTACCAGCGCTGGATCCGCTCGATCACCGACAACATGCTGGCCAAGGGTGTGTTCACCGAGGCGGAGTTGCACGCAGCGCTGGAAGACACGAAGTGAGCGCGCTGCTCCCTGCCGGTACGAGCGTGCGGGTACGTGACGATTGGCCAGAGACGCGCGGGCCCTGCCATATCCGCACGCCGCATTACCTGCGCGGTGCGCACGGCGTGGTGGAGAAGCATCTGGGTTCGTTTCCGAACCCGGAGGACCTGGCCTTCGCGCGGCCGGCGGCGGTGCTGAACCTGTATCACGTGCGCTTCAGCCCGCAGGCGATCTGGCCCGATGCGCAGGGCGATGTGCTGGTGGTTGAGCTGTACGAGACATGGCTGGAGGCGGCGTGATGAGCACCGTGCTGGAAACCCCGTCCGACCGCCTGCTTGCGGCGGTGCGGCAGCTGTTGACCGACAAGGGCGTTGTGACGCGCGAGGAGATCGCCGAGCGCATTCGCACCACCGACGGCGCCTCGCCGGCGCAGGGGGCGCGGATGGTGGCACGGGCCTGGGTTGATCCCGCCTATCGCGCGCGCATGCTGGCCGACGGCGCGAAGGCCGCGGACGAGCTCGGCATTCCCATGCGCGGGATGCCGCCGCTGGGGGTGCTGGAGGATACGGCGGGCGAGCACAACGTGGTCGTTTGCACCCTGTGCTCCTGCTACCCGCGTGCGGTGCTGGGGTATCCGCCGTTCTGGTTCAAGTCGGCGGCATATCGGGCGCGGGCGGTGCGCGACCCGCGCGGCCTGTTGCTGGAGTTCGGCACTGCGCTGCCCGCTTGGGTGAAGCTGCGGGTGGTGGACAGCACGGCGGATTATCGCTGGATGGTGCTGCCGCTGCGCCCGGCCGGCACCGAGGGCTGGAGTGAGGAGCGGCTTGCGGCCATCGTGCGGGAGGGTGACATGATCGGGGTGACGTTCCCGAAGCTGCCTTGATTCGCACGGCCCTCGCGGCGTTTCTGCTGCTGGCGGGCGAGCCCGCCTTCGCGGCTTCGCGCCCGGCGGTGGAGGCGCAGGGCGGCATGGTGGTGTCTGCCCAGCACCTGGCGACCCAGGCGGGGCTGGAGATGCTGCGCGCGGGTGGCAATGCGGTCGATGCGGCGGTGGCGGTGGGGTACGCGCTGGCGGTGGTGAACCCGTGTTGCGGCAATATTGGCGGTGGCGGGTTCATGACGCTGCGGCTGGCCGACGGGCGGACGACGTTCCTGGATTTCCGCGAGACCGCGCCAGCGGCGGCGACGCGCGACATGTATCTGGACGCCGAGGGCCGCGTGGTGCGCGGCGCCAGCCTGAACGGGTGGCCGGCGGTGGCGGTGCCGGGGACGGTGGCGGGGCTGGAGGCGGCGCTGATCCAGTATGGCACGCTGCCGCGGGCGCAGGTGATGGCGCCGGCGATCCGCCTGGCGCGCGAGGGTTTCGTGCTGGTGCGTGGCGATACCGACATCTTGGGCGCCGCGGTCGCGCGGTTGCGGCGCGACCCCGAGGTGGCGCGGATTTTCCTGCGCCCGGACGGCTCGGTGCCGGAGCCCGGCGAGCGGCTGATGCAGCCAGACCTGGCGCGCACGCTGGAGGCGATCGCCGCGCGTGGGGCGGAGGCGTTTTATCGTGGGGCGGTGCCCGAGGCGGTGGAGACGGCCGCGCGGGCGGGCGGCGGAGTGATCGCGGCAGGCGATTTCGCGATCTACACGGTGCGCGAGATGGCGCCGCTGTCCTGCCCCTATCGCAGTTGGACCGTGGTTTCCGCGCCGCCGCCATCCTCGGGCGGGACCGTGATCTGCATGGTGCTGGGCATCCTGGAGGGCTATGACCTGCGGGCAGCGGGGTTCAATTCGGCACGCAGCGTGCACCTGATGGCCGAGGCGATGCGCCACGCCTATCTGGACCGCAACACGCATCTGGGCGACCCGGATTTCGTGCGCAACCCGCTGGAGCGGCTGTTGTCGCGGGATTATGCGGTGGCGATCCGCGAGCGCATCGACCCCGAACGCGCGACCTCCTCGCGCGATCTGACGCCGGGGAGGCCGCCGCACGAGAAGCCGGAGACGACGCATTACTCCGTGGCCGATGCGGCCGGCACGATGGTCGCGGTGACCTACACGATCAACGGCGGGTTCGGCGCGGGGGTCGTGGCGCCGGGGACCGGGTTCCTGCTGAACAACGAGATGGACGACTTCACGGTGAAGCCGGGTGTCGCGAACCTGTTCGGCCTGGTGCAGGGAGAGGCCAACGCGATCGCGCCCGGCAAGCGGCCGCTGTCGTCGATGTCGCCGACATTGCTGCTGCGCGATGGGCAGCCCTATGCGGTGCTGGGCTCGCCGGGCGGGGCGCGTATCATCTCGATCACGTTGCAGGCGATCCTGAACCTTGTCGACCACGGGATGGAGTTGCAGGAGGCAGTGAACGCGCCGCGCATCCACCACCAGTGGCTGCCCGACGAGTTGTTCGTGGAGACGCGGGCGCTGTCGCCGGATACGCGGCGGCTGCTGGAGGCCATGGGGCACAAGGTGACGGAGCAGTCGCCGTGGGGCGCCGTGGCGGCGATCGTGCGGCCGCGGGCGTCTGTGGGAGCCGGGGGGGCGACACCGGGCCTTTCGGATGCCGCGCAGTCTGGCCGCATGCGGCCCGGCTTTTTCTATGGCGCGAACGACGACCGGCGCCCCGCGGGGCTCGCCGCCGGGCCGTGATGGCCGGCCGCATGGGGCTGCCAACGCCGGCGTGACCTGCGACGAACGGAACCTTCATTCCGGTAATGCGTTGCCGTTCCGAACAGCCATTGCGGAAGCCTGTCGCGGTCCGGTGCCCGATTGCCGCGCGGCATGCCTCCGGTGACAAGGAGGAAATGATGAAATCCAGAGGTGTTGTCGTTCTGGGGCTGGCGGCTGCGAGCGCAATGCTTGTGGCCCATGCCCCGGCCAGCTTGGCCCAGACCAGTGTGCCGATTATTGTCGTGCCGCGGTCCGCCACGGTGCCGCCGATGGTGGTGATCGTGCCGATCGCACCGCCGGCGCCGAGGGTGGAAATGGTGCCGGCGCCGCCGAGCGGCCAGGAGAGGGTGATGGTCTGGCAGCCCGGACGCTGGGCGTGGCAGGACGGCGCATGGTTTTGGCAGATCGGTTCTTATGTGATGCGCCCGTCGGAAGCCTCCACCTGGATCCCCGGACGATGGGACCTACAGCCGGCCGGCGGCTACATGTGGATCGAAGGCCGCTGGGGCTGATGTTAGGGGGCAACATGCGGCATCGAATCTACCTCTTCGTGCCCGCCCTTTTGGCTCTTGCCGCGTGCGAGGGGCCAGCGCAGCCGCCACTGGCGATCGTGGTGATGCAGCCCACGGCGGTTTCTCAGGCGTCCACCTTGGTGCCCGGCCCGCCGCCGCCGGCGCAGCCCGAATTGGTGCCGCCGCCGCCCGCCGGCGCGGGGTCGGTGGCGTGGCAGCCTGGGTACTGGCAGTGGACCGGGCTCTCGCCGCAGCCCTGGCAGTGGCAGTCAGGGCGCTATGTGCAGGCGCCGGCAGGCCAGCGCATCTGGGTGCCCGGCAGGTGGGTGCAGGCGCCAACCGGGGGCTGGGCCTGGATCGAAGGGCATTGGGCGGCCTGATCACGCCGCCCTCGGGGCAGGCCGCACCGACCTTTGCGGATCCCTGTTCCTGTCCTTGCCAGAAGCTTTCCCGCGAGCCGGGCGCCCGCAACAATCCTTTCAGGAGATCCCTTCATGAACCTCGGAACCATCTTGGTTATCGTGCTGCTGCTCGCGTTGATCGGCGGCTTGCCGAACTGGCAGTACAGCTCCGGCTGGGGGTACTACCCTAGCGGTATCATCGGCATCATCCTGGTGGTGGTGGTCGTGCTGATCCTGACGGGACGGATGTAGCCGTAGCAGGGGCGCCGAGTAGGTACGGCCGGCGGCGTCCCGTGCCTTTCAATCTGTGTCGCCCTCGCGTGCTGGCCGGCAGTGATGCTGGCTGGCCCGTTGGCGCGTCTGCCGCGAGTGCAGGTGCGGTGCCCCGAGTTGAAGGCGTGCCGTTCTGCGGAACCGGGCGGTGAGCTCGGCGTTGCCCTGCCGCGCCGGCGCCTTGCCGACTGCCAATCCTGCGGAGATTGACTTAGTGGATACTGTCACGCGACGTCTTTGGCCTGTCGCCATGTGTTGCGACACGGCCGGCCCCTGGGCCCCCCGCTGAGCGTGGTGGGATCGGTCACCGTCGGCCGGGCGGACGGGAGGGCGGCGTGACCGCCGGCGAGGAAGCGGATGCAAGGCTGTTGGAGGAGCGCGGTACCGAGCGGGCCATGCGGGCGTTCTGGCAGATCACGCGGCGGTGGCTGTCGGCGCCAGACCGGGGCAATGCTCGACTGTTGCTGGCAGGGGTGATGGTGCTGACGGTCGCGCAGGTGGGGATCCAGATCCGGTTCAACCTTTGGAACCGCGACTTCTTCAATGCGCTGGAAAATCGCAACGGGGCGGAATTTCGCACGCAGATCCTGATTTTCCTGGGGCTGGCGGCGCTGTCGATGACGGTCGCGGTGTACCACCTCTACGTGGCCCAGTTGCTGAAGCTGCACTGGCGGGAATGGCTGACCCGGCACCTGCTGGAGGCATGGCTGCGCGACGGGCGGCACTACCAGCTGGAACTGGCGGGTGCGGGGGCGGACAACCCGGAGCAGCGCATCGCCGAGGATGTACGCGCGGCGACCGACCTTGCGGTGGAGTTCGCCACCGGGCTGCTGACCTCGGTGCTGATGCTGGCGGCCTTTGTCGGAATCCTTTGGACCATCTCGGGCCCTTTGCGTTTCGCGTGGGGTGGCAGCGAGATCGTGATCCCCGGCTACATGGTGTGGGCGGCGCTGCTGTACGCGGTTATCGGCAGCTCGCTGACCTACATCGTGGGCCGGCCGATGGTGCGGCTGAACATCGCGCGGACCATGGCGGAGGCCGACCTGCGGTTCGGGCTGACGCGGGCGCGTGAGAGTGGCGAGGGGATCGCGCTGATCCGCGGCGAGGCGGATGAGCGGCGGGGCCTCGCCGGGATGTTCGAGACGGTGATCGAGGCGACGAAGGGGCTGATGCGCAGCCAGCGCAACCTGATGTGGCTGACCAGCGCATACACCACGCTCGCGATGATCTTTCCCACCATCGTCGCCTCGCCGGCCTATTTTGCGGGGGCGATCACGCTGGGCGGGCTGATGCAGATCGGCGCGGCGTTCGGACAGGTGCAGCTGTCGCTCAACTGGTTCGTGGACAATTTCCCGAGGATTGCCGAATGGCGCAGCGCGGTGAGCCGCGTGGTGGTTTTCCGCGACGTGATCGAGGACCTGGATACCCTGATCGCCGACCCGTCGCAGCCGACGATTGCCATTCGCGAGGGTGAGCCGGACCGGCTGGTGTTCCGCAACCTGGAGGTGGCGTTCGCCAACGGGACGTCCGTGATACACGATGCGTCGGCTGAGATCCGGCAGGGCGAGCGGGTGCTGATCCAGGGCGAATCCGGCACTGGCAAATCCACGCTGTTCCGCGCCGTCGCCGGGCTGTGGCCGTGGGGCGCAGGGGAGATCGAGACGCCGCCGCGTGCGGAGATGATGTTCATGCCGCAGCGACCGTATCTGCCGCTGGGGCCTTTGCGCGGGTCGGTTTCGTATCCGCAGCCGCCGGGCCACTTCGAGGATGCGGATATCGTGGCGGCCTTGCGCGAGGTGGGGCTGGAGCGGCTGGCAACCGAGCTGGACCGCCACGATCGCTGGGACCGCATCTTGAGCCTGGGCGAGCAGCAGCGAATGGCGTTCGCGCGGCTGCTGTTGCATGGGCCGCGGTGGATCTTCATGGACGAGGCGACGGCGGCGCTGGACGAGGCGAGCCAGGACGCGATGATGCATCTTGCGATCGATAAGGTGCCGGGGGCATCGCTGATTTCCATCGGCCATCGGCCCGGGCTGGAGGCGTTCCATACCCGCACGTTGCAGTTGGTGCGGGCCGACGGGGGCGCGCGGCTGATGCGCCAGAAGCAACGCAGCGCGCGGGATCGGGAGTGGAGCCGGCGGCCGCACCGGACGGGGCGGCGGGTGTGGTATCGGCCCTGGGCCATCCGCCAGGACTGACAAGTCCCGCTCGGACATGACGAACAGGGTGGTACCGACCGCCTGCGGCGATGCGCCGCTGCGTGGCCAACGCCGCTTCCAGCGCGTCGCGGGGCCGCGGCATTCCTGCCAGCGACCCCGCGTGGTTGTTGACGATCAGGACAGCGGAGGCGGTGCGTGCCGCAGCCTGACCTGGTGCCTGCGGACCGGTTAGCGCGACGGTGGGCGGGTGGCGGTGGGCCGGCTCGTGTCGAGGGCACGATCGATGGAGCGGCCGGCCGCGGTTCCCGGAGGGTTGTTGACGGTGCCGTCCGACTGGGAGGGATAGGCGCCGGACACGTTGGTGCCGCTGGCGCGATCCACGGCGCGGCTGGTCTCGGTGCCCCTAGGGTTGACGACGGTTCCGTCGGATTGCGAGGGATAGGCGCCGGAGACATTGGTGCCCGCCGCGCGGTCTGCGGCACGGCCCGCGGCGGTCCCCGGTGGATTTGTCCCGGGCGGCGCGCAGGCGGCCAGCCCCGTGACGAGAGCGGCGATGGCGAACAGTCGCGTCGGGATCATGGTGGTTTTTTCCTTGCTGGCCGGTCGAAGAGGTCGCCGGACATTCCGCTGCCGGCACGGGCCGGCTGCACGACGGAAACGTTCGGCGGGAAAACTGGTTGCTTGGCAACCGCACACCACCTCATGCGTTCATCAGGAGCGGAACACAAAGGAGACACTCATGCCTAGCATTCTTATGTGGCTGATCGGCATTCCGATCCCGATCATCATTCTGCTTTGGCTGTTCGGCGTGTTCTGATGCGCGGGAGCCGCGCCGCGGCGCGAGGGCGAGGGCGCGGATTTGGAATCGGCCGGAAGGGCGGTGCGGACACGGGTCCGCACCGCTTGGCGGCGGGTTAGCCGCGCCGCAGCGAGTCGTAGGTGAAGGCCGGGCGGCCCTGTAGCGATTCCTTGGACGCGTTGGGCATGATGATCCGCTCGCGTTCGGCGTTCCATTGCAGTTCACTCAGCGGCACCATCACCAGCCGACCGCCCATGCCGAGAAAGCCGCCGACCTGGATGACGGCCATAGGACCCTGCTGCATCCCTGATGCCGCCATGCCGGGCATCATGGAGCCCGACATGCCGGGCATCATGGTGACTGGGCCGGACGCACCCGGGGTGGTGGTCGCGGAGCCGGTCATACCCATGCTTGCCGTGCCCGCGCTTCCCATGCCCGTGCTTCCCATCGTCGTGGTGCCCGGGGTCGTGGTGCCTGTTGTGGCGGTGCCGCCACCGGTCCGTGGTGTAATGCTGGTGGTGCCGATGCCGGCCGGGGCCACGAGCACGATGTCGTCGACTTCGCCGATGCTTTCGTTGCGGTCGTTGTAGACGTTCGTGCCGATTAGCTGGGAGAGGCGGGGGCGGAACATCACTACAGAATCCGCCGGCCAGCCGTGCATGATGCCTGCGGTGGTGCCGGGCGTTGTTCCCTGGGCGGTGCTTGGCCGGGAGTCGGTTCCGGCGGCTCCGCCCTGGGTGGTGGTCGACTGTGCCAGGACGGGGCCGGCCGCCAGGGCCGCCGCGAGCATCGCAGGCAGAAGGAGCTTGTCCTTGTGCTTCATAGTGAGTTCCTCTCTGGAGTTTAGTAGCGCAGACGCGGGGCGCAAAGGATGAGCACGCGGCGGCTACATGAATGGCCAACGCGCCCGGGCGCCTGGGGTTGCATCCGCAACGCTTCCGTCGCCGAAACACATCCGAACAGAAAAGGCCCGGCCGTGCAGGACGGCCGGGCCCCTGCGTGACGATCACGCGCGGTCAGCGGCGGGAGATGGCGCGCATCAGGGACTCGGCGAGCATGCGGCCGATTTCGAGCACCGGGTGGTTGCACCGCACGATGCGCACCACGTCGCCCAGAGCCGAGCCGATGCTGAGTTCCTCGATCGCGCGGCGCCGGATGCGCAGCGCCTCCAGGGCAACGGGGTCAGGCTTCCTGCGGCTGAGGACCAGCAGGACGCCCGCCACGACGAGGTCTGCCAACATCACCCACAGCGCTGCCGCGGCGGGGCCGGTGTGCTGCGCCAGCCATGCGAGTGCCGCAATATGCAGCAGCGCCAGCGCGAACAGGGCGAACAGCCCGGCCGCCACCACCAGCGCGGACATGCGCGCCATCCGCTTGCCTTCCTGCTTCAGGCGCAGAAGTTCTGCCTGTGCGGCGACTTCCAGCAACCTGAGGCTCGACACGGCTCAGCGCCTCATCAGGGCAGCCAGCACGAAACCGGCCAGCGCGGCGACACCGAGGGCGGTCAATGGCTGGTCGCGCACCGTGTCGGACAGGCGGTTTACCTGGTGGCGCACGGTGTCGATGGAGGCCTGGGCGGCGGCCTGCGCCTCGTCGGCCAGTGCCGTCACCGCGGGTCCGACGCGGTTCTGCATCAGCGCGTCGACCTTTTCGCGCAGCGCCGCGATTTCGGCGTGGGCGTCGTTGCCGTAGGGGTTGTTCGATTCAATCGCCATGAATTCCTCCTGGAATGGTTGCTAGACGGCGGGGCTTACCGGCGCCGGTCGAGATCGATCTGCCGCGGCGATGTCAGGGCGCCGGTGGCGGCACCGGCCGCGCCGCCGATGGCGGCACCGCCCAGCAGGCTGCCGCCGGTCGCCGCACCCACGGCCGCACCGCCCAGTGCGCCGATGCCGGCACCGGAGACCGCACGCTCGCCAGTGGTCTGGCCGCAGCCGGTGAGGGCGAGCGCGAGAAGGCCGGCGGCTGCCCATTTACGCGTCATCATGCGAACTCCTGTGTCGAACGGAATGAAGGCGCAACGCGCAGGACCGTTGCGCGTTGCATTCCGGCCCGAATGATTCGGGCGGAAGGACATTTCATGGCCGCGTTCCGCCAGCCGCGAGCCGTTGAGATGAGCGGGCCCACCAGGTTGATGCTGATCGGCGCACTGCTGGCCGCGCTCTATTTCGGTCGCGACCTGTTCGCGCCGCTGGCGCTGGCGATGCTGTTGACGGTGGCGTCGCTGCCGTTGGTGACCTGGCTGGAGCGGGTGCGGGTGCCGCGCATCATGGGGGTCCTGCTGGTGCTGCTGCTGCTGCTCTCGCTGGTGGCGCTGCTGGTATATGTGGTGGTGAGCCAGGCGCTGGCGCTGGCCAACGAGTTGCCGGGCTATGAGTCGGTGCTGCGCGAGAAGCTTGCCTCGATCAGCGAGGGGTCGGGGCCGATCGAGCGGGTGGTGCAACTGGTGCACCGGCTGGCCGGGTCGGTTTCGACTGGCGAAGCGTCGCCGACCGCGACCGTGGTGCTGGCGGCTGCCCCCGAGGCGCCGCTGGCGAGCCTGGTGGCGCTGGCCACTCTGGTGCTGGCGCCGGCGGCGACGCTGGCGGTGACGGTGCTGCTGATGGCCTTCATCCTGGCGCAGCGCGAGGACGTGCGCGACCGGACGCTGCGGCTGGCGGGGCTGCACGAGATGCATCGCACGACGGTGGCGATGACCGATGCGGCGAGCCTGGTGGGGCGGTTTCTGCTGATGCAGGCGGCGATCAACGGCCTGTTCGGCGGGGCGATGGGCGTAGGGCTGTGGCTGATCGGCGTGCCCAATGCGCCGTTGTGGGGCGTGTTGGGGTTCGCACTACGCTTCATCCCGTATCTGGGTGCGCCGCTGTCGGTGCTGTTCCCGCTGCTGCTGGCGTTCGCGACCACGGAGGGGTGGAGCACCGTGCTGTTGGTGCTCGGGCTGTTCCTGGTAGTGGACGTGGTGGTGAGCTACGTGCTGGAACCGTGGCTGTATAGCGCCCACATCGGCATCACACCGCTGGCGCTCGTGTTGTCGAGCACGTTCTGGGTGGTGCTGTGGGGGCCGGTGGGATTGATCGTGGCGCCCGCCTTCACCGCCTGCATGGCGATCCTGGGGCGGCACGTGCCGAGCCTGGGGTTCCTGGAGGTGATGTTCGGCGACACCGCGCCGCTGCCGGCGGCGGCGCGTTTCTATCAGCGGCTGCTGGCGCGGGACACGTTGGGCGCCGCGCGGCTGTTGGCGCAGGAGAGCGAGCGGCTGGGCAACCGCGGTGCCCTGGAGCAGTTGGTGCTGCCGGCGATCGCCAGTATCGGCGGCGGCCGCGGCGAGGCCGGCTTCGGGCCCGCGCTGGCGGTGCAGGCGGCCCGCACGTTGCTGCGCGCGCTGGAGGCGGTGGCCGACCCGCCGGATGCGCGCGGCGACATTGCGGTGCTGCCGGTGGGGGGGGCGCTGGATCGTGCCGCGGCGGCTGCGGTGGTGGTGGCGCTGCAGGATGCGGGCCTGTCCGCCGTGCTGTCGCCCTCGGCCGACGGCGCGCACCCGTTGGCGGTGCTTGTCGCGGCGGATCCACCGACGCCGCAGCGCATGGCGCGGGCGATGCGCGAGGCGAACCAGGTGGCCGACGTGGTTCGGTTTTTTGTGCCGACCGACGCGGCCGAGGCGACGCTGAACGCGGGGGGCGCCATCGCCCCGCCGCGCAGCGCCACGCTGGAGGGGCTGCTGGGGGAGGTGATGGGAGTGCTGGATCCGCTGCTCAGCCCGGAGGCGGAGCCGGGGGTGGCGGGGGGTCGGGCAGGACCTCCGTTGTGACATCGACCTCCATCGGCAGGGCGTCGGCGGGACCGCCGATGAAGCCGCCGGTCATCGGGATGGCCTGTTCCGGCGTTCGCGTGCTGCCGACGCGCACGAGGTTGGCGCCGGCGATGAGGCCGTTGGTGGGGTCGAACTCGACCCAACCGGCGCCTGGCAGGAAAACGCTGCACCAGGCGTGGGTGGCGCCTCCGCCGATGGTTCCTTGGGTGCCGGTGTTGTAGAGGTAGCCGGTGACGAAACGTGCCGCGAAGCCGAGGCTGCGGGCCGCCTCCATCATCAGGAGTGCGAAATCGCGGCAGGTGCCGCGGCCGCGCGCCAGCGTCTCGGCGGGTGGTTGCGTGCCCTCGGCCTGGCGGCCCTCGTACGCGAAGCCTTCCTGCACCGCCCGAGTCATTGCCTCCAGGAGTTGCAGGGTCGGCAGGCGGCCGTTGGCGAAGCGGCGTGCCCAGGAATCGACCAGGCGGGCGCGGTCCGGCACCTGGCGTTCGGCCAGGCGTGCAAGGTCGGGCACGTCCTCGACGGCGTAGGAGAATGGGAAGTGCTCGGCGGCCGGATCGAGCGTGGCGCGCGGCAGGTCGGGTCCGGCGGGGTAGTGCGTCAGGTCCAGCTGCGAGACGATCGAGAGGTGGGGAGTGCGCATATCCTCCGGCCATTCGAGGAAGCAGATCGAGTTGCCGAAGACGTCATGCGCCCACCGGGTCGTGGCCGGCGCCGGGTCTACCGTGAGCGTGGCCGCGTGCAGGCGCAGGTCGTGGCTATCCTGGGGGCGGACCATCAGGCGGTGCGCCGTCAGCCCCACCGGGACGTGGTAGCGGTACAGGGTGCCATGGGTGATCCGGAGTGAGGGCATGCAGGGGCCTCTCGGCGAGCGGGGGGGCGGGGGCTTGCAGTCAGAATGGCGCCTGGGCGGCGGCTGCGCGCAGCAGTGGCGACGGGGCGATCTCCGCGGGGGTGCAAAGCAGGGCGCGCCGCCGCAGCCACGCGCCGGCGGCGGTGCTGGACGACAGGGCCAGCAGGGCAGGCGCGGCGACGAGCCCTACCAGGACTGGGGCCATCCATGCGGCGAGAAG
>Ga0105050_10003514_pt1 | contig 21617 bp, 12 predicted proteins | sample FRY01_FD_78088 | JGI IMG/M metagenome (GOLD analysis project Ga0105050, IMG submission 78088) | Freshwater microbial communities from Lake Fryxell liftoff mats and glacier meltwater in Antarctica - FRY-01 | ecosystem: Environmental > Aquatic > Freshwater > Ice > Glacier meltwater ...
GTGGGCGATAATATCAATATTATGCTTGCAGCAGCAGGTTTTAACTTCAAAAGGATGATGAATAAATATAAATCATCTTTTTGGCACTTCTTTCAAACCCTTATTTTTAAAATTATTGAAGTCGTGAATTTTAATTTAAAAATAAAAATGGCTTTTTAAGGCTCGACTGATTAAAGTAAAATTCTTTTAGCGCTCTCCTTTTCTTGCAAAGACTGCCTTATAAATTCATTCAACTTCTTGAAACTACAAATTTATATTATACCAATTCTAATTTTAAAATAGTCCAAACTATTTTAAATACCAGCCAGCTCCGCCTTCGAAATTCTTTTTTATAAAATAAAAAATTACAATTTCTTGAGCGGAGATATAGCTTAAAATAGGACAATCAAACGCAGCGGTGATTGGACTATATTGAAAGCATATTCAGTATTAATTAACGAAAAACGGAGATTTAATTTTTTAGATTTAAACCTTTATCCCTTCACACCGAAACTTCATCTTTTTACATTGAAAAAGCTATTAGGTATTATTTAAAGAAAAAAGTACTTTCACTTCAAACTTTCCGCTTCGGTCTTCCATCTTTCAGCTTCCCTCTACCTAACTATTAAAACCCCTTTGCCGCTGTAGCTGTGAATGCTTCCATCATACATGGCATCGGCTTGCACATTGCCCAATTGGAATTTTCCTTTAGAAACCGCTCGACACATATAGTAGTAATATTGTGTGCTATTGCCCCCAATATTTAAGAAATAGTTTATTCTATCGTCTCTGATGTCTATGTTGGTGGCATAAGATTGGTTTTTCATCCATTCCAAATCGTTGGTAACCGTAATTCTAGGGTTTTCAATTTCGAGTCCAGAAGGTAAAATATCTGTTAACACAATATTATTAATAGCACTTCCAAAAGGTCTGTTGATAGAAAGTTTAACAATTATCAAGTCGTTTTGCGTTATGTTTTCGGGGTTAATGGCATTCCCTTTTCTATCATAAAAAGTTCTGCGTGCCACAAGTCCATTGTCTTTTTCCTCGTTGTTTTTGCCATTTCCAATACCATCCGTCACCACAGAGTAATAGAAATTGCCGCTGCCTGTGCCTTTTATTTTGATATTATTTGCTTGCTTCGCATCAATAGAAAGCAATGAGCCTTTAAAATTGCCCATCGTTTTTCCATCTATTTCTACAACAGCAGCGCCACCTTCTTTAAAATATTGTTTGCCATATTTCCCCAAAGCAATGATGCTATAAGCCAAATCAATGGTGCTGAGGTAGCTTTGCCCTCTTAAATTGCTAATAAGTTCTTTGGCTATTGCATGCACAATTGGCGAATTTGTTTTAGACTCTAAAAGAGCATTCAAAACCAAAGCTTTGTCTTTCTCTGGCGAACTAAATCCAAACCATGAGTATCTGTAATCGTTTTCTCTTTGATAGGAGCTTGGCAAAAGCGATTTGAAAGTTTTTAAATCGCCTGTAAGTGCAAAAGTACTTGCCAAAATATATTGCGAACTGTTGTGCAATCTAGCGTTAGACATTTTACAAAAATTCATGGCACTTATATTGGGCGAACCCGCCAAAGCCAGAACATAAAGTGTGTAAACTTTTTCGCGAGAAATATATTTTGCTTTCTTATTGTCATTGTCTATAAATTCATAATCCAAAAGATTTTCTGAACTAGCAGCGTTGCACAAAGAAAGCAGCTTGCTTTTCATACCTTGGTTTACTTGATAGCCGTTTTTCTCACATTCAATTAAAAAATGAAGTGTGTAGGCGTTTAAGTATAAAGAATAATCATTATAACCGCTCCAATAGTTCATGTTTCCATCATAACTCACCATGTTATTGAGCTTTTGAATGGCTTGGTTCACATTATAGTTTGGATTGTTTTCTGAAACAAGTGCCTTGTTTTTATATATTTTTTTTCCAGTTGCTTTACTAAATTCAGGGAAATAAATTTGAGGAAAAGCGGCCGAAATTGTTTGTTCCAAACAGCCATGCGGATATCTGACTAAATATTGAAAATCTTTTGAAAGCGCAGCCAAAGGCGAATTGTCAATGATTATTTTTGTTTCTGTGGGTCCATAAAAAGACTCGCCAATGTTTGTTTCTATGGTTTCGTTGCCGTTCAACATGCCTTCTTTCGATTCGATATATAAGCCAGAGGCCGGACGCACGGCAATTTCCGTTTCATCCATAAATGTTTCGGAGGCAATGGCCGCTTTCACTTTTACTTTGGCAATGCCTATTTCTTCTTTCACAAGCAAATTATAGTTGATACGGGCTTCTTCGCCAGGTTTTATAGTTATAGATTCTTCGAATTTTTCTTGCAAAACAATTGGTCCTTCTAAAAACAAACTGCTTTTTACGGTTTGAATATTGGGTGTTGTATTGGTTAAATTTACCGTTAATGTTATTTCATCTTTCGGAGCCAAAAAGCGAGGCAAAGACATACTCATAACAATGGGGTCGAAAATCTTCATTTCTTTTTCTGCTGCGCCAAAACCATCGTCTTTATATGCAACCGCCATTATTCTAACTGCCCCATAAAACTTTGGAATACTGGCTTCAAACTGCACCTCTCCACTTCCATTTGCTTTTAAAATACCACTCCAAATAGAAACGGGTTTAAATCGATTGGCTGCCAAAGGGTTCACTCTTTTTTCCATCATACTGCCATCTCCGCCTGTTGCGGTGCTTGTCATTTCGGGAAATAATTTTGCATATAAATCATAACTGTTCACCATTAAAGCCCTTTTTTGATAAAAATAATTATACGGATTGGGTGCTTTGCTACTATTAATAGATAAAATGCCTTCGTCAACAATTGCAATCGTTACTTCTGCATTGGGCACCGTTTTTATTTTGATGATTTGCTTTTTATTAGACCGGGTATTTTCCACCGCTAAAATGGAAATAGGTAGTTCTGTTTTTTCCTTAACAACCTTAATGTTTTTTAAACCATGCGCAACCGTCAAAGGAATGTCGCTAGAGGCCATTTTTTTGATAAGTGTGGCATTAATATAAATATTTGGCACTGACTCTGCGTTTAATTGAATGGTCAATGCTGCGCTCCTGTCTTTGGTTTCCACAACATGGTATTCTATCACTTTATTGCGCTCCACAGACACCAACAATCTGCCATTAAAAGGGGTTTTGAACAAGAACTTGGCATCGTCTTTGTGCGAATATTTGTCTTTGTCGCATTCAATTATCACTTCGCCTTCAGGATTCACCTCAAAATTGCTTGACGATGTAGCGCCATAAGAATATGCGTAAAAACTTGATGAGGTGTAGCCTTTGCTTTCATTTGGTAGTTTAACCAATATTTCATAAGAACCAGAGACCCTTGGAATATATGTGTAATCGTATTTGCCGCCCAAAATATCAACCACTCGGCTGCTCACTACTTTTCTAACAGGTTTGGAATTGTACCTGTAATTGCCATAATAATTCTCCAACACATTTTGCCATTCTATCATTACCACTTCTACCAAGGCATTTTTAACATTACAAAGTTTTCTGTTTTTGTTTAAAGCCACAATATTAAAGGTCAAAGGGGCTTCTGTGCCCACCCAATCAGCGTGCCTTTTTATACCAAAAAAGTAATCTTGGGTCATAATTTCAAAAGAATTGTATCTATTCACTGGGCGATTGTTTTCGTCAAAAACAGTGCTAAAAACAGTGCCTTTAATCAATCCTGAGTTTTTCCATTCGTTTTGGGTTTTAAATTCTTTAGTAAACTGACCATTGGCATCCGTAGTCCCCGCTTGAAAAACGGGTTCAAATCGTATTTTATTTTCAATATTAAAATTATAGTCAGCAAAGTTTTTATCTTTAAAATCATCCGAACGCAAGCTAAACTCACAATCAAAAGCCCTATTTGCAGAAGGCGGACCATAAAATGTTTTTGCCTCACCTTTCAAATAAATTGTTTCGCCAAGTGCATATTGCATTTTGTCTGTTTTGGTGGTAACCTTAATTTTATCGGGAACAAATTCTTCAATATTAATGTTTACATTATTGAGTTCTTCGCCATTCGCATTTTCAACAATAATAGAATAATTGCCTGTCATAAAAGAAGTTTGGGTAGAAAAATTGCCTTCACATGCACCTTGGGCATTGGTATTCAATCTTTTTTCTGAAATCACATTCCCATTAGGCCCTTGCAATTTCATAATAATTGGCATGTTTTTTATGTTTTCCATTTTATCATTTCTTATAATGGTATTAAAATTAATGGTTTCACCTGGGCGATAAATATTTCTTTCAGGATAAACATAAGCCCACCAACCCGACTGGGACTCTCTAATACCATCTGTTTCAAACTGAGCAGTTGCCACTCTATTCTCGTTTAGCAACATGTAATTAAAATCATCGGACAAGGTGGCGGTAACCATCGCCACTTCGTAACCTGCTATTCTGGTTTCTAAATCCTTGAAATGTGCCACGCCATTATTGTCTGTTTTTAAGGTATAAAGGTTTTGATTGTTGGTGCTAATTAAAGAAACCTCCACATCTTTTAAGGGGTCGCTTGTATAAATAGAATTTACCAATACCAAAATATCATTTTTGCTTTGTTTAGTTAAAATCCCTAAATCAGAAACTGAAACCAATTTTGTAGCGTTTGAATAATCGCCACTATTGCTTCTTACATTAACTAAATAAACACCTTTAAATCTTTTTTCATCGCTTAAATCTAAATTCAGCAAAGCTGTTTTCTTATTCTTTGGTAACGATTCTGTTTGAATGGTTTTTTCTATAACTGTTTTTCCATATTGGTTATCGTAGTCGTCATAATAGCTTTCCTGACTCACTCCATTTTCATAATCTTCATCATAATCATAATATACGCTGCGATTATTGTTCAAATACATCAAAATATTGTTTTGAAATATTTTGGTAACCTTCAGTGTTACTTCCTTAATGTTTACAATGTTCAAACCTATGTTTTGGCTACCTTTGTTACTAATGTATTGCGCTCTTTTATTAGCAAACGAAATTGAAGGCGGCATTTTTCCAAACATTAAACTGCTTGAATATTTTTCTTTTAACTGAGCACCCAATACTCCACGAACACTCTCATTGACAGTGAAATTATAGGCCAATTGTTCTTCAAAATCGCCTTCAATCTGAAACCCATTTTCTGTGCGAGTAACTTTTGTTTCCACTTTAGGGTCTAATGAATAGGCATTTGCCAAAGTTTTAATATCCAATTCTTGCGAACATTTAATATCAATAACACCTCTTTGGTTTTCAAAATTATTGCTTACCTCAACAATAGACAAAACATAAGGCGAACTCAAAACTATTTCTTCTTTAAAAACCTCTGTTGTTTTGTAACTGCTTTCTGTTGTTCCCAATCCTTTCTTTACTTCAAATTTAATATTGTAAGCCTTGTCTTGTGCTTTTTGGTCTTTAATAATTATGGCAATCGATTTATTATTGGATTGCTCGCTTAAACTTAAATTAGCTGACTGTCCATTCACTTTAACAGCCAAATTATTGATTAAATCTTTGGGGGCAATTTCATAATTAAACTTAGAATTTAGTTTTATTTGTGCACCTCCCGTTTCTGGATTTAAACCCCAAATGGCTTTAATATCAGACAATTTTAAAAACGGGGTATGAAATTTTATAACTTCGCTAGAAACACCTTTAGACAAATCAAACTCTTTTTTTGCTTTAGGATTAATTTTCGCTGTGTAATTAGCGCATGGCACAAGAGATTTGCTGGGTGTAAACCTCAATTCATTTTCGCTTGTCCACATGAATGAGCCTTCAATATTGGGTTCAAAAACTATAGGATTTCTTTTTTCCAAAATATCGTTTGTAAACTTTTTCGCTAAAAATTTATCACTGAATCTAAAAACAAGATTTTGGGCAACGCCCACTTCTGCTCCAAAATTGGTGTAAACAATTTTTATTTGATTGCCCAAACGGCTGCAAGAAAACTGAACACTTATTAATAGAATAAATAGGACAAGTTTTTGAATGTGTTTCATTTTTAATTTTTTATGACTTCAAAAATACAAATTTTTGTCAATCAAATAAAAAACAATTTTTTGCAAAAAAAAAAGGCTGCCAAAATTGGCAGCCTTTTTATAAAAGTTATTTTTAAAAATTTCTTATCTAATTAAATGGATAACACCATTAATCGGTTGCTCATCGTTGTCTTTTCCTTGGAATCTGTATTTTAACAAGTAATAGTAAACACCTGATGTACAAGCAGCGCCTGTGTTTTTTACCTTGCCGTTCCAATCATTGTTTGAATCAGTAGATTCAAACACCATAACACCCCAACGGTCATAGATTCTTAAGTCATATTTATCGTGTCCTTTAATTGCAATGTCATATAAATCGTTGAATTGTCCATCACCATTTGGTGTAAATACATTTGGCGGTTGAATGGTCGATTGGAAATTATTAACTATTTTTTTACAAATAGTATCAAAACATCCAAAGTCATTTCTTACAGATAAACATATCCAATATGAACCCAATGAATCTCTATAATCTTCACAGATTTTAGCGGTGTTGTAGTCCGATGTGTTGCCATCTGGAATAAACACTTTTGGTTTTGGTCTTGCAGCATTCGGGTTTTGAATGTTAGACTCTTTTACATAGAACGACCATTTATTATCTGTGTTGTTATTGTTTGTTGAAGCATTCTCAAAACAGAACAATGGTTTTCTTGTGCTATCGATATTGAAATCTGCAATAACATTACCGACAATTAGAATAATACTATCTTGGCCTGGGCAAATTTTATTGTTGCTATTGGCTGTGTTAATATCCCCTTTAAACTTAATGGTGTATCTGCCACGCACGGTGTAGAACAATGTTGTATCTGTATAGCTTGTTAAAGTACTGTCATTAGCTGCCCTTCCAAAATTCCATTTGTAGTTGTTGTAACGACCTGTAGGAATAACCGAGCCTCTCAAATTTACAGAGTCGCCAATACAAACCTCTATTGGGCCAATAAGCTTTGTGGTATCATAAGCAAAGACCTCTATTTTGAATGGCGTTTGCCCAAAAGTTGTGTCTGGATAAAAAGCAGAACAAGTTATAAAAGTGTTGCCTATTTTTAACTTGTAATATTGATTTAATACTACATTATAAATACCTGGTGCAGCATATCTGTGAGTTACAATTTCGTTAGCCGTTGTTATCGTATCGCTTTGGCTACTTACTTTTCCATCGCCAAATTCCCATATCCATAAACTACTGTCTCTTCTTGTATGCTCACTTAAGTTTTTGAATTTTACAATATCACCTACACAATATTTAGTAACAATTGTTGTATCAAACATTGGCACAGGTCCTGGAATATAGATTTCAATTGAATCACGACTGATACAACCCAACTCTGTTTTTACAGTGTATCTTATCATGAAAGTTCCATTTTTGGTAAAATTATGGGCAATATTAGGAGGCAAATTATTAACAAACCTATTGGTTTCGCTAGGAGAATTGTCGCCCCAATTGATTATCCACTCTACAATTTTGTCGCATGGTCTGCCCAAGGCAGCTACACAAGGATCTTCTAATATAGATGAATCAAAAAACTCAAGAATACCATCACATGCAGGTCTTTTTAAATCGATATTAAATTTAGCTTTCACCGCAGTAACATAGATGTTTTGAGGAATTGTATCTCTACAGCCCGTGCTATCGCCTGATGCCGTTCTGATAACATATTTATACCCTTTTTCTTCGTTGTAATATATGCCATTAGCAATTCCACCTAATTTTATGGAAGGACTGCCTGTTCCACTTTGAGAATAAGGAAAACCGCCAAAGATAGTTGTTGGATTGGCAATATCATCATCGTCTTTGTTTAAATCCCATCTTGTTACAGCCTCCATTCCTACATTGCCTGCTAAGCCAACTCTATTTCTCCAATAATCTGTGCAATTAAGCAAGTTAGAGCCTGTTACATAACAAACAGTGAAGTCTGTCCTTGGATCTGGGTTAAAATATCTAAATTCTGGTGTAGCCGTAATTGGTGTTCCATGGCAAATAATTGTGTCACTATAATTTAACACAGCATAATATCCAACAATCACCGCTTTTGCAGATTTGTCACTTTTTGTACAATTTTCTGGGGCAATACTTCTTAAAGCAAAATTAGCTTGATAGTATCCTGAATATTGAGGCACAAAACAATAAGCATTGTATAAAGAATCATCTGCACCTTTAATGGTGTCAATTGGCATTAAAGAAGTGTCTCTATAATGGGTGGATATTTTTTCATCCGCTACTTTATAGAATCTTATAAATCTGCCAAATCCTGTTGTATCCAAACAACCTTTAGATCCAGTATATGGTTTGCCAAATTGACCTTGACCATTCCAAATTAATTCGCTCAACTGGGCAGGGCTTAAATCATAAACATCAATATTGTTGGCTTCTAAAATAGTTTGAATAATTTTAAAAACAGGCGTAATATCTGCCTCTGTGTGCCATTTTGTAATAGTGGCCACTTTAATAGTCTTTTTATAAATCTGAATGCGCACATTCGCAAATAAAGATTCTCTTTCTACGGTTAAGTAATCCTCTAAAATAAGTGGATTACCTGCAACTGGCTTGAATCTTTCATAAGTTTCTAACACAGACAATCTATAATATGTATTAAAAAATTTGCCCGCATTTGGTGCCTCTAATGTCCAAAGTGCTTCAGCAACATCTGGCATGTAAGTTCTGTTCCATGCGTTGGTTGTTACACAAAGGGTGTCTTTTCTACATATTTTTGTAAAAGGTGTGGCCTCTTTTGGTTTAATAATTCTAAAATTATTGTCTAAAATAGGAAACCTTGCAAATTTATGATAATAAATGGTATCGATGCATTCTTTTGGATAACCATAAGTACTTGCGTTAATTCCGTTGGCGAGGTTGTTTTTATAAATTCCTGTGCCTATGATTAACCCAACATTGATGTATCCCGTGATAGTGTCTTTAATATCATTTACTGTAAATACTTTAGAAAATCTATTTGGCGCAGGCCCCATTAATCCATATCCTAAATAAGGAACAGGACCCAATGGTAATCCACCAACAATTACAGCACCTCCTCCAAGATTAGGTCCTACCATATTTACCCAACCATTTTTATTAAGTGCGGTATCAAAATTTATTTCTGCCCATGTGCGAGAGCAACTAGGCTTGGTGTCCTCTAATACAAATGTAATACCGTAGGTAGTTTGAGAATTACCCAAACATTGAACACCTTCTTTTCTTAGTTTTTTAGCACTTGGTGGTTGCAAAGCAAGTTGTGCATTGTTAACACTTTTACATTTCAATTTATGGCAAGTGTCTTCATGGGTTAAACTTACATTATAACATCTAACAGTTTGGCTAGCAAAAAACTTTTGTCTATGGGCATCGGAATTTATACTATCACCTCGCGTAAATCCTCTCATGCCTATTTTTGGAAACTTCAATTTGTCTAAAGAATCAGCCAAAGATAGTAAAATCGTATCCCTAGTAATTACTCTCCAAAAATGATACAATATTTTATCCGTTTTGGATTTAAGTATAATCGTATTGCCCCGCTGAATGGTTACAAATCGTGGCCCTATCCACCTATTAGGTGGCAAGCCATTGTTTGCGTCCACAAATAAAGTGTCTCCGGCTGGAATATAAACCCTTGTGGCAACTGTTATGATTCTCTCTCCAGGCCCTTGCAAACCAGATGGTACCATAATCTTATTTACTAGTTTTATGGTTTGAAAAACAACAGAATCTTTTGCACTAATCCCTAATGGATTATTTCCGTAATATATAAATGTATCGAGTTTTATAATTGCAGAATCATCAGACCACATTAATCTGTTGTAACACAAGCCTGAATCTTTATTGTATTCAAAAACTTGAACAGATCTTTTGCTAAAGGTATTTTGATAAAGCTTATCCCATGGTGTGTACCAATGCTGTGGCAGGGAATCTTTACTAAATTTACAGTTTACACCCACATTTATATTTTTTTTCGTATCGGTGGTACATTTTTCGCAATAGTCATCATCAAAATCCCATAATCTTGTTACACATTCTCTTCCTCTTCGTTGAATTTTAGCATTCATGGAAATTTGCCCATTTGGACTGCCCAAAAAACCATGCACCATAGGTGCATTAAATCCACTATAAACCCAATCGTGGATACTTGCATCAAAAATCGTAAAGGAAGGCATTCTCATAAATGTAAATTTATTTATCATAATACTGTCCTTTACAATTAAAACAGAGTCGTCATTCATCATATTTCTATCATTATGATAGAATAATGAGAAATTCTCAAACTTCACAGTGTCTTTGATAATACATTGGTATCTTAATGAATCAATTAACCAACGCAATGGTGGTCCACCTTCAATGTCAGATAGTGGGCCAATAACGAGAATGGTGTCATAAACAGTTTTAGAACAACCAGGAATAGCGTGGGTAAAAGAGAAGTTGATTTTGTATGGTCCAAGTCCCCAAGCAGCATGCGAGCCAGTCCATTGTCTTACAATGTTTAACGGTCCACTAGGCGGATTGCCGAAATTCCAAACAGGATTAGCTGCTTGCGGAATGGGGCCATCTTTTAACCTAAAATCTATTTTTGGGTCTGAAATACATACAGAATCGACAGATGCTATAATAATAGGTTTAATAATCAAGTTAGTTGCCGAGGCAACAAAGGTGAAGTCTTCTGTGCAACCAAATAAACTTGTTACAGTTAATTTAGTGGTAAAATTACCTCCGTTTGGCCCTTGAGTTTTGAACCAATGACAAATAGGAGGGTTTGGTATTTGACCAGGATTTCCCCAATTTGCACGGCTAGATGAATTGCCTGTTGTAGTTTGTCCATTGCCCCAATTCCATACAAATGAACCAACTGAGGCTAAAGGAATTGCAGAATTATTTGTAACACAAAGTTGCACACTGTCGCATCTTTTTGGTTGAGGAGAAGTAAAGCTAAGACCTAAAGATGCCTGAACATCAGCAACACTAGGAATATATTGTTTACTGATACAACCATTACAATCTTCCAACTCTATGGACACTCCATAAATGCCACCGGCTGGATTTCCAAATGAATGGCAAAACTGGGCAGGCAATGGGTTTGAATAGGTGTAGAGCGTTCCATCATCAAAAAGCACCTTCATTTTACACAATGTTCCGCCAGAAGCGCCCGAAACACTGGCATTTGTAAAGCAATAATTATTGCCTTTGAAACATTGTGTTTTGGATGGAATAAGTTTAACATCAATAATTGGCCTAGGGTTTATTGTAATTGTTTTTGTTACAGAACAAACTTGACCATTTGCCAGTGTCATAGACAATGTAATGACCTTTTGACCAGGTGTTGTAAATGTAAAAATGGGATTGCATTGAGCGGTGTTTACACCCGCTCCGCCAAAATTCCAATTGAAATTTGACCCACCTGCAATGCCACAATTGAACAAAATAGGTTCATTAACGCATGTAGCGTTAGGCACCTGAATGTTACATTGGGCATTGGCATTTACCGTTGCAAACAGGAGCATTGTTAGCATCCCTAATGCTTTAATAATTTTCGAAATTTGACTTTGTTTATTCATATTTTTTTGAGTTTGCATATTATGTTCATTTTTTGAGTTATCCAAATTTATTTTGTTATAAGTTTTAATACTGTATTTTTACTTTTTTTATCATTTTCGCCTTTAAATTTATAGAAGATTGAAACCGTGTAGTTTCCTTCGGGCGCAGGCTCGCCATTTTTTAGTTTGCAGTTCCAAGCTTCCAATTTGTTTTTTGTTTCGAACACTCTGTTCATTTTTTCATCAAAAATGTACATTTCAAAGAAATCTTCGCCTTTTATAATTATTGAGTATGTGTCATTTTTTCCATCACCATTGGGTGTAACAACATTGGGAACAATTAAAGAATCCCGATAATTTGTTGGTTGAACAATCGTTTTTTCAATTGGGTCATAAACAATTGAAGCCACACTGTCAAAAACAATAGGCTGTGGTAAAACTTCTTTTTGAATCGTTTTTGGTTCTATTTTCGCATGAATAACAAATAAAGAAGCCGGGCTTTTGATTTCTTTTTTCGCTAGTGGGTTAAAGTTAGTAGTTTGAAAATCTTGGGATTTAAAGGGTATAGAATTTGATTTGGTATCAATCGAGTTAATGTTTTTATTTTGTGTTGCAATTGAATTATCTTGCGCAAGGATGTTTTCTGTTTGAATGGCGTCAATTGCTGAAACAGATGGTTTTTCAATTTCGTTTGATGAAACAGTTTTTGCGTTTTCGATTTTTGGAATGTTGTCTGAATTTGTTAAGGATTCAAAAACAACATAACTGATGCCTACCGTAGCGATAGTTACAACAGAAACTAAAATAGCTTTTGATATTGTAAGCCCTGCTTTTGCTGTAATTGCCGAATTGGCCACTGTGTTTCCAATATTGCTAGAAACCTGCTCCCACACACCTACTGGAGGCGAAACTTGGGCGTTTTCTAACTGATTTTTAAACAGTTGGTCAAATTCTGATATGTTACTATCGTTGTTCACTTTGTTTTTCTTCTTTTAATATTAGGCTTTGAAGTTGTTGTCTTGCTTTAAAGAGCTGGCTTTTACTTGTGTTTGCAGAGATATTTAATTCTTTTGAAATTTCTTCATGGCTCAATCCATCAACTACAAAAAGATTGAAAACCGTTTTGTAACCATGTGGCAAGCTTTGAATTAGTTTCATTAAATCTGCTTTTTTCAGTAAAGAAAGGGTTTCTGGTTCAACAGACAAATGATAGACATTATCAATATTGTCTAAAATTTTATGTTTTTGGTTCTTTTTATAAAATTCTAAACTTGTATTAATAAATATTCTTTTAAAATAGCCCTCAAGCGAGCCTTTGTTTTGAAATTTATCAATGTTTGCAAACAATCTTATAAAACCTTCTTGTAGAACATCCTTTGCGGTGTCCTCATTTTGGGCATATCGCAGGCAAATTGCATACATTCTGGGCGCTAATATGTCAAATAACTTTTTTTGTGCAGCTGGTTGATTTTCAATACATTGATTCAATAAATTTTGAAGTGTTTCTGTATTAAAATCTGCCATTTACACAATTTTTACGGTTTATCTTTAAATAGGTAGAAGAAAAAGAATGGGTGAAGGTTGTCTGATGTTTCAAAAATAATTAGTTTTCTTTTGCAATTCTTTCAACGGGGTATCTTTCCTTTAATATATCGAAGGTGATTTCTGAGTAATAACCAACATTTTCGATGGCATCAATTACTTGTTCGGGGGTAATTGCTTTTACATTGTTTCTAATTTTGACGGCCAAAACACCCTCTTCTTTGTTAAATATATAAGAAGCATTTATCATATTTAAGTTGTTATGTAAAATTTCCTCATAAAAACTATTGTTTTCCATTTCTTTAACAAAACAAACAGGTGAAATAATTTGAAAAATAAACACAGGCTCATCTGCTTGAAAATATATCCAAGGGCTTTCTTCTTTTTGCTCCCAAATATCAATATATATTTCGGTTTCGCCATTAAAAATAAGCCACTGCCCCTCTTCCTCACATCTTGATTCTGTTGGATTGAGACCCAATGAGGCCAGAGCATTTTCAATAGAATTAGATAGTTTTTCAATATTCATAATCATGTTTTTTAACATGCGAAATTAAAATATTTTATCCAATTATTTACATTAAAAATCCTTTACCTTTGCACGAAAATAAAAATTTTAGCTTATATTTAAATTATGTCAGTATTAGTAGATAAAAACTCAAGGATAATTGTTCAAGGATTTACGGGAAAAGAAGGTTCTTTTCATGCCTCTCAAATGATAGAATACGGCACCAATGTTGTTGGTGGGGTCACGCCAGGAAAAGGCGGTTCTTTTCATCCAGAACTTAACAAACCAATTTTTAACACAGTAGAAGAGGCCGTAAAAAGCACACAAGCAAATGTTTCTATTATTTTTGTTCCACCAGCTTTTGCCGCTGATGCAATTTTAGAAGCAGCCGATGCGGGCATTGATGTCATTGTTTGTATTACAGAAGGAATTCCAACCAAAGACATGATTCAAGTAAAAGAGTATTTAACCACAAAAACTTGCACTTTAATTGGACCAAACTGTCCGGGTGTTATGACGCCAGGCGGAGCAAAAGTTGGAATTATGCCAGGTTTTATTTTCACGCCAGGTAGAATAGGGATTGTTTCTAAGTCTGGCACTTTGACTTATGAAGCGGTTGACCAAATTACAAAAGCAGGATTGGGACAAAGCACAGCAATTGGCATTGGAGGCGACCCTATAATTGGCACAAGCACCAAACAAGCCGTTGAAATGTTGATGAACGATCCAGACACAGACGGCATTATAATGATTGGCGAGATTGGCGGAGGCATGGAAGCGGAGGCGGCTCGTTGGATAAAAGCCCACGGAACAAAACCTGTTGTTGGTTTCATAGCCGGACAAACAGCACCTCCAGGCAGAAGAATGGGACACGCTGGAGCTATTGTTGGTGGAAAAGACGATACGGCAGAAGCAAAAATGGCTATCATGCGTGAGTGTGGTATTTATGTTGTGGAATCGCCTGCGGAAATTGGCGCTAAGATGTTTGAAGTTTTAGGTGCTAAAGCAAACGCTTAAATAAATAAAATTTAATCCAAATTTAACTTTAGCCCTTCAAACCCATTGAAGGGCTTTGTTTTTTAAAAAAAACCAATAAAATGAAACAAGCTCAATACTACATAGACCTAGAAAACAAATACAATGCTCATAATTATCACCCTTTGCCAGTTGTGATAAAAAAAGGCGAAGGCGTTTTTGTTTGGGATGTGGAAGACAAAAAATATTATGATTGTTTGTCGGCATACAGTGCCGTTAACCAAGGGCATTGTCATCCAAAAATAATTGAAGCTCTTACCCAACAAGCGCAAACTTTAACGCTTACCTCTCGTGCTTTCTACAACAACATATTGGGCGAATACGCTAAGTTTGCTTGCGATTTTTTTGGCTACGAAACCATTTTGCCAATGAACACAGGGGTAGAAGGAGGGGAGACGGCTATTAAAATATGTAGAAAATGGGCTTACGAGGTGAAAGGAATTGAAAAAAATAACGCCATAATTGTATTTGCAAAAAATAATTTTTGGGGACGAACCATCGCAGCTGTAAGCTCAAGCACCGACCCAAAAAGCTTTACAAATTTTGGGCCATATACCCCAGGATTTGAAATTATTCCTTATAATGATTTGGATGCTTTGGAAGCCATTATAAAACAAGGCAATGTTGCTGGATTTATGGTTGAACCTATCCAAGGAGAGGCTGGCGTTATTGTGCCTGACGAAGGCTATTTGCAAAAAGCTTATGAAATATGCAAACAAAACAATGTTTTGTTTATTGCCGATGAGGTGCAAACTGGCATTGGCCGAACAGGCAAACTATTGGCTTGCGATTACGAAAATGTGAAGCCCGATTTGTTAATATTGGGCAAAGCATTGGGCGGAGGCGTTTTTCCAGTGTCGGCTGTTTTGAGTAGCAAAGCCATTATGAGCGTTATTAATCCTGGCGAACATGGCAGCACATTTGGCGGAAATCCTTTGGCCTGTGCAGTAGCAATGGCTTCGCTAAAAGTTATTAAAGACGAAAAACTAGCTGAAAATGCTTTTGAAATGGGTCTAATTTTTAGAGAAAGATTGAGTAATATTAAATCGGATTTGATAGAAACAGTGAGAGGCAAAGGTTTGCTGAACGCTGCGGTTATTAAACCATACAGCAGCGGAAAAACCGCCTATAATATTTGTTTAGAATTGAAAGAAAATGGTTTACTCGCTAAGCAAACACACGATCATATTATTCGTTTTGCTCCGCCTTTGGTTATTAATAAAGAGCAAGTAAATGCTTGTTGCGATATTATTGAAAAGGTGGTTTTGGAGGCGAAATGAAAAATGTATTTAACCATTAAAGGTTGAATGAGGGTCAGAGAAATTCAAACCTTAAATTACAACCAACCAATTTGGTGCGCAAAATGCGTTAGGGCGGAAGAGTTTTTTAGTCCAAGTTTTCTTAAACCTGCATAATGCAATAGGAAAAGTTATTATTATTTACAAATACTTGGATTAAATATTCTCCTTTTTTTGTTTTTTTGTTTTGAGCTATAAAAGCACCATTTTTTAGTGCGTTATAAAATATTAATTGCGATTGTGCAAACCCAACCTGCAATAAAATTAAAAAATTAATAATATATTTTAACTTCATAAGGCAAATGTACTCTTTTTTATTGATAACAGTATTTAAGAAAAAACCCGCTATCCAAAAGTTGCACCAAATAAATATTTCTCATATCTAAGTTTCCAATGGTTTTCAATTCGCAGTATTCGTTGTGCAGTTAATTTGTGAGCAGCGAGTTAGTCATAAGTTAATAAAACCATGCTTTGGTTAAAAATTATGGACATTACTAAATATAATAATGCCCAAAACCTATTTTATATTAACCCAAAAAAAATTTTAGGTCAAGTCCTCGTTGATTGTTTAATTGGTTCTACTTTCAAAAAATTCACCTTCCGTTATATCTACAGTTCCTCCGTTTTTATTGTATAATTTGGCAGAGAAAGTGCCGTTGATATAATACACCAATTGACCACTAGCACCAGGAACTAATTTTATTTTTGTTACAGTAACGCTTGCATTTCCAGAACTGCCTCCTGCAGGATACAAAAATATTCATTGTTATTTTTGTCTGTGCTACTTTTATTCAATTAAGTTTCGTTAGGCCAGTTATTAATAAAAAAATATATTGGTTTTAATTTAGGCTTATTGTTTTATTTTTATTAATTTATAAAACACATTATTTGCTTTTAAAAAATAAACTCCTTCATTTAGCATCAATAGGTTTAAAGATATTTCGTTTTCGCTTGTTTGCCCTTCCAAAATTATTTTACCCAATTTATCTAGTAGCATAAATTGAATTATTTTAGCCGTGTTGCTTTTAATTGTTAAATTGCTGGCAAACGGGTTTGGGTAGATTAATATAATGGGCTCTGTTTTTGGAATATTTGTATTTACATTGCATTTAACCATTTGTATATCAATCGTTTTTCGAGCCACACAAAAATTACTATTTGTTGCTATAATATTAAAATTATCGGCAGTTTTTAAAATAAAAGAATCTTTGTAAACCACCGAATTTATGGAATACGAGTTATAATTGGGTAAGTTTATTTTCCATTGGTTACCAACACATAATGCGGAATCATAAAATTGAGATAAATTTGGCAAACCATAAGATGTTAAATGAATACTGTCTGTAAAAGCGCAATTTTGCTGGTTTATAACTTTAAAAATGTGTGGGCCATTTGTATTTATTTGAAAAATATTTTTATTCCATTCAATGTTATTCCATTCATAATAACTCATGCCACTAGGTAATATGATAGTATAATTTTTACCTACACAAAAACCGGTATCTCTCCCTAAATTAAATTGAGGTATTGGTTTAGGAATAATTTTTATGGTATCTAATAATTTACATAGGTTACTATCTTCTAAAATAATAGAGTAAAAATTATTGGGCCTAATAGCTAAGCTATCAGCAATTAAAATATTTTGGTAATACCAGTTTTTAATATTTTGGGGTTTACCAATCTTTGCAACCTTATTCAAACATATTGTTTCTGTTATGTTTAATTTATTTATAGGCACAAAAGATTTAATTATGCAAGAATCTTGAGCAATACAGCCAAATTTATTAGTGGCTTTTAAATCTAATTTCCCCTCGTTAGCTTTGTATTTATTAGTGCCTATTTTGTTGTTCCAAAAGTAATTAACAAATGTATCTTGCACTTGTATTAAGGTATCTTTACCGCTACAAATTATTGCGTTTTTGGGCAAACTTATTTGTGGTTTTGATACCGTTATATTTACCGAATCTTTATACACGCATAGCTGTTGACTTGTAGCGGTTAATACTATTTTTGAGGTGGAGCTCGTTTTAAAGGTAAAAGCAGTACTAGTAGTTTTATTGTTTTGCCATAAAAACTGTAAAAAACCTAAATTATTTGGGTTTAAGGTTAGTGTGTCGTTAAGGCAAATGGTTTTATCCACTCCCAACTCGGGCAATAATATGGGATCTTGTGATAGGTAAACTATTAAAGTATCTCTTTTTTTACATGCAGAATTCCCATAAGTTATTATTAATTCAAATTTTTCAACGGAGTCTGAAAGTATTTTAATTTTGGCTGTTTTATAAATTGTATTATTAGCTAATCTTTTCCATTGGTATAAATAGCCATTAACGCTATCTTCGCCCATTTCAATGGCAATTTTTCTGCACCCTTGGTAAAATGGCTTAATTTGATGTTTTAAAATGGGCAAATCATAGAAACTAAGAAGGCCCATACCTATGATGTTTTTTACCCACGGTTGAGATAAAGGCCGCCCATCGTAACTTAGTCCTGTAATGTTGCAGCTATTTTTATTTAATTGTAATACAATTTTATTATTGCGCTTAAAACCATTAGAAATGGTAACCGTATTGTCGCCTTCTATTTTAAATAAAGAATAAAAATAATTATCCAAATTAACAGTATCGTTGGGGTTTTGCAAATTCAAAGTTATTTCTGTTTGGTTGGCATTACTATAATAAGCACTTTTTATATTTGGAGGGTCAATATTAGTTTTTCTATTGCTGCCGTAAATATCTCTTGAAATCAATGCCGCCAATTGTTTTCCTAATAACTCATAGCCATCTACAAATCCAAAGTGGCAACCATCGCCATTATTCATGCCATTTGCGCTTAACGTTTTGCATTTGTTGAGTGTAAATTCAAATTTTCTTTGTACTTCTCTTAATGCTAAACTAGGGTTTCCACAACCACCGCGTACCTGAACCACATATAGTTTTTTAAATCCTTTAAAATCTTTATTCCAGTTGGTATTAATTATTTTAAATAAGCTGTCGTGGAGTTTGGCATTAGCCCCATCTGACTCCCCTTGGTAATAAATAATGCCCGTAATATTATTTTGTAATTGGGCTTTTTGTGTCCTATATAAAAGCCTACCATAAATAGAGTTTAAATTTAATGAATTTCCAAAAGTAGGGATATGCTGTGATATGGATGTGCCGCCAACTGCTCCATTGATTAGACAAATAGGAATATTAAAAGAATCCAATAAATTTTTAGCCATAACAGCTCCCCACTCTCCAACACAGCCTGAGTTATAAAAACCTGTAGCATTTATTTTATGCCAATTGGTATCTGTTTGGGCAAAATAACTATTTGGATTACTATTGCCAAAGCTACGGATAAAGGTATCATTATAATTGGTATTATAAATTGAAGGTAAGCCGTAATCGGCAGCAACGGCATTACTTTGGCCTTGTATTAAATACACATCGCCAACCATTATGCTATTTACCGTTTGTGAGTAAGTTGAAGAACCGGTTAAACTATAGGTTATAGTGTAAAAATATTTTCCAGCCTCCAATTCTATTTTTTGATTGAAATTTGCAATTCCACGCGTAAAATGTAGTTTTCTTTTGTGCGTTTTTATGTTTACACCAGATTTGTAAATGGCAATTTCTAAATTGGAAAACCCATTATTATTTACAAATCCTTGGATTAAATATTCTCCTTTTTTTGTTTTTTTGTTTTGAGCTATAAAAGCACCATTTTTTGGTGCGTTAATAAATATTAATTGCGATTGTGCAAACCCAACCTGCAACAAAATTAAAAAACTAATAATATATTTTAAATTCATAAGGCAAATGTACTCTTTTTTATTGATAACAGTATTTAAGAAAAAACCTGTTATCCAAAACTTGCACTAAATAAATATTTTGTAAATCTAAGTTTCCATTGGTTTTCAATTCGCAGTATTCGGTATATAGTTAATTTGTGAGCAGCGAGTTAGTCATAAGTTAATAAAACCATGCTTTGGTTAAAAATTTTGGACATTACTAAATATAATAATGCCCAAAACCTATTTTATATTAACCCAAAAAAAAATTAGGTCAAGTCCTCGTTGATTGTTTAATTGGTTCTGCTTTCAAAAAATTCACCTTCGGTTATATCTACAGTTCCTCCGTTTTTATTGTATAATTTGGCAGAGAAAGTGCCGTTGATAAATTTTATATTATTGCCTGCATCTTTAATTTTTGTAATGGTTATTCTAGTATTTCCTTTGGGCGCACCGGTTAAAAATGGCGCATATAAATTGTTGCTCACATCGCCTCTTGCTGCCGTATAATTTAAAGAATTGTAGCCATTATCATTCATTTCATAGGTTTTTAATGCATTTACTTCCATATTATCCATCACAAATGAAATGATTCGCATGTTGCTAGAACTGCCATTATTAAAAGTCATTCCCATTTGTTCAATGTCCGTAGAAATATTGGCAAAACCGATATTAAATTGCTCTTGTACGCCATTGGCTTTAAATTTTACGTAGCTTTGGGTTGCTGTGTTTCCTCCACCATTATTAGGTGTTGTTGTTTTGTCTTTTTTGCAAGCTGAAAAAGCTATTGTTGCAAGTAAAATGAGTGTTGTTTTTTTCATGGTTTTTTTATTTATTGTACTATTATTTTTTCATTAAAAACCTGTCCATTGCTTTTAATTACTACAAAATGAATACCTTTGGTTTCTAAATTCAATTGTACATTGTTTTCTGTTGGTTTAGCAGTAAAAACCATTGCGCCAAAAGTATTGTAAACTGCTACTTCTTCAATTTTAGTTTGTGATTTTATGGCAAAAGAACCGTTGCTGGGGTTGGGGTAAAGTTCAATACCATTGTTTTTGGCAATTTTAATCCCATTCAAGTTTATCATTTTACAAACAATTTCTTGCCTTGTGTGGGTGTTAAAATATTTTTCAATGTTGTTCCAACTGCTTAAACTTTCAGAAGCTATTAAGAAATTACTGCTGCTATATTCAAAAGTGCTTTTAGAGCTGTTTCGCCAATCACCGCCATTCCAAAATTGATTAAGTTCTTCGGTTTTATTATTATAAGTATTAATAATGCTTTTAGATTTATAGTAATTTGCCCATGCATTAGTAGGGCTGTTCCATATATATCCTAAAATATCCGTTGTGTTTTTAAAGCTATCATAGGTGTAATAATAATCTGTGGCAAAAACCCAAGCATTGGCGCTGGCATTCTAATTTTCGTGAATTGATCTTATAATGAAATTATGCACACCAATGGTTTCAGTATACTTAGCATACGTCCCCCATTCGTTGGTGGCTGTTTTCCATAAATAAACTATAAATCCTGTTCTAATACCGCTGCCATTAAAGCTCCAAACATTTTTTTGGCCGTTCACCCAAGCATTAGCAACAACATTCCATCTTTGAGAAAGTAGTTCTGTTCTTGCATTATTAGAATTGTAAGTATTTGAAAATTTCACAGTGTTTACCCAAGCATTAGCAGTGGCATCCCAATTTTGCCTCACATCTAGTGTTTTGTTTTTGTTAGCATCGTATGAATTATGTATCCTGCTTTGGTTAATCCATGCACTGGCAGTGGTATTCCAATTTTGAGTCAAAAGTTCCGTTTGGTCTTTGTTTGCGCTATAACTAATGTTGGTTTTACTAGCATTAATCCATAATTTGGTTGCGGTATCCCATGCTTGCTTTAATTCCTCA
>Ga0105050_10003520_pt1 | contig 21597 bp, 22 predicted proteins | sample FRY01_FD_78088 | JGI IMG/M metagenome (GOLD analysis project Ga0105050, IMG submission 78088) | Freshwater microbial communities from Lake Fryxell liftoff mats and glacier meltwater in Antarctica - FRY-01 | ecosystem: Environmental > Aquatic > Freshwater > Ice > Glacier meltwater ...
ACGGCAAAATCCATGCCGGGTTTGACGCCGGCGATGTCGAAATGCTCTTTCGGCGCAAAGTCGAAGGCGCGCGGCGTGCCCCAACGGCGGATTTCCACGTTGTCCGCCTCGTCCGCACCCGTCGGCACATCGGCCATCGGCAGGTTCGGGATGGTCATCAACAAGTCGCGCAGCGTTGCATCCCGCTGAGCAGCCTCGTCGTTCAGACGGGCGACCTCGGCTTTTGTAGCGGCCACCAGGGCGCGCAGCCGTTCAAATTCCGCGTCATCGCCGCGTGCCTTGGCCGCGCCCACCTCTTTGGAGGCGCGGTTCTGGTCGGCCTGTGCGGTTTCGGCCGCCAGAATGCAGCCGCGCCGGGCCTCGTCCAGCGCCAGGATCTGCGACGACTGGCCCGGCAGCCCGCGGCGCGCCAAAGCGGCGTCGAAAGCGGCGGGGTTTTCGCGGATGGCGCGGATGTCGTGCATGGCGTGGCCTTTTGGGTGAATCGCTCGTCGCGCCTTATGGATGATTTTTCCGGCAAAGGACACTGCCACGCGCGGCGTGCCGCTGCCGGGGCATCGCGGGGGCGGGGCATTGCGGGGGCGGGAAATTGCGGGCCAGCGAGTTGCGGGATTGCCAGCCTGCCGCCGCAGGATCATAGTTTCGCCAGTATCCCCCTGTAACCGCGTGACACTGATCCGTGTTCCGGTTGCCTTCCGCACCGGCCTTGCCCTTCGTGGAGATGCCCATGACCGCCGCTTTTCTGCCGTTCGACCCCACAACACTTTTACTGCCGTCCGACGCCGCGCGTGCCGCAGCCAAGCCGTTTGCCGCTGCCTACAAGTCCGCAGCCCCCTATCCTCACGCCGGGTTCGACAACTTCATGCCGCCCGAAATCCTTGACCGGGTGATCGGCGAACTGTCCGACCTGCCGGAATCGGAAACCAGCTTCAACCGCGCGCAGGAACGGCTCAAGACAAGCTATGCGCCGGAACGCCTTGGCACCTATACCAAAAACCTGTTCTATGCCCTGAACTCCAAACCCTTCGTGCTGTTTCTGGAGGAGCTTACGGGTATCGAGGGCCTGATCCCCGACCCTTACTTCGCGGGTGGCGGCATTCACCGCATCCAGACCGGCGGCCATCTGGATATTCATGCCGATTTCAACCATCACGCCAAGCTGAACCTGGAGCGGCGGCTGAACGTCCTGATTTATCTCAACAAGGACTGGAAGGCCGAATACGGCGGCTCGTTCGAGATCTGGGACAAGGACATGACGGCCAAGGTCCAATCCTTCGTGCCGGTGTTCAACCGGATGGTGTGTTTCTCGACCACATCGGATTCGTGGCACGGCAACCCCGAAACGGTGAACCATCCCGACGGCACCCCCCGCCAGTCGATGGCGCTTTATTATTACACTGCGACCTGGGACGCGTCGCGCAAGGATCACACGACGCTGTTCAAACCACGCCCCGGCACCGCAGACCAGCGCGACCGCCAGACCGCGCGGCGAGAGGTGTTGCACAACATCCTGCCCCCGGCGATCTACCGCAGGGTTGCAGGACGGCTGGCCAAATTCGGGTTCTGAGCAGGCGTATCGCGGCTTGAACGCACAGAGGTGATGCCCATATCCGGGGCAGAGCGGGTTTTGCGCAGCAAGGCTCGCCGCTGCCTTGCCATCATCGCCCCTCACAGATAGGGTGCGCCACCATAATTCCGGGCTGAACCTGCAATCCGGGCCAGATCTTCAAGCCCAATCTTCAAGAAGGAAAACCCATGTTCGCTTCCCCCGCTTACGCTCAGGCCGCCGGCGGCGCCGCTGGCGCTTTGACCAGCTTCGTGCCGCTTATCCTGATCTTTGCGATCATGTATTTCCTTCTGATCCGCCCGCAGCAGAAAAAGCTGAAGGAACACAAGGCCATGGTAGCTGCGCTGCGCCGCGGCGATCAGGTGCTGACCCAAGGCGGCATCATCGGCAAAGTGGCCAAGGTGCATGAAGATGGCGTGCTGGAAGTGGATATTGCCGACAACGTGAAGGTGCGCGTGCTGCAATCCACCATCGTTCAGGTCATGTCGAAAACCGAACCTGCCGCAGCCTGATCCCGGAATATCAAAATGGTGCTGATCCCGCTGTGGAAGCGTATGCTGATCTGGGGTGTCTGCGCCCTTGGACTGCTGTTTGCGCTGCCGAACATGTTCTATTCGCGCGTCGAGGGCCACAATGATGCTGTGGCCGCAGCGGGCATTGCAACCCCGGAACAAGAGCTTGCGACCGGGCTGTGGCCCGACTGGTTGCCATCGAACCTTGTGAACCTCGGGCTGGATTTGCGTGGCGGTGCGCATCTGCTGGCCGAGGTGCAGGTGGCCGATGTTTATGCCGCGCGGATCGACGGCATGTGGCCGTCGGTGCGCGACGCGTTGCGCGATGTGCGCGATCAGGCCGGCAATGTGCGCCGTCAGCCGTCAGTGCCGGGTGTGCTGCGTGTGGCAATATCAAACCCCGCCGGGATGCCGCAGGCGCTGGAGGCGGTGCGTGCCTTGGCGCAACCGGTGATCACGCTGACCGGCGTGGGCCAGAACGACATCGAGGTGACAGCGGAAGCCGACGAAATCGTCGTGCAGCTTTCCGAGGCGGAACGTTCGGCGACCGACGCCCGCACCATCCAGCAAAGCCTGGAGATCATTCGCCGCCGCGTGGATGAAGTCGGCACCCGCGAACCCACGATCCAGCGGCAGGGTACCGACCGCATCCTTATTCAGGTGCCCGGTATCGGGTCGGCTACCGAGCTGAAAAACCTGATCGGCACCACGGCCAAGCTGACGTTCAATCCGGTTGTGGGCCGCACCACCGACGCAGGAGCCACGGCTGGCGTGCGCAATCTTTTGCTGCCGTCGATGGACGAGCCGGGTGTGTTCTATATCATCGAACAGACCGCGGTGGTCAGCGGTGAAGAACTGACCGACGCACAGCCTGCGTTCGACCAGAACAACCGCCCCGCCGTCAACTTCCGGTTCAACCCCACGGGTGCGCGCAAGTTCGGCGACTACACCGCAAACAACATCGGCAAACCCTTTGCCATCGTGCTGGATGACGAAGTGATTTCCGCCCCGGTGATCCAAAGTCACATCCCCGGCGGATCGGGCATCATCACCGGGTCGTTCAGCATCGAGGAATCCACCAACCTCGCCGTGCTGCTGCGCGCGGGTGCCTTGCCTGCCAAGATGACTTTCCTTGAAGAGCGCACCGTCGGCCCGGAACTTGGGCAGGACAGCATTGACGCCGGTGCCAAAGCCGCCCTGATCGGCATGGTCCTGGTCGTGTTCTTCATGATCGCAAGCTATGGCTGGTTCGGCGTGATGGCCAATATTGCGCTTGGCTTCAACATCGCGATGATCTTTGCCATCCTGTCGCTGATCGGTGCCACGCTGACGCTGCCGGGCATCGCCGGTATCGTGCTGACCATGGGCATGGCGGTGGATGCCAACGTGCTGATCTATGAACGTATCCGCGAGGAAATCCGCCAGAACAAGCCGCCCGGCCGCGCGATTGAAATCGGGTTTGAAAAGGCGCTGTCGGCCATTATTGATTCCAACGTCACGGCTATCCTGACCGCCACGATCATGTTTGCCATCGGATCGGGGCCGGTGCGTGGCTTTGCTGTCACGTTGGGGATCGGCATCATCACCTCGATGATCACCGCCGTCTATGTGACCCGCCTTATCATCTACACTTGGATGATGTGGCGGCACCCGAAAACCATCGTGGTCTGAGGAGAACACCATGCGCCTGAGACTCGCCCCCGAAAAGACCAATATCGACTTCTTCCGCGTGCAATACCTCACCTTTGGGGCTTCCATAATATTGATATTACTGACATTTTTGTCGTTGGCCGTGTATGGCTTGAACCTTGGCATCGACTTTCGCGGCGGCACAACGATCCGCACGGAATCGACGCTGGCGGTGGATGTGGGGGAATACCGTCAGGCACTTTCCAACCTCGACCTCGGCGATGTCACGATTTCGCAGGTCTTCGATCCGGCATTCCGGGACGACCAGCATGTCGCAATGGTCCGTATTCAGGCGCAGGACGGTGTCGAAGCGGTGACACCGGAAATCATCGCGCGGATCGAGGCGAAGCTGAAGACTGTCGACCCGCAAATCACGTTTCCTTCGGTTGAATCCGTGGGGCCTAAAGTGTCGGCCGAACTGATCTGGCAGGCGCTGCTGGCGGTGGCCGCCGGGTCTTTCGGGATTTTGTGCTATGTCTGGCTGCGGTTTGAATGGCAGTTTGCGATCGGCACCGTGGCCGCACTGCTGCATGACGTGATCGTTACGGTGGGCGTATTTTCCTTCTTTCAGCTGAAGTTCGACCTGACCATCGTTGCGGCGCTGCTGACCATTCTGGGCTACTCGGTGAACGATACCGTGGTGATCTTTGACCGGCTGCGGGAAAACCTGTCCAAATACAAGACGATGCCGCTGCGTGATCTGATGAACCTGTCGGCGAACGAGACGCTCAGCCGCACGATCATGACCGCGATGACAACGATGATCGCGCTGACCTCGCTGTTGATCTTCGGCGGCGACGTGATCCGGGGATTTGTGTTTGCCATGCTGTTTGGCGTAATCATCGGCACCTATTCCACGCTGTATGTCGCCAAGAACATTGTACTGTTCATTGGCCTGAACCGCGAGCCGAAGAAACCCAACGCCGGCAGCCAATACGCCGACATCGACGCGTGACCGACGCGCCGGCAGCGGCGCCGGCGACACATGGCCGGTGGCGGGCGACGCTTTTACCGCCGCAGGCCGGGTTGGCGCGCGGGTTTTCCGGCCTCGGGTCCGGACTGATCTTCGCGCCGATAGCGGGCATTGTCCTGCCGAAGGTCCGTGTGGTCACCGACCTTGTCAATACGATCGGCGCGTGCCTGGTTCACCTGAAACGCGCCACACTCTACGGTCGCGCCGTCTCTATGACGATCGCCAATTCGGCCCCGCCGGGCCTGCCAATCGGAGCCTGACCATGCACCTGACCGAAATCACCTATACCGGGGCGACGCCGATCGAAAGCTACGGTCCCGGGTTCTTCCGCATCGGCGGCACGGTGCTTTACGGTGCCACCCTGATTTCACCCTGGGGTGCCGGCGCGTGGGGCGGGCTGGAAGATACGGCGCGGCCACTGGCGCTCGTGGGGCGCATCGACGTGCTGTTCGTGGGCACGGGGGCCGAGATTGCCCATATCCCCACCGCATTCCGCGATACAGTGGAGGCGGCGGGAATCGGGATCGAGGTGATGAATTCCCCCGCCGCCTGCCGCACATACAACGTGCTGTTGTCCGAGGCCCGCCGTGTGGCCGTGGCATTGCTGCCAATATAGCGGATCTGACCCTGTTCACTCGTCGCCGTAGCGCGCGATCCGACGGCGGAATATGAAGCGCCATCACCCGAAGCGGCAGCCTTTGTCGGTTGCCACCGCTCTGTCGTTTTCTGTGCAACCCTCTCCGCAGGAGGCTTCGCGCCCCCGGCCCTGACCCCTGCGTCAGATTGCTGCCCCCTTTCCGCGCAAGGCCCGATGCGCTACCCCTAGGCGCATGGAATGCACTGTCACCGAACTTGCCTGCGCCCGGGGTGGCCTGCCTGTGCTGGAAGGCATGAACTTTGCTGTTGCTGCGGGGCAGGCGCTCGTCTTGCGCGGGCCGAATGGCATCGGCAAGACCACATTGCTGCGCACGATCGCCGGGTTGCAGCCTGCGCTTGCAGGGGCGGTGTCGTTGCCACCTGACAGCATTGCCTATGCGGCCCATGCGGACGGCTTGAAAGCCACGCTGACAGTGGCCGAGAATCTGGCCTTTTGGGCGGCGGTCTATGGCACAGGTGGCGTGGCCACGGCGCTGGCCAGAATGAACCTCGCCGTCCTGCACGACCGCCCGGCGGGCCAGTTGTCGGCGGGCCAGAAGCGCCGCCTCGGCCTCGCGCGGCTGCTGGTCACCGGGCGGCCTTTATGGGTGCTGGATGAACCGACCGTGTCTCTGGATACTGCATCTGTCGCGTTGTTCGCAGATGTCCTGCGCGCACATCTGGTGCAGGGAGGCATGGCCCTGATCGCCACGCATATTGATCTCGCGGTGGAGGCGACCGTGCTTGACCTCGCAGCTTTCAAGGCGCGCGCGCCGGCTGCGGATGATGGCTTTTCAGGCGCGGCGGGGGCTTTCGCATGATCGCGCTGCTGATCCGCGACCTGCGCCTTGCCTTCCGGTCGGGTGGCGGCTTTGGCTTGGGTCTTGCGTTCTTCCTGCTGGTCGCGGTTCTGGTGCCTCTTGGCGTCGGCCCGGAGCCTGCGACCCTCGCCAGAATAGCGCCGGGTATCCTGTGGGTGGGTGCCTTGCTCGCCTGCCTGCTGTCTCTCGACCGCATTTTCGCGCTGGATTTCGAAGACGGCTCGCTCGACCTGCTTGCCACAGCTCCGATCCCGATGGAGGGCGTGGTGACCTTCAAGGCGTTCGCGCATTGGGCCACGACCGGCCTGCCGCTGACCCTTGCGTCGCCCTTGCTGGCGCTGCTGCTGAACCTTCCTGCCCAAGGCTACCCGTGGCTCGTCGCCTCGCTGGCGCTTGGCACACCTGCGCTGTCGGTGATCGGCACCTTCGGTGCTGCGCTGACCGTGGGCGTCAGGCGTGGCGGGCTGCTGTTGAGCCTTCTGGTGCTGCCGCTCTATGTGCCGACGCTGATTTTCGGGGCCGAGGTGGTCAAGCGCGGTGCAGATGGCATGGCGACCGCCACGCCGCTTGTGCTGCTGGCGGGCATAACGGCCGCTGCGGCGGCCCTGCTGCCTTTCGCCTCTGCCCATGCCATCCGCGTCAACCTTCGGTGAAGCGGCGATGAACCCCTTGCACCGCTTCACAAAAAGGGCCTAGCTGACCGTCATGTCGATTTGGGAATATGCCAATCCAAAGAAATTCATGCAGACATCTGCCGCGGCTTTGCCGTGGGTGACAGGGCTGTCGGCGCTGCTGTTGCTGACCGGGCTGATGTGGGGCTTTTTCCTGACCCCCGACGCGGACAAGTTCGGATCGTCGGTCAAGATCATCTACCTGCATGTGCCCTCCGCACTGATGGCGATCAACGCGTGGATGATGATGCTGGCGGCCTCGCTGATCTGGCTGGTGCGCCGTCACCATGTGTCGGCGCTTGCGGCCAAGGCCGCCGCCCCGGTGGGTTTGACCATGACGCTGATTGCGCTGGTCACGGGTGCGATCTGGGGTCAACCGATGTGGGGCACCTGGTGGGCGTGGGATCCGCGGCTCACGTCGTTCCTGATCTTGTTTCTGTTCTACCTTGGCTATATGGCGCTGTGGCAGGCGATTGACGATCCCGACACCGCTGCCGACCTGACGTCCGTGCTGTGCATCGTCGGGTCTGTGTTTGCCGTACTGTCGCGCTATGCGCTGAATTTCTGGAACCAAGGGCTGCATCAGGGCGCGTCCCTCAGCCTTGACAAGGAAGAAAACGTGTCAGACGTCTATTACCTGCCGCTTCTGGTCTGCATCGCCGGGTTCATAGCCCTGTTCGTCACGCTTGTACTTTTGCGCACCCGCACCGAGATTCGCGCCCGCCGCCTGCAAGCCCTGCTGACGCGCGAGCGCATGGCATGATCGCCGCGCTTGGAAAATACGCCGGTGCCGTCCTGTGGTCCTATGCCGCCGCCATCACGCTGATCCTCGCTCTGGTTGCCCTGAGCCTGTGGCGTGCGGCAAAGGTCCGCAGCGCACTGCGCGCGGTCGAAGACCGGCTGGAGAAACCGCATGACTAAAGCCCTGATGATCCTTCCCCCGGTAATTTTCGCCGGCCTCGCCGCGATGTTCTATATCGGCATGCAGCGCGACGACCCTGACGGCCTGCCTTCTGCGCTGGCGGGCCGTCAGGCCCCCGCCGTGCAGGTCGCACCCCTTGGCGACGGCGCGCCGTTCACCGATGCCAGTTTGCGCGAGCCGGGGGTGAAACTGGTAAACTTCTGGGCCAGCTGGTGCGCGCCCTGCCGCGCTGAACATCCGATGCTGACGGCCCTTGCCGCCGAAGGCATCCCGGTTTACGGCGTCAATTACAAGGACACGCCGGATAATGCGCTGGCCTTCCTTGCCGACCTCGGCAATCCGTTCGCCGCGATGGGGCAGGATGCCACAGGCCGCATGGCGCTGAACTGGGGGCTTTACGGCGTGCCCGAAACCTTCGTGATCGCCGCCGACGGCACCGTGATGCTGCGCTTTGCAGGCCCGATCACCGCACAGGAACTGGAACGCACGATCCGCCCCGCGCTGGCGGAAGCGGCTGCGCGCTGACACCGCTCATTCTCGGTTTCCAAATATCCCCGCCGGAGGCTCCGCGGCGTCTGGCTGCACAACCGGCAACGTAACGCAGCAAAGCAAAACGCCCCGGCATCGCGGCCGGGGCGTTTTTTGCGGTCCCGCGCGGGCGCTTACGACGCCTTCACAAGATCGCGCAGTACATACTGCAACACGCCGCCGTGTTCGACGTATTCAATCTCGATTTCCGTGTCGATCCGGCATTTCAGCTCGATCACCTTCACGCTGCCGTCACCATAAACGATGGTACAGGGCACCAGCGACAGCGGCTTCAGATCGCCGTCAAGCCCGGCAATCGACACCACCTCATCGCCCTTCAGGCCAAGCGATTTGCGGGTGTCGCCGCCCGTGAACTCGAACGGTATGACCCCCATGCCGACAAGGTTCGACCGGTGGATACGCTCGAACGATTCCGCCACCACCGCCTTCACGCCCAGCAATGCCGTGCCCTTGGCCGCCCAGTCACGCGACGATCCCGCGCCGTATTCGATGCCGCCGAATATCACCAGCGGGATGCCCGCTTCCTGATAGGCCATCGACGCATCGAAGATCGAGGTTTGCACCCCGTCCGGCCCCAGCGTGTAGCCGCCTTCGACGCCATCCAGCATCTCGTTCCTGATGCGGATGTTGGCGAAGGTGCCGCGCATCATCACCTCGTGGTTGCCGCGCCGCGCCCCATAGCTGTTGAACTCGCGCACCGCCACCTGACGGTCCAGCAGGTATTTGCCCGCAGGCGAGCTGTCCTTGAACGACCCGGCGGGCGAGATGTGGTCCGTGGTGATCATGTCGCCCAGCAAAGCCAGAACGCGGGCACCTTCCACGTTGGAAATCACCCCGGCGGTCTTTGCCATGCCTTTGAAATACGGCGGGTTCTGGATGTAGGTGGATGTTGCGGGCCAGTCGTATGTTTCCGAATCCGGCGTCTGCACGGCCTGCCACTTCTCGTCGCCCTTGAACACGTCGGCGTATTTCTTCAGGAACGCTTCGCGCGTTACCGTCCGGTCCACCAGTTCCGCGATCTCGGCGTTCGTTGGCCATAAGTCGCGCAGATAGACCGGACCGTCCGTCCCCATGCCCAAAGGCTGGGTCGTCAGGTCCAGGTTCATGTCGCCGGCCAGTGCATAGGCCACTACCAGCGGCGGCGAGGCGAGGTAGTTGGCGCGGACATCGGGGGAAATGCGGCCCTCGAAGTTGCGGTTGCCCGACAGAACTGCGGTCGCCACAAGGTCGCCCTCGCTGATTGCCGCCGAAATTTCGGGCTGCAACGGGCCGGAGTTGCCGATGCAGGTGGTGCAACCGTAACCCACAAGGTTGAAGCCGATGGCATCCAGATCTTCCTGAAGGCCCGCCGCCTCAAGGTATTCGCTGACGACCTGCGAACCGGGTGCCAGCGAGGTTTTCACCCAAGGCTTGCGGTTCAGACCCAGGGCACGGGCCTTGCGCGCCACCAGACCGGCGGCGATCATCACGTAGGGGTTCGACGTGTTGGTGCAGGATGTGATCGACGCGATGACGATGGACCCGTCATGCAGCACGTAATCCTCGCCCGCGACCGGCGCGACAGAGAAACCATCGTGGTTGCCGGGCAGGTGGACCGGGGCATTCTTGCCGCCTTCGCCGACCAGTTCGGCTTTTTCCAGCGCAGGCACCGCCGGCAGATTGCGCGCCGACCGGATGTAATCGCCGAACGCGTGGGCGGCTTCATCCAACGGCACGAAATCCTGCGGGCGTTTCGGCCCGGAAATCGCCGGAACGATGGTGCCCATGTCAAGGCTCAGAGTGTCGGTATAGATCGGGTCATAAGACCCATCGCGCCACATGCCGTTGGCTTTGGCGTATGCCTCGACCAGCGCGATGCGCGCCTCGTCGCGGCCCGTGCCGCGCAAGTAGCGCAGGGTTTCGTTGTCGATCGGGAAAAAGCCGCAGGTCGCGCCATACTCCGGCGCCATGTTGGCAATCGTCGCACGGTCGGCAAGCGGCAGCCGGTCCAGCCCGTCGCCGTAGAATTCGACGAATTTGTTGACCACGCCCTTTTTGCGCAGCATTTGAACGACTTTCAGCACCAGGTCGGTGGCGGTCGTGCCTTCAACCATCGTGCCGGTCAGCTTGAAGCCGATCACTTCGGGGATCAGCATCGAAACGGGCTGCCCCAGCATCGCGGCTTCCGCCTCGATCCCGCCCACGCCCCAGCCCAGAACGGCCAGACCGTTGACCATGGTGGTGTGGCTGTCGGTGCCGACCAGCGTATCGGGGTAGGCCACCTGTTGCCCGTGCTGGTCCGCATCCGTCCATACTGTTTGCGCCAGATATTCCAGGTTCACCTGATGGCAGATGCCGGTGCCGGGCGGCACCACGCGGAAGTTGTTGAACGCCTTTTGCCCCCATTTCAGAAAGGTATAGCGTTCCATGTTCCGTTCGTATTCGCGGTCCACGTTCATCTGAAACGCGCGCGGGGTGCCGAATTCGTCGATCATCACCGAATGGTCGATCACAAGATCAACCGGGTTCAACGGGTTGATTTGCTGGGCGTTTCCGCCCAGATTGATGATCGCGTCGCGCAGCGCCGCAAGGTCCACCACGGCGGGCACACCGGTAAAATCCTGCAACAGCACGCGGGCCGGGCGGTAGGCAATCTCGCGCGGGTTTTTGCCACCATTGGCGCCCCATTGTGCAAAGGCGCGGATGTCATCGACCGTCACGGTCTTGCCATCCTCGAACCGCAGCATGTTTTCCAGCACAACCTTCAGGCTGGCAGGCAGGCGCGAGAAATCGCCCAGACCGGCGGCTTGCGCAGCGGGAATCGAGTAGTAGGCCACTGACTGACCGCCTGCGGTCAAGGTCTTGCGGGTGTTCTGGCTGTCGTGTCCGACGGTGACGGTCATACGGGCCTCCTGGCGCTGGCTCGGGATCAATCTGTGGGGTCGCGTCGCTTGCGCCGTCATGCCCGAGACAAGCATGTGACGCAAGGGAGTCGTGGGCTTTGTATACCATTGTATGCAAAAAATCCAGCCCTCGTAGCCGTCTCGCACAGCCCTGCGGCAAGCTGCGTGAAACTTTGGCAGCCCTCGCAAAACCTTGATTGGCAGGAGAGGGGTGGATTGGTTACAAGGAACGGGAACGATGGGGATCGGGAACACCAGATGCGATACATGGTAAGCGCCGCCTGCGGCCTGTTGATGGGCTTTGCCGGAACGGTATTTGCGCAATCCGAACCGGCGGTGGTGGTTGAACTTTACACCTCGCAGGGCTGCATTTCCTGCCCTCCTGCCGATGAATTCATGAAGGTGCTGGTCGCCGATCCGCGCGTGATCCCCTTGGCACTGCATGTGGATTACTGGGATTATATTGGTTGGAAAGACAAATTCGCCTCTCCGCAATTCACCAGCCGGCAAAAAGCCTATGCCCATGCGGCAGGCAGCCGCACGATCTATACCCCGCAGATGATCGTCGGCGGGCAGGACCGGGTAGAGGGGAATCAGCCCGATCGGGTGGCGGAACTTATCGGTCAGCATCTGGCAGCGGGCCAGACGGTATCGCTGCGGCTGGAGCGCACGGGCGATGTGCTGCACATCTTTGCGGATGCCAACCCGCCGCTGACGAAAAGCGTGAAGGTGCAGCTGGTGCGTTACAAGCCTTCCGAATCGGTGACGATTGAAAGCGGCGAAAATGCAGGGCGCACCCTGACCTATTACAATATTGTCACGTCATGGCAGGCACTTGGCGACTGGCGAGGGACGACCCCGCTGGAACTCGCTGCCGCTGCGACGGGGGATCAGCCGTTGGTGGTCATCCTGCAAGGCGAGGGGCCGGGGGCAATCGTGGCGGCGGCGCGTCTGGACTGACGCGTTCGGTCCCGTCGCGCCCTGTTTGTTTGAGCCCTGCGTATCCGCAGCCGTGCCGACAATGGCGGATGACGTGACCTTTGTGTAATCCCGAACCTGGCGACCGCTTCCCGCACACTCTAGTTCCCGCCCTTCCAGCGCCGGTGAATCCAGAACCATTGGTCCATGTGTTGCCGCACGACCGCTTCCAGACTGTCGTTCAGCGCCTGCGTCATCTGTTCCGGCGGACCTTCCGGGATCGGTGCTTCGACGATAATATCGAAATCGAGACCATTATCGGCACGGACTGCATAGGTCGGGATCACCAATGCTCCGTATTTCAGCGCCATTTCGGCCGCCGACAGCGCAGTCAGCGCGGCGTGACCGAAAAATTGCAACGGCACCCCTTCACGCTTATGCAGGTCGATCAACATGCCGAGCATGCCACCATCTCGCAAATGCCGCAGCATGCCGGCAAGCCCCTGCCGCCCGCGTGGAAACACCGGTGTGCCAATCGCCGAAATCGCCTGCACGTAATGCGCGTTGAACCAGGTGTTGTTCATCGGGCGGTAGAGCGCCCCCACCCTGTAGCCGCGCGCGATCAGAGCAGCCCGGCTGGCGTCGTAATTGCCGAAGTGCCCGGTAACAAGGATGACGGGGCGTCCGGTCCGATGGGCTTTCTCCAGCGCCGCCACACCGGGCCCGCGCAGCGGATTCAGCAGGGCGCGGGCGACAAAGTCCTGCCCCGAGTAAATCTCGATCACGGTGCGACCTACGTTGTTGGGCACCGCGCGCATGAGCCGCTTCACCTCGGCGGCAGGCAGATCAGGCAAGATCAGCGCCAGATTGTCACGCACCCGGCAGTCATACCCCGCCAACGGTGCTATGATCCGCGCCATGACCCAGCCGCACAGCGGCACCCGCCATCGGTAAGGCAACAGCAACAACCCACCAATCAGCGCGCGCAAAGCCGTGTTTTCCAGCCAGGGGCCGGGACGGAAGGGCGGGCGGTCATCCATGGGCGGCAGGCATCGGAACAATGGCCTCTTGCGAGGGCGCGCACCGCCCAATTATCGGGTCTCAGACATAATGACCCGCCGCCCCGACCACAAGCGCCCCGACCACAAGCGCCCCGACCACAAGCGCCCCGACCACAAGCGCCCCGACCACAAGCGCCGCGACTGGAACTGGGCTGACCAAATAATGCGCGCACCGTCAGTACACAACCGGGCAGCGGCGCGGCTTGCGCTTTCGGTATCCATCGTTGCAAAGGTGTTTGGGAGCGCGACCAACCTGGTCCCTAAGCCTGCAACAGGCAGCCGGTGCGCACTGCGCGTGACCGCAACATGCCCCTAATCATCATCATCGCGAAGCAGCACCAGTTCGCCCGCCGCTTCCAACTGCCGGATGGCCGATACGACGGCATTCGCGGCGGTTTCGGCGTCTTTCTCTTTTACCTTGCCGCGCGCGTCGACCTCTTCGCGCAGCGCTTGCGCCAGACGTTGTGACATGTTGCCAAGGATGAAATCCGCCGCCGCCTTTGTGTTCGCGTCGGATTGCGCCGCCGCGAGTGCCGTGACCATCACCGGCTGATCGACCAACCGCACCACTTTGGGTACATCACGCGCCGCCAGACGGGCGGGAATATGCTGAAAGGTAAAGATCGCGCGGCGCACCTTTTCGGCAAAATCGGGGTCGCTGTCTTCCAGCCCTTGCAGGACATCCGCGCGCATGAGCGCCCCTGCGACGTTCAGGATTGCCCCTACGCGTTCCACCGGACCGGTATCAAACGCCCGTGCGGGTTGATTATCCAGTTGACCAGCCAACGAAAGCCCGATGCGCCGCACAGTTTCGGGGTCCACATTGCCGGTCATCGACACTGCATAGGCGACCCGCCGCGCCTTTTCGCCGGGCAACCGCCCCAACAGTTCCGCCGCCTTTGGCACGGGCAGTTTGGACAGCATGACGGCGGCAATTTCAGTGCTTTCCTCTTCCAGCACCGGCAGCAACCGGTCCACTGGCAACGCCATCAGCCGGTCCCACGGGTCTGCCTTTGCGGAAGCACCGGCCAGACGGCGCAACCGATTCGCCGCCGTGACGCTTATATGCCCGTCCATCATCGACAAGGCACCCTCCAGACCGCCGGGAAAGGACAGGCCAACCTGTTCCAGTTCGGTCACGAATTCATCTACAACCGCACCCAATGTGGTGCGGTCCACGAGGCGCATATGGCTCATCTGTTCGGTGAGCGCAGCCTGCATATGCTCCGGCAGGCCCGACAGCGGCAGCGATGCCCCTTCAACCAGCAGCAGGCGCACGATCACGGCGGCCTTTTCGCGGTTTGTCAGAACGCGGGGTACTGCGCCCGAAACCGCAACCATCCGCTGCACCGGTTTTATCTGTGCCAAAGCCTGTGCCATGCCGTCCCCTGATTCTGTTACCGTCAGTGGCAGCATGGTCCGGCGCGGGTTAACGCGGTGTTAGCTGGAAGCCGCTGTCACGCAGCTTTTCGTGGTGGCGTCATAGGTCTGACCGTCACCGCAGGACGATGCGGTGATTTGCTTTTCCTGCGAACAGGCCTGTGCCGCGGCAAATGTCGGCGTCAGGGCAAGGGCAATCACGGCGAGGGTTGTGTTCATCTTCATCGGCAGTCCTCCTGTGCATGATGTGGTATCGATACGCCAGAGCGGCGGGTCTGCGGGCGCTATGTTCCGCATGACAGAATCATAGCACGGATTACGTAACGGCAAGGGGCGCATTCTTCCCCCGTGCCGCCAAAGCCGCGATGCCGGGGCTAGCTGCCGAAAACGCGGGCGAAAATGGTATCCACGTGCCTGGTATGATAGCCGAGGTCGAATTTATCGGCGATCTCCGCCGGGGACAAAACGGCGGTCACCTCGGCGTCGGCCAGCAGTTCTGTCTGGAAATCCGCGCCATGTTCCCACACTTTCATCGCGTTGCGCTGCACAAGGCGGTAGCTGTCCTCGCGGCTGACGCCCGCTTGGGTCAGGGCCAGAAGCACGCGCTGGCTCATCACCAATCCGCGGAATTTGTTCATGTTCGCCAGCATGTTCGCCGGATAGATCACTAGCTTTTCCACCAGCCCCGCCAGACGGTGCAGCGCGAAATCCAGTGTGATCGTGGTATCGGGGCCGATGGCACGTTCGACGCTTGAATGGCTGATGTCCCGCTCATGCCACAGCGCCACATTTTCCAGCGCGGGGATCACCGACATGCGCACAAGGCGGGCAAGCCCGGTAAGGTTTTCCGACAGAACCGGGTTGCGCTTGTGGGGCATGGCCGAACTGCCCTTCTGGCCGGGGCTGAAGAACTCTTCTGCTTCCAGCACCTCGGTGCGCTGCATATGCCTGATTTCAATAGCGATGTTTTCGATGGAGGACGCAATCACGCCAAGGGTTGCGAAGTACATTGCGTGGCGGTCGCGCGGGATCACCTGCGTTGAAATCGGCTCGGGCGTTAGGCCAAGCTGTGCGCAAACATGTTCCTCGACCGCCGGATCGATGTTGGCAAAGGTTCCTACCGCGCCGGAAATCGCCCCCGTGGCCACTTCGGCCCGGGCTGCGACCAGCCGCGCACGGCCACGCGCCATTTCAGCGTAGAAACGGGCGAAGGTCAGGCCCATGGTCGTCGGTTCGGCATGAATGCCGTGGCTGCGCCCGATGCGGATGGTATCCTTGTGTTCCCAGGCGCGGGTCTTCAGGGCGGCCAAAGCGCGGTCCATTCCCACCAAAAGAAGGTCGGTCGCGCGCACAAGCTGCACGTTGAATGTGGTGTCCAGCACGTCGGAACTTGTCATGCCCTGATGCACAAAACGCGCGTCATCCGCGCCTATATGTTCGGCCAGATGGGTCAGGAAAGCGATCACGTCATGTTTGGTGACGGCTTCGATCTCGTCAATCCGCGCCACGTCGAACGTCACGTCTTTTGCGCGCCACACCGCCTCGGCGTTGGCCTTGGGGATCACGCCGAGCGCCGCCTGCGCATCGCAGGCATGGGCTTCGATTTCAAACCAGATCCGGAATTTCGTCTCCGGCGACCAGAGGGCGACCATTTCGGGGCGGGAATAGCGGGGGATCATCGCGTGGCCTTTCGGTTGGCAGGGCGGCGCGATTGCCTTAGCCCGCGTGGGCCGGGCTGGCAAGCGACGCTAACGATTGCGTGACAGGCCCGGTGCAAAAGTGTGGCGACAGCGGTGTGGCGGATGGCGCGTCGATGATATGCCTTGTTCCGATCCTGACATTGATTTTTACTGTGCGATGGGGCGCAAACCTGCGCGGCCCGGCGCGCCAAGGGATATGCGGTGGTCACATCGCAAGCCAATTGCCGCAACGGTCCCCTCTGTCCATCGTCTGACGTGATGTGACGGCCCTGCACCAGTTTTTGGTGCGTTTCTGTGGGTGGCGCGATCGGCGTCCTGTCGGAATAAAAGCCATGCGCGCTGTGACGCGATGCCACCTGACATGGAGTGGCCGACCCTGCGCAGAGCAATGCCTTGATGACCCGCTAAAGCTGTGCGTTGTCGCGGTAAAGCTGCCATTCTTCGATCACCGACCCATCGGGCAGGTTGCAATAATGCGCGTCGCCGCCTTCTTCGCTACGTTTTACCAGCGTACCGCCCAATTCTCGGCAATAGACCGAGGCCGGGCTGGCCATGCCGACCCGCTGCACATCGGCGCCCGTGGCGGGACGGTTGCCTGCGCCCCCACAAGCAGCGGTCAGGCTGGAGGCCAAAAGGGCGATGGTCATGCGGTGCATCAGGGATTTCCCATAAGACGCTGATCGAACGGATATTTCGTCAGGTTCTCATGGCCGGTTTCGGTAATCAACACCTGATCTTCCAGCTTGATCGAGAAATCGCCGCCTTCCGGGCTGACCAGAGCCTCGACGCACAGCACCATGCCGGGTTCCAGGTGATAATCGAAGGCCCCCGCCGCCCATTGATCGGGATAGGCGATCAGCGGCCATTCATCGCACAGGCCGACCCCGTGCATCTTGCAGCCGTATTTCTGGCGCTGGTATTGCGGGGCCAAGTGGTGGCCCTTGTGCGTCAGGTCGTGAAAGCTGACGCCGGGTTTCAGCAGGGCCATGTTGGTTTCGATATGCTCATGCGCGTGCTGCATGGAGGCGATCATGTCGGCCCTTGGCCGCTGGTCGCCGATCCACCAGGTGCGGCTGATGTCCACGCAGATGCCGTAGCTGCCGATCAGGTCGGTATCGAAGGCCAGAATCTCGTTGTTGCGCAGGATGCGCGGGCCACATTCCTGAAACCAGGGGTTGGTGCGCGGTCCGGTGGTCAGCAGCCGGGTTTCGATCCATTCGCCGCCCCGCCGGATGTTTTCGGCGTGCAGCACCGCCCAGATCTCGTCTTCGGATTTTCCTGGCGCGGTGGCCGCCTGCATGGCCGCTACGGCCTTTTCGCAGGCGTCATGGGCGCAGCGCATCGCGGCTATTTCGTCGGGGCCTTTGATGGCGCGGGTTTTTTCGGTCAGTTCCTCGCCTTCCATCACCGCAAAGCCCTGTGCCTCCAGCGCGCGGAGGCCGTGGACCATGATCTTGTCCACCGCGAGGCGCTTGTTGTTGCCGCCATGCGCGGCAATCAGATCGGCCACTTCGGCGGCAAACACCCGTGCCACGTCGCCGGCGCGGTCGCCGCGGTCGAAGTAGAAGAAATCCGCGCCCGAACGCTGTTCGCGCACCAGCGGGTTGAACGCCGACAGGAACGGCGAATTCTTGTAATCCCAGATCACCATATACCCATCGGCGCAGATCAGCAGCGCGCGAAACGCGTTGTGCGTGTTCCACAGCTGCATGTTCGTGCTGTCGGTTGCGTAGCGGATGTTCAGCGGGTCGAACATCAGCACCCCGCCATAGTCCCGGTCCGTCACCGCCTGCACCAGCCGCTTCCAGCGGAACTCGCGCATCCTGCCCAACTGCGGCAGTTCCAGTCCCGAAGCCGCCCATTCCGCAAAGGCCAACTGCGTCGGCCCGATTTCCACCCGGTCATTGTCATTCGGCGAGCCGTCGCCAAGCGTGGCCCCCTGCGACGGGTCGATCTTGCGGCGATCGGAATAATGCTGGTTCATGGTGGGCCTCCGGGTTGCCGTCAGCGTCGGGCAGGGCGAGGGGCGCGGCTTGTCCGATGGCGACGCAAGCGATGTCGCAATCGTGGAAATCCCCAACGAGGCCCGTCATTGCCGTCGGGTGGCCCGTCGCGGATGGCGTATCTGGCTGCCTTCGCGCGGCGCTGGCAACGGCAGAACTTTAGAGGCGTTCAGGCGATGTCGGAACCGCCTGAACCACGTCACCCGCGCCTTAAATCATCGCCATGACAGCTTGGCCTATCTGGCTCTGCGAGAAGGCCAAAGCCGCCCCGGTCAGGGCCATCGCCCGCCCGGTCATGCGCATATCCTCGCCGCGCAGCACCGAATAGGTCAGCATGGCGGCCCCGACAGGCAGCGACACCATGATAAGCGTCATGTTCATGGTATGCACCGCCAGCCGCATTGGGGTGGCACTGCGGGCGGGCACATCCAGCGGGGCCTGCCACGGCGTGCTGTCGGGATAGAGTGCAGCCCGCACACGGTCCAGTTCGGTGGCCGCAATCAAGGGCAAATCGGGCACGTCATTTGCCGGTAAGCCGGTTTCGACCGCCTTTTCTGCAACGGCTGACGTCGGCCTGTCGGTTTGCGGCACAGCCGGGGAGGGGCCGTGCAGGATGTCGGCCAGAGGCGGAAGATCATCCAGCATCGCATCCAGCAGGTCGGAGGTGACCGGTGCGTCCGATTGATGCCACAGGATAGCGTCGGCCTGATAGCGCACATGAATGCGCTCGGCGATCAACCGGCACATCGCCTCGCTGCGTCGAAGAAGCGGGCTGTCGGTGCCGCACCCCGGCGCGGGACCGACCGAGGCAGTCAGGCAAGCGCCGTGCCCACCTCCGAGGCTGTCCGCATGGCCAAGGATGATCCGCGCACCGTCCAGGTCGAAAATGGCGATGTCCTCGCAATCCCATGTCAGGCTGCGCTTCTGTGCCGGGCAGCGCGACAATGCGCTGTCCATCTCGCTGACCATGTGGGCGAAGTTCAGGCGCGGCTGCTTTGCAAACAAAAGCTGGGCAATCGTGCTGGTCGATGTGTCACGCATGGCAATTTCTCCAGTCAGTTGTATGATTGTAATCTGACAAGAGATTATGCCGACAATGCGCGGTGATTGTGATCTTAACGGGGTATTAACCGAAGACCGCGCCCCGTTTACGCCGCAAAGACAATGCCGGCGGGGTGGCCTGACTGTTTCTTCATCTGGCGGCGTCGGTGGCGCGCCCAAATGCCACAGGACGCCACGGGGGCGCCCTGTGATTTCGCATCGTCCAACCGATCAGCAGGAATAATACATCGCGTATTCAATCGGGTGCGGCGTGTGTTCATAGGCGTAAACCTCTTCCCACTTCAGTGCCATATACCCTTCCAGTTGGTCCTTGGTAAACACGTCACCAGCCAAAAGGAAGTCATGGCCTTTTTCAAGTTCCTCCAGCGCCTCGCGCAGCGAACCGCAGACGGTCGGGATCGCGGCCAGTTCTTCCGGCGGAAGATCGTAAAGATCCTTGTCCGACGCCGGGCCGGGATCGATCTTGTTCCTGATGCCGTCAAGGCCGGCCATCAGCAGGGCCGCAAACGCCAGATAGGGATTGGCCGCCGGATCGGGGAAGCGGGCCTCGACACGTTTGGCTTTCGGCGATTCCGTCCACGGAATACGGACGGCACCCGAACGGTTGCGGGCCGAATAGGCCAGCAGCACCGGGGCTTCAAAGCCGGGGATCAGGCGCTTGTAGCTGTTGGTCGATGGGTTCGTCAGGGCGTTCAGCGCTTTGGCATGTTTGATAATGCCGCCGATGAACCAAAGGGCCTCTTGCGAAAGATCGGCGTATTTGTCGCCTGCGAACAGCGGTTTGCCTTCTTTCCAGATCGACATGTTCACATGCATCCCGGACCCGTTGTCGCCTTTCATGGGCTTGGGCATGAACGTCACTGTCTTGCCATAGGCGTGCGCCACGTTGTGGATCACGTATTTGTATTTCTGGATGTTGTCGGCCTGTTCGACCAACCCGCCAAAGATCATGCCAAGTTCGTGCTGACAGGTCGCCACTTCGTGGTGGTGCTTGTCAACCTTGATGCCCATCCGTTTCATGGTGGACAGCATTTCGCCGCGCAGATCGTGGGATTCGTCCACCGGGTTGACCGGGAAATAGCCGCCCTTGTGCCCCGCGATATGGCCGTGGTTCCCACCTTCCTGCACGGTGTCGGTGTTCCAGGCGGCGCCTGCCGCGTCAATCTGGTAGGACACTTTCTGCGGTGTCACGGAATAGCGCACATCGTCGAAGATGAAGAATTCAGCCTCCGGCCCGCAATAGAACGCATCGCCGATGCCGCTGGCTTTGAGATAGGCTTCGGCCTTGATCGCCGTGCCGCGCGGGTCGCGGCTGTAGGGCTCGCCCGTGTCGGGTTCGACGACGGTGCAATGCACGCACAGGGTTTTTTCGGCGTAGAACGGGTCGATATAGACCGACGCGGCGTCCGGGATCAGCTTCATGTCGGACTGGTCGATGGATTTCCACCCGGCGATGGATGAGCCGTCGAACATCAGGCCTTCTTCAAAGAAATCTTCGTCGACCAGATCGACCACCAGCGTCACATGCTGAAGCTTGCCTTTCACATCGGTGAATCGGATGTCGACGTATTCGACCTCCTCGTCCTTCATGAGTTTCAGAGCGTCTTTGACCGTGCTCATCTCGGGGTCATTCCTTCTGTTGAGTATTCTTCGATGCGCGCCGCCCGGGCGGCGCAGCAGTATCGGGTTTGCGGATCAGATCGCGTCGTCGCCGGTTTCGCCGGTGCGGATCCGGATCGCCTGTTCCACGTGGCTGACGAAAATCTTGCCGTCGCCGATCTTGTCGGTGCGCGCGGCGCTGACGATCGCTTCGATCGCCATCTCCACCATGTCATCGGCCAGCACGACCTCTATCTTCACCTTCGGCAGGAAATCGACGACGTATTCCGCGCCACGATAAAGTTCGGTGTGGCCTTTCTGACGGCCAAAACCCTTCACCTCGGTGACGGAAAGCCCCTGCACGCCGGCGGCCTGAAGGGCTTCCTTCACTTCATCCAGCTTGAAGGGCTTGATGATCGCCTCGATCTTTTTCATGGGCCGACTCCCCCGATTGAATCTTTATCCGAAAGCCAATGACCACTTCTGTTCCGGCGGAACAATTGGCTAGGCTCGCAGGACAAGGATCGGCTGTGGGATTCTGTTTGTGAAGCGCTATTTTTGAGCTTTGCGATTAAAATATAAGCGGAAAAAGAATGAAAACGAGGCGCGAATGACCGAACTTCTGACATCTGCCCAAATGCGCGCCATTGAG
>Ga0105050_10003522_pt1 | contig 21589 bp, 22 predicted proteins | sample FRY01_FD_78088 | JGI IMG/M metagenome (GOLD analysis project Ga0105050, IMG submission 78088) | Freshwater microbial communities from Lake Fryxell liftoff mats and glacier meltwater in Antarctica - FRY-01 | ecosystem: Environmental > Aquatic > Freshwater > Ice > Glacier meltwater ...
AGGCGGTGGGGGCGGTGGCGTGGAGTGTGGGTGCGTGGGGGGGGTGGGGGCGGGGAGGGAAGGGGGGGGGGGGGGGGTGGGCTCGAATACATGGTAAATTTGCCGGGGTTCCCTAGTTTTTTGGCTTGCGGGTTTGACAGGTTGGGCTGAGTTTTCCTTAACTTCCTTACTCGGCAGGAGGAGACGACTGCCGGCAACGACCGATCCCTATGAGCGATTCCGATAACGAGCCTCCCAAGCCGCCAAAGCCGACCAAGAAAACTTCGGCCGTTCCCTTGAAGAAGGAGACGGTGCGGGTGACGCTGAAGGCGACCACTGACAGCGTTCAGAATGCGGGGAATGAGCCTGCGGCTCCGAGACCTCCGGCCCCTGCTCCGACGATCCCGTTGCGGAGTGCGGCGCCGTCCGCGCCGGGTTCGCCGAAAGCTCCCGTTCCTGCGCCGACCGTGCAGTTGAGAATGCCGGGTGCTCCTTCGGTTCCCAAGTCCGCCCCTCTCAAGACCCAGGCGCTCAACACGCCCGGGACGCCGATGACCACGGCATTGCCGAAGGCCACCGTGCAGTTGGGGCAGGCGACGCAGGCCTTGGGTGCGCCGACCGCGTTGGGCCGGACCTCGGCTACGTTGCAGACCGCTTATGAGGAAGAGGCGGAGGAAGCACCGGATCGGGTGGCGATTCTTCTTTCCGTGATCGCCTTTATCGGCTCACTCGCCGTCCTAGGTTTCCAGGCAATGACCACCTCCGCCTGGGAAGGCTGGGACAAACTTTTCAACTAAATACATAACATGGCATTTCCAATCATACTGACCGTCCTTGGGGGCGTTGTTCTCGCCATCGAGATCATGACGTGGAATCTTCCGGGACTTTAACCGGAATAATTTCCCCAATTCTCCTCTCAGGGGGCGGCGCTTGACGCCGCCCCTTTTGCGTACATAGTCCGGGCATGGCTCTACAATTGACCAGCGACAACTTCGAAGCGGAGGTTCTACAATCCAGTCAACCGGTCCTCGTGGACTTTTGGGCGGAGTGGTGCGGCCCCTGCAAGCAGATCGGCCCGGTGATCGACGCCCTCGCCACGGAAGTGGACGGCAAGGCGAAGGTCGGGAAGGTGGATGTATCCGCGGAAGCGGCCTTGGCGGCGAAATACAACGTGTCCTCGATTCCGGCGCTGTTGATTTTCAAAGGCGGGGCGGTGGTGGAGTCGATGGTTGGCTCGAACCACTCGAAGGATTCGCTGAAGGCGAAGCTGGAGGCGCTGGTTTGAGTTTGCGCTGAGGCTAACGATTGATTTGAGAAGACCCCGCAGTGGCGGGGTCTTTTTGTGGAGGGAGGGAAGTGTGTGAGGGGGGCGGCATGAGGCGTCCGGAAGGGACGCGGGGAGATGGGGGGACGGGAGGTGGAAGACCGGCAGCAGGCTGCCACTGGGTAAAGCGGCAGCAGGCTGCCGCAGTCCAAGGGGGCTGCACCCGCTTTGCGGGTTTGCCCCGGGCTTGTATGTGGCGTCCCGTTGGGACGCGGAGGGTGGGTATTGACGCGGGGTGTGGGCGATGCGAAGGGGGGAGGGAGGCGAGTGGGAGGAACCGCCGGACGGCGCGGAGCGACCGTCCCCTACCGGTTGGGGGCGATGGCGACGAAGGTGCCTTCGAACTGCGCGGCGGGGGCGCCGGCGGCGAAGATGGTGCTGCGAAGTTTGATGCGGCCGATGCCTTTTCGCTGGAGGCTTTTGAGGAAGCGCTGCCATTGATCGCGGTCGGGTCCGGGGCTGATCGCGGCGAAGTCGGAGTCGATGGGTTCGTTGTAGGCCATGGAGTTGTTTTGGATGACGATGCGGGCGGCGGCGTGCGGGGTGTTCTGCAGGCAGAGGTGGACGACGGACCAGGCGGAGACGATGGCGAGGGCGGAGGCGCTGCCGCCGAAGACGGTGTTGCGGTGGTTGATGTTCGGGGCGAGCGGGGCGGAGAGGTGCACGGCATCGACCCCGCAGGAGACGACCCGGATCGCCATAGCGGTGGTGAGGGGGATGTGCTCGTGGAGGTAGCGCTGGAGGTGCGGGGGAGTCATCAGATTTTGTCGAGGGCGGTGCTCATGACGGTGAGGGTGTCGTCGAGGTCGCCGATGGTGTGGGCGAGGGAGAGGAAGCCGGTTTCGTAGGGGGAGGGGGCGAGGTAGACGCCCTGGTCGAGGCAGGACCAGAAGAACTTTTTGAAGACGTTGAAATCCTGGGCCACGACGTCATCGACGTTGAGGATGTCGCGGTCGATGAAGTAGAGGCAGAACATGGAGCCGACGCGGTTGATGCGGTGGGGGATGCCTTTTTCGATGAGCAAGCCGCGCAGGCCATCCTCAAGGTGTTTGCCCAAGGTGTCGAGTTGCGAATAGCCGTTGCGTTTTTCGAGTTCGCGGAGCTGGGTGAGGCCGACGACCATGGCGAGGGGGTTTCCGCTGAGGGTGCCGGCCTGATAGACGGGGCCGTCGGGGGCGAGTTGGTCCATGATGTCGGCGCGGCCGCCGAAGGCTCCGACGGGGAGGCCTCCGCCGATGACCTTGCCCATGGCGGTGAGGTCGGGGGTGAGGGATTCGAGTTCCTGGACGCCGCCCTTGGCGAGGCGGAAGCCGGTCATGACCTCGTCGAAGATGAGGAGGGCGCCGTGTTTGGCGGTGAGGTCGCGGAGGAGTTGGAGGTATCCGGGTTGGGGGAAGACGAGGCCGGCGTTGGCGGGGTAGGACTCGACGATGATGGCGGCGATCTGGTCTCCCATGGCGGCGAAGGTTTCCTCGAGACGTTCGACGTTGTTGTAGGGGAGGACGATGGTTTCGTTGGCGAAGGATTTGGGGACGCCGGCCGAGTCTGGTTCGCCGCAGGTGAGGGCCCCGGAGCCAGCGGCGACGAGGAGGGAGTCGACGTGGCCGTGGTAGCAGCCGTCGAACTTGATGATCTTGTCGCGTTTGGTGAAGCCGCGGGCCAGGCGGACGCAGGACATGGTGGCCTCGGTGCCGGAGTTGACCATGCGGACTTTCTGGACGCTGGGGACCCAGGAGGTGATGAGTTGGGCCATTTCCACCTCGTGGGGATTGGGGATGCCGAAGGAGAGGCCGTCTTTGGAGGCTTCGTGGATGGCGTGGGTGAGGATGGTGGGGGCGTGGCCGAGAATGTTGGGGCCCCAGCTGCCGATGTAGTCGATGTAGGTTTTGCCATCGACATCCTCGATGCGGCAGCCTTTGGCGCGGCGGACGAAGAAGGGGTCGCCATCGACATTGCGGAAGGCGCGGACGGGGGAGTTGACGCCGCCGGGGATGAGGGACTTGGCTTTGGCGAAGAGGGCGGCGGAGATCTTGGCGTTGGGGATGGCTGGGTTCATGAGGGCTGTGGGAGGGGAGTTAGAAGGGAGGAGAGATGATGGGCAATGGGGAAAAGGGGGGCGGGGCTATTGGTTACTGGTTATTGGGGGGGAAAGAGGGAGATGGACCGCTGATTTCACTGATTTCACTGATTTCGCTGATGGGTTGGGGGAGGGGGAGGCGCAGGACTGCCGGGAGATCGGTCGCGGCGGCAGGAAAGGCCGATTTGCGGTGTTTTCCTTGAATAGGGGCGGGTCTCGAGCGTCTGAGGGAAAAGGGCTTTCCTTTACGGAGGCCAGATTTATCTTATAAGCACCATGAACCAGAAGCTGTTGGCCCTCTTGGCCATCCTGATCTTGAGTTCCGGCTGGGCCCTGCCGGTCCACGCGGAGCCCCGTAAGCAGGAGCGGAAGTCGCTGTTGGATAGCGATCCGGAGGTCGTCTATACGGAGGAGTTCACGGATAAGGAGATCGACTTGCTGGCGATCGAGGAGGGGACGGTCTATGCGACCCACAAGGGTGGGCGGAAGCTGGGGGTCCTGAAGTTGAACAGCAAGGCGAGATTGGTGGGGTTCACGGACCGGGCCTACAAGATCGAGGGCGAGGCGAATCACGCCGGAGTCGCGGGCTGGGTTTCGCCGAAGGCGCTGGCTTCGAAGGACAAGGATTTCGTGGAGAACCTGAAGAAGGTTTACGAGCGGCAAATAGAGGTGCGCGAGTTGATTGCGAATCACGAGATTGCGATCGGCATGTCGATGGACGAGGTGTCTGCGGCGATGGGGAAACCGACCAAGACGACGATCCGCCGCACGGCGAAGGGGCAGAGTGGGAGCTGGGAGTTTGTCGAGTATGAAGATGTGGGTCACTACCAGACCGTGCGTGATCCATACACGGGGGCGATTTATCGTCAGTTGACGCACACCACGAGGGAGGAGCTGAACAAGCTGGTGGTGGAGTTTGAGGACGATGTGGTGACGGCCTTGGAGGAGACGGAGAACAATGATGGCGGGGGGGTGAAGATCGTGGTGCCGCCGTTGGTGCTGGGGTGGTAGGTGCGCGGAGCCCGCGGGGAATTGGGAATTGGAGGGGATGAAAAGGTGGTTTGTGATCGCGATGCTGGGCGCGGTGGTGGGGTGTGGAGGAGAGATTGAATCCGAGTTTGAGGGGAAGATAATTTCGGATGTTTCGGTCAGGCTTCGTGGGCCGGGGAGGGTGGAAGAAAAGCGATTAGAGCGGATTCGGAATTTTCTGACGGTTGGGGAGGGCGATTGGTTTTCCGGTGAGGCGATCGACGGGGATGTGAAACGGCTCTATGAATCGGGGCTGGTGGAGGACGCTCGGGTGTTGGGGGAGTTGGAGGGTGATTCGGTGCGGTTGGTTTGGGAGATCGATGCGAGGCGGCCGTTTGCGGGTGGGCGATCGAAGGGGGCGGACTGGGTGTTGGAAATTGAGGAAGGGCGAAGGAGGTAAGAGGGGAGAGGGAGTTGCGGGGGTGGAGCAGCCGACGCCTCGCAGAGGCGCCGCTACGCGGGGGGGGCATGCGGCCCAGTCTTTGCCGGAGGCTGCGCCCGGGCATGCGGGGTGGTCACGGGAGGGCCATGTGTGGGAATGGTTTATAGGGTGAGCGCCGGAGATGATGTCGGGCTGCGTCGCGCCGCGGTTCGGCTGGGCGGTTCCGTCTTCGCTGAGCTACGCCGGGACAGGTGGGAAACCGCCGCCACGGGGGGGCTTGCGACCGGGACGGTCACGCCACGGTTAGCGGACGATGCCGCGTTCGGTGGTGGAGAGGAAGTCGAGGAGGTGTTGGACTTCGGGGGATTGGGTGGCGGTATTTTCGGTGAAGGCGAGGATCTGGGCGGTGAGGTTGCCTTCTTTTTTGAGGAAGAGGGCCTTGTAGGCGGTCTTGAGGGTGCGGATGGCCTCGGGGGTGAAGCCGCGGCGTTGGAGGCCGACGAGGTTGAGTCCGCGCAGGGCGGCGGGGTGGCCGTCGGCGATCATGAAGGGGGGGACGTCCTGGACGATTTTGCTGCAGCCGCCGATGATGGCGTGGGCACCGATGCGGCAGAATTGGTGGATGCCGGAGAGGCCGGAGATGATGACGTGGTCTGCGACGGTGACGTGGCCGCCGAGGGTGGCGCCGTTGGAGAGGATGCAGTGGTTGCCGACGATGGAGTCGTGGGCGACGTGGGCGTAGGCAAGGAAGTGGTTGTCGTGGCCGATGACGGAGGGTTCGGCAGTGGTGCCACGGTGGACGGTGACGTTTTCGCGGAAGGTGTTGCGGTCGCCAATGAGGACGCTGGTTGGTTCGCCGGCGTATTTGAGATCCTGAGAGCGCTGGCCGATGGCGGCGAAAGGGTAGAACTCGTTGTCGGAGCCGATGGTGGCGTGGCCATCGATGACGACGTGGCTGTGCAGGTGGCAGCGGTCGCCGAGGGTGACGTTGTCGTTGATGACGCAGTAGGGGCCGATGGTGACATCGGCACCAATGATGGCCTTTGGCGAGATGACCGCGGTGGGATGGATCACGGGGAGAGGTCTTAGACTGGATCAGTGGGGAGGGGAATAGCTGGGTTGGGGAAAGTGCGGTCGGAGGGGTCGGAGGGGTCGGAGGGAAAAATAAACGCAAATTACTTGCAATAGACAACTAGTCGCGTTAAGAGATGTGCATGTCCTTACTAATTCGGGGGTTGGTGGCGTTGATTTGCGGGATGGGGTCGCTGCAGGCGGCGGGGTTGAAGGTGGTGGTGTTTCATCCGCTGTTGGTGGATTTGGCGAAGCAGGTGGGTGGGGACGCGGTGGAGGTGGTGGATTTAGCGCAGGGGACTTCTGATTTGCATCGCTTTCAGCCTGGGCCGAAGGAATTGAGCCGGGCGCGGGGAGCGCAGCTTTACCTGGTGGCGGGGAAGGGGCTCGAGTCGTATTTGGGGAAGATCCAGAGCATCGTCGGAAAGGACCGGGTGCTGGAGGTGGGGCGGAAGATTCCGTCGTTGACCTATGGCAAGGGGAGCAACCTGCATGCGTGTTGCGCGGAGCACGCGGGGCACAATCACGGGGGGCTGGATCCGCATTGGTGGCAGTCGATTGATGCGTGGCGGCGGGCGGCGACGATCGTGGCGGATGAATTTTCGCGGTTGGATCCGCCGAACAAGGCGCTCTATGCGGCGAATGCGAAGGTGTTCCGGAGCCGGATGGATGCGCTGAATGGTTGGGCGAAGGGGCAACTCAACCGGGTGCCGAAGGAACGGCGGACGCTGGTCACGGCGCATGCGGCGTTCGGATATTTCTGCAAGGATTTCGGTTGGAAGATGTTGCCGGTGCAGGGGATGAACCGGGAGGAGTCGCCCTCGCCGCAGTGGTTGGGGGAGATGGCGGCGGTGATCAAGGCGGAAGGCATCGGGGCGGTCTTTCCGGAGAAGACGCACAATCCGAAAGTGTTCCAGGCGCTGGTGCAGGAGACGGGGGTGAAGGTGGGCAAACCGCTCATCGCGGACGGGAATGGATCGATCGAGGGGATGTTTCGGCACAACGTGACGGCGATCGTGGAGGCGCTGGGGCAGTGAGGGGGGCGAGACCAATACAATCATGATCAAGACACTAGCAATTGGAGTGGTGGGGTTGGGTGGAGCGGCCTTCGGGCAGGAGTTGTTCCGGAGTGATCCGCCGAGTTTGGGCGGGGTGTTGTTTCCGCACTTTCATGCCACGGCGGCGTTGGGGGACAGTTCGCGGGATCCGCTGGATCTGGCGGCGCATGGGCATGATCCGAACGATCAGTTCACGGTGCAGGGGATAGAATTGGGCTTGAGCCTGCGGGCCGGGGAGCATGTGCAGGGGTTTGCGAACCATGTGTTTTTTCTGGATCTGGAAGATGATTGGGATGGGGAGTGGGAGGAGGCGTTTTTGAAGTTGGTGGAGTTGCCAGGGGGCATTGAGTTGCGCGGGGGGCGTTTGTTGAACCGGGTGGGTCGGCAGAACGCGGTGCATTTGCACGGGTGGGATTTTGTGGATGCGAATCTGCTGACGAGCCGGTTTCTGGGAGAGGAGGGATTGATCACGAACAGCGTGGAGTTGGCGTGGCTGGTGCCGACCTCGTTCGAGTCGGTGGTGAGTGTGGCCTTTGGGGAGGCGGTGCCGCATGAGGAGCACGGGCATGGGGAGGAAGAGGAGGAAGAGGGTTTGGAGGGAGAGGGGGGCTTGTTTGACACGGAGATCGTGACGTTGAGGTATGAGGGGCGTTGGAACTACAACGATTTTCACCAGTTCCGGTTCGGGGGAAGTTTCCTGACCGGGGACAACGGCTTCATGCGGAGCACCACGGCGGCGGGATTGGATTTTGAGTATGGGTGGTTGGAGAATGGTTTGGAGGGCGGGGGGCGTTCGGTGCGTTGGCGGACGGAAGTGATGGGGCGGGAGATCGGGTATCAGGATGAAATGGGTGCGGGTCGGGGCACGGCGGAGGAGCTGGGGGTGTCGACGGCGGTGCTGGTGGGGTTGACGGAAGACTGGGATGCGGGGGTGCGCTATGGTTGGGTTTCGGGGACGGAGGAGTTGCATGAGTTGCCGGAGCGGCATAGGCTGAGTGCGGCGGTGACGCGGCGGTTTACCTTGGGTAACGCGACCTCGGGGTGGGCGCGGTTGCAGGTGAACCATGAGGATCATGAGGAGTATGGCGGGGAGCAGAGTGTCTGGTTGCAGTTTGGGTTTGATTGGGGGAGTGGGGAGGTGAGGTGATTTTAGAACCCGGAACCCGGAACCCGGAACCCGGTGGCCGGTGGCCGGAGTTGGGGTGGGCGTACGACCGGGACGGTCACGCCACGGGGAGGCTTGCGTTTTTGAGGGGGAGGTTTAGGTCTGGCGCGGATGAAGCGAGTTTTGTTGTTGCTGGTTTGGGGGGTGTTGGTGGGCCAGGTCCGGGGGCATGAGATTGAGCAGGTGTTTTTGCGGATGTCTTTGGGGCAGGAGGAGTGGAGCGGGGTGGTGGAGCTGGATGCGCTGATGGTGTTGGAGTTGGCGGCGGGGGGGAAAACGGAAGAGGACGGAACGAACGGGTGGTTTGCGGAGCTGGGGGAGGAGCGGGTGCGCGAGTTTTTTGGGGAGACGGAGCGGTATTGGCGGGAACGGTTCGTGTTTGAGGTGGGCGGGGTGGCGTGTCCGTATGAGATCACCTTGCCGGATCCGGTGGTGATGCAGGGGGATGTGGCGGGGAGTCCGGAGGAGGGGGCCTTGATTCGTGTGACGGTGAAGGGGAGCTATCCGGATGGAGGTGGGGCGGTGGAGGTGCGGTGGATGGACGAGACGGGGCCGTATTTGGTGGTGGGGTATCGGGTGGAGGGGGAGGAGGGCGGGACGGTGATCGATCCGGTGGAGTTTGGTTACTCGGTGCGGTTGGGGGAGCGGGAGAAGAAGGAGGGGGAGGCGGCGGTGACGCAGGGGGAGGCCCCGAGTTTGTGGGGGTGGATCAAGAGCGGGTTTGAGCACATTGTGCCGTTGGGGCTGGATCACATCGCCTTTGTGCTGGGGTTGTTTTTGTTGGTGCCGAAGTGGAAGCCGTTGCTGGCGCAGAGTGCGGCCTTCACGGTGGCGCATTCGCTGACGCTGGGAATGGTGGTGTTCGGGGTGTTCACGGTGCCCGGAGAAGTGGTGGAGCCATTGATCGCGCTGAGTATTGTCTATGTGGCGGTGGAGAATTTGTTTCTGCGGGAGTTGAAAGGCTGGCGGGTGGCGTTGGTTTTCTGTTTTGGGTTGTTGCACGGGATGGGGTTTGCGGGGGTGATGAAGGAGTTGGAGGTGCCGGAGGGGGAGATCGTGCGGCCGCTCCTGGGGTTCAACGTGGGGGTGGAATTGGGGCAGGTGGCGGTGCTGGCGATGGCCTTTTTGCTGACCTGTTGGTGGATCGGGAAGGAGAAGGCGTGGGGGAAGATTCGCGTGGGAGGCTCGCTGATGATCGCTTTGGTTGGGCTTTACTGGACGGTGGAGCGGATCGTGCTTTAGACTGCGATGACGATGGAGGGAAGCGGAGGGACAATGATGGGCGGGATGGGCGGATTGTGGTCTGTGGTGCTGGCGTCGGGGGAGACCTCGCCCTTGTTTGGGTTGCTGACCTTGGTGTTGGTGGCGGTGGTGGTGGTGTCGCTGATTTTGGTGCGCTTCAGGCAGTCGTTGTTGGTGGGGTATTTTGCCTGCGGGGTGATCCTGGCGAATTCCGGGGCGCTGGGGTTGGTGGGGGCGGAGTCGAAGGAGGTGATTCAGTCGCTGGCGGAGCTGGGGGTGATCCTGCTGATGTTCACACTGGGGGTGGGATTCTCGGTGGCGGAGATGAAGCATCTGCGGCGGGTGGCCTTGGTGGGTGGAGGGTGGCAGGTGGGGTTGGTGACCGTGGCGGCGGGAGGAGTGGCGCTGGCGTTCGGCGTGGTGCCGGGGGTGGCCTTGGCGATGGCGGTGGCGGTGGCCTTGTCCTCGACGGCGGTGAGCATCAAGGCGTTTCAGGATTTGGGTCAACCGGACAGTCCGGGAGCGCGGGTGGCCTTGGGGGTGGCGATTTTTCAGGATCTGCTGGTGATCTTTTTCATGATTGTCCTGCCGCCTTTGTTGGGGGTGGGGGAGCATTCGATGGCGGCGGGGCTTGGGTTGGCAGTGTTGAAGGGGGCGGTGTTTCTGGGGGGGTGTTTGGTCTTCAGTCGTTACGGGATTCCGCAGTTGCTGCATGCGGTGGCGGGGACGCGAAGCCGGGAGTTGTTCACGGTGACGGTGATCGCGTTGTGTGCGGGGGTGGCCTATGTGGCGGGGTGGCTGGGGCTGAGTCCGGCCCTGGGGGCCTTTGCGGCGGGGTTGGTGGTGAGTGAATCGATCTACAGTCACCGGGTCCTGGCGGAGGTGTTGCCCTTCAAGGATTTGTTCCTGACGATCTTTTTTGTTTCGGTGGGGTTGTTGATCGATGTGGAGGTGGTGTTGGCGAATTGGGGCTGGGTGATGGGGGCGACGCTGGGGATTTTGGTGGTGAAGTTCGGGGTGGCCTTTTTTGCGGCGCGGCGATTGGGGGTTTCGCTGCGGGCCTGCCTGCTGGCGGCGGCGAGTCTGGCGAGCACGGGGGAGTTCTCGCTGGTGCTGCTGGATCGGGTGGCGGAGCTGGGGGCGATGCCGGCGCAGGCGCATCAGATTTTGTTGGCGAGCACGGCGATCGGGATGGGCTTGGTGCCGGCGATGATGCGGTGGATGGGCCTGCTGGCTCCGGCCATGGAGCGGCGGCGGTGGATGTCGCGCAAGCAGACGTGCATGGACGAGCTCACCAGTCATGGCGGGGTGGAGAAGATCGAGGATCATGTGATCATCTGTGGCTACGGGCCGGTGGGGAGGAATTTGCGGGAGGCGCTGGGCAAGTGTGGGATCAAGCATCTGGTGATCGAATTGAATGCGGACACCGTGAAGGCGCTGCGGAGCGAGGGGGTGATGGTGCTCTTTGCGGATGCGCGGCAGCCGGAGGTGTTGGAGATGGCGGGGGTGACGCGGGCGAGGAGCATTGCCTTCACCTTCCCCGATGTGGACGCGGCGATTGCCGGGACGCGCTTGGCGCGGGAGAAGAATTCGGAGATCCTGGTGTATGCGCGGGCCAAGTTTTCGGCGGAGGCGCAGCGCTTGCGGGAGGCGAAGGTGAATCAGGTGTTTCTCGACGAGCGGGAGAGCGGTCAGGCGATGATGAAGTCGGTGGTGAGCTGCTATGTGCCGGGGGATGTGTTTGCGGATGAGGGGAGGTGGTAGGGCTTCGCGTTGGTTATTGGGGGGAGAACCCAGAACCCAGAGACCAGAGACCAGAATTCGGAGACCGGAGGAAGAGGGAACACCCAATGTCGAACACCCAATGTCCAATTTCCAGGGGAAGAGGGGGGGCTATTTGGAAACCTGCTCGAGGTGGACGGGGAGGGGGAGGGTTGTGATGAGAGGGGCGGAGTCGGGGGTGACGACGAAGGTGAGGGAGGTGGGGAGGGTGCGGAGTTTGATGAGGCCGTTGGGGAATTCGCCGGCCTCGAATTCGAAGGAGGGGATGGAGATTTCGTAGGTGCCGGGACCGAGGCCGGAGAAGATGGCAGAGGTGGGGAAGGTGGCCTTGCAGTCGGCGGGAGGGGTCTTGCTGTAATCGACGGGCTTTCCATCCCTCTGGATGGAGACGAGGGGTGCCTGGTGGATGGCCCATCTTTCGACCTCCCCTTGTCGGACCACCGGGATTTGTCCGTCTTTCCAGCCGAGGGGAACGATGAGGGTGGTGGAGGGGAGAAGGTTGGGAGTGATCGTGGCATCCTGGTCGGTGATGAGGAGCGTTTCGGGCGTCATCATTCGGGCGTTTGGGCCGATGAGTTGATAGAAGTACTCGCCCGGGGAGAGGTGGGCCAGAGTCAGTTCGGCTCCTTGGGGGAAGGTGTAGCTGGCCGGCAATTCTTGGTGGTAAGATCTGGAGGGCCTCCAGAGACGGAACGCGTCCAGTTCCTTGTCGTTTGCGGGGCGAGCCTCGGGATAGACGGGCGAAACGGTGAGTGAGGAGGTGAGGAGGTCGATTGCGGTGGTTTCGCCGAATCTTGGAGGCCCGGGAATGGTTTGTTTGAGCCAAGGTTGCTGGGGATCTATCGGCTTGCCGGAGAATCCGTAGGGTCGGGATTCGATTCGTGTGCGGACGAGATCGCAGTGCTCGGCGAACTCATCCGGATCGACCTTGAAGACGTCACTGCCGAGTGAAGTTCCGGAGAGGGAACCGCTTGTAGCGAGGGCGCCGAAGGACTCCAGGTGGAGATAGAGGCTTGGTCTGACGGTCAGGTCCCCGGGCCATGGTTTCCCGTTGAGGGAGAGGCGGTAGAGAGGGGGGGCGGTCAGAGTGGGTTTGTCGAAGGGGAGGCCGGCCCGTTCCAAGAGGACGATGGCGAGGTTGCGAGTTTGGTTGGTTGGCGAGGAGAGGGCTCTTTTCGCGAAGTCGGCCATCCATTTCTCGCCGCCTTTTGGGGTGTACATGAGCCAGACGCCGGTCGGTTGCAGTTCTTCGCCGTGTTTGAGGATGAACTTTGAAACCCGGAGTTTCACGGGGTCGGATACACTGTTGTCGGGGGTGAAAATCAGCAGGAGCTCGTGGGTTTGTGCGCTGGGACGCTGATGGTCTGGTTTCCTATCTTCGGCATTTTCGTGATGCTTCCGGGCCATGGTTTGCTCCCAGTAGGTCAGCTGCCAGTCGAGCAGGGCGTTGGCGATGCGGTCGGAGGAGTGACGGCAGAGGGCGACGCCCATTTCATTTCCATAGGCGTGATAGCGGGGATGACTTGCCCACTGGCCGAGGCGGACGAGATCGGCGTCGAAGCCGAGGTGGGTGAGCAGGTTTGCATAGACGGCGGGTTGTCTGTGAATGAGATTTGGGTGGATGGCTCCGGGGACGTCGTTGTTGCGGAGGTGGCAGACGGTGATGGCGGCTTCGAGCGGAGAGGTGTCGAGGGAGGCGTCTGGGACGGGGTCGCGCTGATAATAAAAGCGGTAGGCTTCGGCGAGGGAGGGAGGGGCTTCATCGGAGAGGAGTTCGCGGAGGAAGATGAGGAACATTTTGGAGCGCTCGTTGTTGTCGATCGGAATTTTTGGGCTGGCGGGTTCCGGTCGTGGGGATGGGGGGAGGGCGGCACGGAAGCGGCAGAGTTCCTCCCAAGCGGTGAGGAAGATGGCGGGGGCGGAGCGGAGGTGGTCGGGAGGGGGAGGGATTTCCGGGTTGTCGGCGGGTGCGGGGAGGGGTGCGGGGTGCGCGGCGAGATCGGCGGCGAGTGTTTCGGACTTCGCGACGACTTGGGCGATCAGGTCGCGGAATTCCTCTTCGGTCGCGGTGGATGACGAGGCGAAGCCGCAGAGGAGGATGAGGAGGATGGAGCGGCAGGGGGACACGATTTTTCGAGTGACAGAATGGCAGAGGGGAGGGGGTGTGGCAAGGAGGGGAGAGCGGAGGGGAGTGTGGGGAATGAAGGGGCTTGGGAGAGGAGTGGGGGTGGAACCGCCGACGCCTCGCAGAGGCGCGGGGAGAGGAAGGCATGCGACCGGGACGGTCACGCCACCGATGGGGGATCGGCCGGGCTGCTTCGCGCCGCTGTTCGGCTGGGCGGTTGGAAACCGCGCCACGGGTGGGAGGGCATGCGACCGGGACGGTCACGCCACTTGGGGGGTGGAGTTGGTGGCGGGGCTTGAGGGGGTGGTTACAGGGGCACGGCTTGACGGTGGGTATCGAGATTTGCCGGTGTCGCGGAGGCGGGAGGAGATTTTTTCGGCGATGAGGAAGAGTCGGGCGGTGGTGGTGATGGAGTTTGTCTGAGGGATGGCAGGGGGCGGGGAACGGGGGTAGGGTTTGGGGGTATGGAGAGTTTTGGTGCAGTTGGGAATCGGGGGGCTTCCAGAGGGGGGCGGGGGGTGGTTTGTGCGGTGTTGGTGCTGATGGGGGTGGCTGGAGGGGAAGTGGGGGGTGAGCAGTTTTATGATCGGGCGAGGGCGTTGCCTGGGGCGCGGCAGGTGGGGCCGTCGTGTGGGTTCTTTGCGAATGTGCCGGCTTTGACGGCGGTGAGCGGGATCAACATCGCGGATGGATCGGCGGTGTCGGAGGCGTTCATCAGCAGTGTGTATGGGTTGCGGGCCGGGGATTTCGAGATGCGGGGTTCTTTTGGCAAGGAGCTGTTTTTTGAGTTGTTCGGGATGAAGTCGGAAGGGGTGAAGATTTATCATGAATCGCAGAAGATGAGCGCCTTGGTGGGGGATGCGGAGCGGTTGGGGGTGGAGGTGTTGGAGAAGGCGCTGCGGGAGGGGAAATTCATTTGGTGCGAAACTTGAGGCGAAGGAGTTGGGCGGGGTGGTGAATTTGGCGAAGTTTGCGATTAATGTTTGTGCGAGTGGGGCGCGGGAGGTGTTGCCGGTGTTGGTGCTGGAAGGGCGGCCGGTGGCGGTGGTTGGGTATGCGGCAAAGGGGGGTGGGGTGGAGGCCTCGGTGACGGTGTTTGACGGGGAGGAGAAGCGGGCGGTGAGGGTGTCGGAGGTGCTGAATCAGCTGAAGGAGAGTGGCGCGTTGTTTGGATATGTGGAGGTGCAGAAGGGGTGAGGAGCTTCCTGACGGGGCGGGAGAGGGCGGGTGGAGAGGGGGCTGTAGCTGATTGATCATGCGCTCCACCGGGGCGAGCCCGGTGGGGGCGGGTGGGGGCGGGAGAGAGGGTGGGGCTTGCGGGTGGGGGGGGAGGTGGATACAGGGGGGCGGCTTGCAGGTGGTGTATCCAGATTTACCGGTGTCGCGGAGGCGGGAGGAGATTCTTTCGGCGATGCGGAAGAGTCGGGTGGTGGTGGTGGTGGGTGAGACGGGGAGTGGGAAGACGACGCAGTTGCCGAAGATGGCCTTGGAGTTGGCGCGTGAGGAGAAGCGGGAGGGGCGGGTGGGGTGTACGCAGCCGCGGCGGTTGGCGGCGACGAGTGTGGCGGCGCGGGTGGCGGAGGAGATGAAGACGACGGTGGGAGGATTGGTGGGGTATCAGGTGCGCTTTGATGAGCGGGTGGGGCGGGAGACGGAGGTGAAGTTCATGACGGACGGGATCCTCTTGGCGGAGACGCAGGGGGATCGGGATTTGCGGCAGTATCATACGATCATCATTGATGAGGCGCATGAGCGGAGTCTGAACATTGATTTCCTGCTGGGGTATTTGCATCGGCTGTTGGAGCGGCGGAAGGATCTGCGGGTGGTAATTTCGTCGGCGACGATGGATGCGGGGAAGTTTGCGGAGTTTTTTGGAGGGGATGGGAAGGTGGGGGTATCGGACCAGCGGCAGGATGCCGCAGGGACGGCCTGCGGCGAGACGCGGCAGCCACGTGGAGCGGTGCCGGTGGTGGAGGTGGAGGGGCGGACGTATCCGGTGGAGGATTATTTTTTGCCGGAGGATGGGGAGGAGGGGTTGGCGGAGCATGTGGCGAGGGCGGTGGAGTGGATCGGGGAGGTGGACACGACGGGGGACATTCTGGTGTTCCTGCCCGGGGAGCGGGAGATCCGGGATTGCGCGAAGATGATCGAGGGTCGGGGGTATCCGAACACGGAGGTGCTGCCCGTGTTTGCGCGGTTGTCGATGGCGGAACAGCAGCGGGTGTTTCAGTCGAGTCGTCGGCGGCGGGTGGTGTTGGCGACGAATGTGGCGGAGACTTCGCTGACCATTCCGGGGATCGTGTATGTGATCGACAGCGGGCTGGCGCGGGTGAATCGGTTCAGTCCGCAGCGGCAGATTCAGCGCCTGCAGGTCGAGAAAATTTCGCAGGCCAGTGCGCGGCAGCGGCGGGGTCGTTGTGGGCGGGTGCGGGACGGGGTGTGTGTGCGGCTTTATGATGAGGAGTGGTTGGAGGGGGCGGATGAGTTCACGGATCCGGAGATCCGGCGGTCGTCATTGGCGGGGGTGATTTTGCGGATGCGGTATCTGGGGTTGGGGGACGTGCGGGACTTTCCGTTTTTGGATCCGCCGTCGACCAGGGCGGTGACGGAGGGGTATGCGACGTTGGAGGAGGTGGGGGCGATCACGGATGGCCGTCGGCGCAAGGTGGAGCGTCGGGCGGACGGGCGACATGCGGATGGGTTGACGGCGGTGGGGCGGGAGTTGGCGCGGCTGCCGTTGGATCCGCGGCTGGGGCGAATTTTGTTGGCGGCGCGGGAGCGGAATCTGCTGGGGGAGATGTTGGTGATTGTGGCGGGGCTCAGTGTGATGGATCCGCGGGAGCGGCCGGCGGAGAAGGAGGCGGAGGCGGACAAGGCGCATGCGAAGTTTGATCATGTGGACTCCGACTTCCTTTCGTTTTTGGAAATTTGGAGTGCGATGAGTCAGTTCCGGAAGCCGGAGGGCGGGTATTGGCGGGGGAAGATGCGGAACTACTGTCAGAGTAGTTTCCTGAGCATGCGGCGGATGATGGAGTGGGAGTCGGTGGTGAAGGAGCTGTCGCGGGCCTTGACGGAGCGGGGCGGGAAGCGGCCGCAGCGTTTGCCGGATGACCGGAACAAGTGGGGGGATGCGGATGCGATTCACAAGTGTCTGCTGGCGGGAATGCCGACGCAGATCGGGGAGTGGGACAAGGAGAACAAGATCTACCGAGGGACGGGCGGGCGGCAGTTTGCGGTGTTTCCGGGATCAGGGCTGTTCGGGGGGAAGCGGCCGGAGTGGGTGTTGGCGTTCGACTTGGTGGAGACCTCGCGGTTGTGGGCGCGGAAGGTGGCGAAGATCGAACCGGAGTGGGTGGAGGAGGTGGCGCCGCAGGTGTGCAAGTTGCGGTATCACTCGCCGCATTTCGATGCGCAGCAGGGGGCGGTTTACGGGAAGGAGACGGTGATGTGCGGAGGGCTGACCTTGGTGCCGGAGCGGCGGGTGCATTATGGGCGGATCAATCCGAAGGTGGCGCACGAGGTGTTTGTGCGGGAGGGGATTCTGGAGGGGGGGCTGCACGGGAAGGCCCCGAGTTTGGATCGGCTGAAGGAGGTGCGGGAGGAGGTGCTGCGGGCCGAGCACAAGTTGCGGCGGGTGGGCGGGTTGTGGTCGGATGAGGGGGCCTATGATTTTTTTGTGGAGCGCTTGCCGGGGGAGGTGTGCACGGCGAAGGGGTTTCATCAGTGGCGTTTGGAGGGGGGGAATGAGGAGGGGCTGATGATTTCGCTGCGGGATGTGGTCTGGGAGGAGGTATGGGATGAGCTGGAATTGTTTCCGGACGAGGTGTGGCAGGGGGAGAAGAAGTATGCGGTGGTGTATCGGAGTGAGCCGGGGGCGGAGGATGACGGGGTGTGTTTCGAGGTGCACATCGATGCGCTGTCGGGGTTTCCGGATCACTTGCCGGGGTGGGGGGTGCCGGGAATTTTCGCGGACCGGGTGGAGCTGTTGATGCGGTCCTTGCCGAAGGATCAGCGGCAGGCGTGCTTTCCGATTGCGGAAGCGCTGGAGGGGTTTTTGGATGAATGGGAGGGGTGGGAACCGGAACGCGATTTGTTGGTGGCGCTGGCGGAATTCCTGAGTGCGCGGAGCGGGCATGTGATCGAGGCGGGGATGTTTGACGGGAGTCGTTTGCCGGAGGAATTGCGGCCGAAGATCCGGGTGATGGGAGACGAAGGGAAGGTGTATGGGGTCGGGGAGGATGTGCAGGCGGCGAAGGATTCCTTGGCGGGGGTCTTGCGGCAGCGGCGGGAGGCCAGTGCGAATGAGGAGTGGGAGATGACGGGGGGGACCTTTTGGAGTTTCGGGGAGTTGCCGGTGGAGGTGGAGGGAGTGTATCCGGCGCTGGTGGATGAGGGGGAATCGGTGGGGACGCGGGCCTTTTTGGATTCAAGAGAGGCGGCGGAGAGTCATCGGGCGGGGTGTGTGCGCTTGTTTTTTTTGGATCAGGAAGAGCAGGTGGAGTTTGTGCGGAAGCGGTTTCCGTTGGGGCCGGGGGCGAAGCTGTCGCTGGGCTTGTTGGGCGGGGCGGAGTTGCGGGAGGACTTGATGCGGGTGGCGGGGGAGGGGGCGCTGGGGGTAATGGTGCGAAGGGAGGAGGACTTTGTGTCGGCGGCGAAGGAGGGGAAGGGGCGCTTGTTTGGCTGTGCGCAGGAGGTGGCGGGGGCCTTGGAGGGGGTGGCGGAGGTGGTTCCGAGGTTGCGGCGGTGGATGGAAGAGCATCGTGAGGAACGGTTTTTGCGGGAGGCGGTGGAGGATGTGGAAGAGCAGTTGTTGTGGTTGTTGGCACCGGGGTTTGCGTGGAAGGCGGGGTATGGGCGGATGAGTCGGTATGATCGGTTTTTGCGAGGGATTGAGGAGCGGTTGGAGCGCTTGGAGAGTCAGCCCTTGATTCGGGACGAGGAGAAGCGGGATCAATTCCGCCCGCTGTGGGAGCGGTGGTTGGCCGAGTGGCAGCGCAGCCCGGACGCGGCGCGGTGGTGGGAGGCGGGGTGGTTGCTGGAGGAGTGGCGGCTGCAGTTGTTTGCGCCGGGACAGCCGCGGGAAGTGAAGGTGAGTGGGAAGCGGGTGGAGGCGCTGCTGGACGCGCTTTAGGGGCGGGTGGAGGCGGAAGCGATGCACTGCGGCGGGCCGCCGCGGAGACGGACTGCCGCGAGCCGCAGCCACGGATTTGGTTTGCGCCAGCCAGCGCAGGATCAGGCATCGACGACTGCGAAGCGGAGTTCGCCGGAGGAGACGACCTCGCCGTTGACGAGGCAGCGGCAGTTGGCCTGGCCGATGTTGCGGCGCATTTTGACGATTTCGGCCTCGATGAAGAGGGTGTCCCCGGGGAAGACGGGGCGGCGGAACTTCACGTTGTCGGCGGACATGAAGTAGCCGATTTTGCCCTGGTTGTCGGGGAGGCGCATGACGAGGACCGAGGCGGCCTGGGCCATGGCTTCGAGTTGGAGGACGCCGGGCATGACGGGGTGACCGGGGAAGTGGCCCGCGAAGTAGGGTTCGTTGACGGTGACATTCTTGACGGCGGTGCACTTGTGCTCGCCGGTGAGATCGATGACGCGGTCGATCATGAGGAAGGGATAGCGGTGGGGGAGGATGCGGAAGATGTCCTTGATGCCGAGGACCGCTTCGCCCTCGGGCAACTGGAGGGGCGGCACGAGGGAAGTCATGCGGGAGTATTCCTTCTTCAACATGGCTGCCATGGCGGTGTTGGGGCCGTGACCGGGAGCGACGGCGATGACGTGTCCGGTGATGCGTTTGCCGCTGAGGAGCAGATCGCCGACGAGGTCGAGGGCCTTGTGGCGGGCAAACTCGTTGTCGAAGCGCATCGGTTCCTTTGAGAGGACCTCCTCGCCGCGAATGACGACGGCGTTCTCGAGGGAGCCACCCTTGATGAGTCCCTTGTCGAGGAGGGGTTTGATGTCCTCATAGAACGTGAAGGTGCGGGCCGGAGCGATTTCCTTTTCGTAGGTTTCCGGGTTTACCTCGCTGGAGAAATACTGTGTGAAGCGGCCGTCGGGTCCGAGATTGGTGACGGAGACCCGGAAGGTGCGGGAGGGGACGATGGTGATGTGGGAACCCTTGCCGTTGTCGAAGTGGATCGGTTCGCGGATTTCCCAGGTTTTGCGGCGGGTTTCCTGCGCCTCGATGCCGGCCTGCTTGATGAGTTCCACGTAGGGTTGGGCGGAGCCGTCGCCGATGGGAGGCTCGTTGGCATCCATTTCGATGAGGGCATTGTCGATGCCCATGCCGGTGAGGGCGGAGATGACGTGTTCGACGGTGTGGACGCGGACGGATCCGAGGGAGAGGGTGGTGGCGCGCTCCACGGTCTCGACCCGGTCGACGTCGGCATCGATGAAGGGTTTGTCGGGGAGGTCGACCCGGCGGAATTTGAAACCGTGGCCTCCGGGGGCGGGTCTGATGGTGAGGGTGACCTTCTCCCCGGTGTGGAGGGAGGTGCCCTCGAGGGTGGCGGAGGAGGCGAGAGTGTGTTCCATGTCGCTCGGCATGCGGGGATTGTGAACTTTGATCGTTGCGGGGCCAATCCTTAAGGTGAATGATTGATCGAGTGAGCAGGGTCATCGCAGCGCGGACGGATTTCGCGATCGTGGAGGAGACCGAGGACTGGATCGTGGTGGACAAGCCGGCACCGTTGATCGTGCATCCGACCAACAAAAAGCAGGAGCCGACGTTGCTGGACGAGTTGCGGATGTCGCTGGAGCGGCGGGGGGAGCGGAGCGAGGGGCTGTCGATCATCAACCGGCTGGACCGGGAGACCAGCGGGTTGGTGTTGGTGGCACGGACGCAGGTGGCGGCCCGGACCTTTGGAAAGGCGATGATGAGGCGAGGGATCGGCAAGGCCTACCGGGCCATCGTGACGGGGTGGCCGGAATGGGAGGAGCGGCGGGTGGAGAGCCCGATCCTCAGGCAGGGGGAGGTGGGCGAGACGGCGATCTGGCTGAAGCAGGTGGTGCATGCGGAGGGGAAGGCTTCGGTGACGACCTTGCAGGTGGAGCGGCGCTTTGCGCGGCCGGAGGGGAGGTTCAGTTTGTTGCGGGTGGGGACGGAGACCGGTCGGATGCACCAGATCCGGGTGCATTGCGCCCACGTCGGGCATGCCATTGTGGGGGACAAGATTTATGGGCCGGATGAGCGGTGCTATCTGGAGTTCATGGAGAGGGGGTGGACGGGGGGCTTGGCGACGATGCTGCACTTGGAGCGACAGGCGCTGCATGCTTTCTGGATGGAGGTGGAATGGGGAGGCGAGCGGCGGGCGTGGGAAGCGGCCCTGCCGGAAGATCTCGCGGGCTTTTTGGAGGGCGGATGCTGATGGACGCCGCTTCTGGGTTGAAGTGGAGGGGATCCCGGGGAAGGATGGCTGGCGATGGCCGACCTCCTTTCCGACATTGTTTCCTACCTTGATACGGAGCTTCGGGTGGCCGAGGTGCCGGACTATCCCGGGGCGGTCAACGGACTGCAATTGGCCTCGTCGGGGCAGGTGACGCGGGTGGCGGCGGCGGTGGACGCGACCCTCCCGGTGGTGACGAAAGCGGTGGAGGCAGGGGCGGATTTGTTGGTCGTGCACCATGGGATGTTCTGGAACGGCGTGATGCCGGTGACCGGAGCGCACTTCAAGAAGCTGAAGACTGCGATGGAGGGCGGCCTGGCGATTTACAGCGCCCACATTCCGCTCGATGTGCATCCTTTGCTGGGAAACAACGTGCTGCTTGCGGAGGCGGTCGGGGTGACGGACTTGAGGCCCTTTTTTCCATGGAAGGGTATTGAACTGGGCCTGAAGGGGGAGTGGGGTGGAGATTTGGCATCATTGATCGCCGCGGTAGAGGGGGTGTTGGGTTCCGGGGTGCATGTGCGGGGGGAACCGGGGGAGGCGGCGGGAAGGGTGGGGATCATCACCGGTGGCGCGGGATCGGAGGTGGAGGCCGTCGCGGCGGCGGGCGTGGACACCTTTCTAACAGGAGAAGGGCCGCATTGGAGTTTCACCTCGGCAGAGGAATTGGATCTCAAGGTGATCTACGGCGGGCACTATGCGACGGAGACCTTCGGGGTGCGGGCCTTGGCGGAGCGTCTTGGGCAGGAATTCGGTCTTCCGTGGAGCTTTCTCGATCATCCGACCGGGCTGTAGGGGTGGGGAGCGGGAATTTGCACGGAGTCTGCGGGAAATTCGCAGGGCGTTGGCATGGAGGGGCTTGGTGAGGGGGGGGGGGGCTTTGGGGGGGGGGCGTTTTCCCGAATGGGGGGGGGGAAGTCAGGGGGGGGGGGCGCGGTTGGGAAGGAAGGGGGGTTGAACTTTGGCCGAA
>Ga0105050_10003523_pt1 | contig 21589 bp, 13 predicted proteins | sample FRY01_FD_78088 | JGI IMG/M metagenome (GOLD analysis project Ga0105050, IMG submission 78088) | Freshwater microbial communities from Lake Fryxell liftoff mats and glacier meltwater in Antarctica - FRY-01 | ecosystem: Environmental > Aquatic > Freshwater > Ice > Glacier meltwater ...
CAGTGGATCGGTCGATCAGCTTGGGGCAACTTGCCACGGACGAGAAATCCAACGAAATCACCGCGATTCCCCAGCGATTGGACAACATCGAAATCAAAGGAGCGGCAGTCAGCTTCTTTATCGCTTCAATTCCCCTGGGTCTAAAGAAATTCGCTCGCGATGTCCGTGGACACTGGGCGGTCGAAAGCACACTTCATGGGTGCCTTGATGTAACGTTTCGCGAAGATAAAAATCGAGTTTGAGAGTGCACCACGGCAAGCAATATGGCTTGGCTCAAACGCTTCGGCCTTAGCATGCTCAAGCAGCGAAAGGACAAGGATAGAGTCGCGATGCGGCGAAGAGTTGCTGGCTGGAACCGAGACTACCTTGCCAAAGTACTGGGAATTCCCGTGCTATCGTGTGCGTTGGCCGTGCATCAAAGAAACGGAATTGGCTCAAAGGCCGGAGCGTGACGACATCAAGTTTGTTGACCGGCGTAACGCAAACCGCGAACCACTCTTTCGGCAACTTCCTTCGCATCGACATCGATCGCGACTTCCATGTTGAATTGCCAGTGACGACGAATGCGACGGTCGAAGATTGTTGCTCCCCGCGTTAGCTCGCCTTGGGTCTCCACATCACCAGCCATCTCTCGCCACTTGAACAAATCCGGTTCAAGCACCGCGATCAGGGCCGTTGGATCATAGAGCGTGATCGCCTCGCGGCCCAACCGCTCATGAGCAGCGCGAAATGCGAACGGCAAAATGCGGTGCAAAAGATCGCCGACGCGAGTGAACTTCTTGGGAATCGATTCCAACAAATCGACGTCAAAAGCCACTTTCTCGGTCACATCCAGCGGCACGAGACTCTTCGTCGTCGCGGAGGCGAAAATTTCTCTCGCCGATGTCGGGTCGAAGTGCATGTTCTTTTCCGCGGCCGGCGTCACATTGCCGCTGTGCGTGTAAGTTCCACCGCTGATAACGACCTTATCAACAAGCTCCATCAGGCCCGGATCGCGGCTGAACGCGCGAGCGACATTGGTCAATGGGCCGCAGCAAACAAGCGTAATCTGGCCGGGGTGCAAACGGAGCAATTCGCCAATCACCTTGTCGCTCGGATGCCGATGTTGACGGTCTGCCTCGCTAAACTTGCAACCCGCTAAGCCATCGGGCCCATGAAGTTCCGTATCATCGCTGACCGGGCCGCCCTCGCAAGGACTCGCCGCCCCAATCCGCGGATAGCGTGGGGGGTCGAGATGGTTAACGATGCCGCGAACATTCGCGGTTGCTTGGTCCGATGCAACGGTGCCCGCGCACGCGGTGATCGCCAATACATCCAACCGGGGGTCAAACAACGCCATGCAAATTGCGACCGCGTCATCGATTCCAGGGTCACAGTCGATAATTACTTTTCTTGCCATCTCTTGATTTTATTCATTGGTAAGCTGTCGAACGACCCCAGCTTCGCTAAAACCGTAATTCTTCTTGTTGACTAATTTCCCGATTGCTCAAGACGACCGTTCGACGCTTTTCATGGTTGATGACATGATTGATTTTCCCACCGCCATCGCTCACGTCCAAGCCGGAAACGATCTCACCGCAGAGCAAACCGGTCATCTGATCGATCAAATGCTTGTTGGACAAGCGGATGCGGATCAAGTTTCGAAATTGCTGCTCGCCATCCGTGTGAAAGGCGAGGCGGTCGACGAATTGGTTGGCGCAGCGACTTCGATGCGGCGACACATGACGCCGATCCGTCATCGCTATACCGTCCTGCTTGATACCTGCGGCACAGGCGGCAGCGGTTCGGGCACGTTCAACATCAGCACCACGGCAGCCATCGTCGCGTCGGCCTGCGGCGTCGCGGTGGCAAAGCATGGGAACCGGAAAGCGACAAGCTTGACCGGTTCGGCGGATGTGCTGGCGGAACTTGGCGTCGCCATTGAAAGCGATCCCGAACAGGTCGAGCGGACGTTGAACGAAGTCGGTTTATGTTTCTGTTTTGCGGCCAAGCTGCATCCGGCAATGAAGCACGTGATTGCGATTCGCCGTTCGCTCGCCGTTCCGACGCTGTTCAATTTGCTCGGTCCACTTTGCAATCCTGCCGGCGCAACACATCAATTGCTGGGAACGCCGAAGTCAGACGCACAGGAAAAGATCGCGGCGGCGCTACAGCGTCTCGGCACGGTTCGATCGGCAGTGATTCGTGGTTCGGATGGCCAAGATGAAGTGACGCTCGATGGTGCGACGGAGGTGTTTGAGATTCAAGGAAACCAACGCGACGTTCATCGCTGGACTCCGGAGAGCTTTGGTCTGGCGAGAGTCCCTGTGACGCAACTGCAGGCGCTCGATCCGAACGAAAGCGCCGAGATCATTCGCCGAATTTTGAACGCAGAAGCGGGACCGCATCGCGACATCGTGCTTGCGGGAACGGCGGCCGCGCTATGGTTGGTCGGCAAGGCAGAGACGTTGTTGGAAGGTACCAAGCAAGCCGCCGAAGCGATCGATTCAGGAGCCGCGAAGGCGAAGCTAGAACAGTTAGCTGGATGAGTTAAGAACGTACGTTTCTCTGTGACGGTTATCCATCACGACCCGCCCAATAAAAAACCCCGTGAGATATCTCGCGGGGTTTCAATTTTTTACATTAACCGCAATGACGGTTAATACATGTCGTAGTCGCCGCCGGTGCCGGCTGACTTCTTCTCACCGTGAGCCTTCGGACGCTCAGCGATCAGGGCATCGCTGGTCAGCAGCAATGTCGAAACCGATGCTGCGTTGGCAAGAGCAGTACGGGTGACCTTGGTTGGGTCGATGACGCCAGCCTTGACCAAGTCTTCGTAGACGTCGGTCAACGCGTTGTAGCCCATGTTCCCCTTCATGCCGAGAACCTTTTCGCAAACGATGCCACCGTCTTTGCCCGCGTTTTGGCTGATCATGGTCAGCGGAGCGCGGCAAGAGCGGACGACGATGTCGTAACCGACCTTTTCGTCAACGGTGAGGGTGTCGGCAGGCTTAACACTGCCGCTTGCGCGAAGCAGTGCGACGCCGCCGCCTGGCAGAATGCCTTCTTCAACCGCAGCGCGGGTGGCGTGAAGTGCGTCTTCAACGCGCGCCTTCTTTTCCTTCATTTCGCTTTCGGTTGCGGCGCCGACGTTGACCTTCGCAACGCCACCGGCGAGCTTCGCCAATCGCTCTTCCAGCTTTTCACGATCGTAATCGCTGGTCGTGTTTTCGATTTCGCGACGGATCTGGTCGATGCGAGCCTTGATCTGGTCGCTCTTGCCGGCGCCTTCGATGATCGTGGTGTTATCCTTGTCGATGATGACCTTCTTGGCGCGGCCAAGGTAAGTCAGATCGACGCCGTCCAACTTGATGCCGACCGCTTCGAAAATCGCGGTTGCACCGGTCAGGATCGCAATGTCTTCCATCATCGCCTTGCGACGATCTCCGTAACCAGGAGCCTTGACGGCACAGCAGGTGAAGGTGCCACGAAGACGGTTGATCACCAGTGTTGCGAGTGCTTCGCCGTCGACATCTTCAGCGATGATGAGCAGCGGCTTGCCTTGCTGGACAACCTTCTCGAGAACAGGAACCATGTCCTTGATGTTGCTGATCTTCTTTTCGTAGACAAGCACGTAAGCGTCTTCGAGGACGGCTTCCATGCTGGATGCATCGGTGACGAAGTAAGGCGACAAGTAGCCGCGATCGAACTGCATCCCTTCGACCCATTCTTGTTCAGTCTGAAGACTCTTGCCTTCGTCGACGGTGATGACTCCGTCCTTACCAACTTTGTCCATCGCGTCGGCGAGCAACATACCGATCTCTCGGTCATTGTTCGCAGCGATCGAAGCGACGTTGGCCATCTCTTCCTTGTTCTTAACCTTCACAGCCATGGAATGAAGTTTAACAGTGATGTCCGAGACGGCCTTCTCGATGCCCGACTTCATTTGAATCGGATTGACACCGGCGGTCACGGCCTTGAGGCCTTCATTGAAAATCGCTTCGGCCAGTACAGTTGCGGTCGTCGTGCCGTCACCGGCAACGTCGCTGGTCTTGCTGGCGACTTCCCGAACCATCCGGGCGCCCATGTTTTCAAACGGGTCTTCCAGATCGATTTCCTTCGCGACGGTAACGCCGTCCTTGGTGACCGTTGGGCTGCCAAAGCTCTTCTGAAGAATCACGTTGCGGCCCTTTGGACCCAATGTGACCTTGACGGTTCGTGCAAGCTTATTGACGCCGCGGCGGATCGCTTCGCGGGCTTCTTGATCAAAGGCAATGATCTTTGACATAGACTAATTTTCCGTAATGAGTGGGTGGTTTTTCGTTTGTAGTATTTTGATTCGCTCTTCGCGACGGACTCAGCGTGCGATCACTCGACGACGCAGAGGATGTCGTCTTCACGCATCAGCAAGTATTCAACGTCATCGATTTCGACGTTTTCGCCGGCGTAGCTGGTGAACAGGACGCGGTCGCCAATCTTCAATTGCGACTTCGAACGCTTGCCATCATCGAGCAACTTTCCAGTGCCGATAGCCAGAACGGTGCCACGGGCGGGCTTTTCCTTAGCCGAATCTGGCAGCACGATGCCGCCGGCGGTCGTCGAATCGCCTTCTTCGCGTTGGATCACGAGACGTTCGCCCATCGGCTGCAAGCGAATAGAATTCTTGGTCTTCGTGGCAGTCGCCATTGCGTCAATTCCCTTTTTGAAGTGAACAGATTGAGTTGAGTTGAACGTAGCAGCCAAAACGGCAGCCTTTCGTGCATCGAGGCCAACAGGTAGCAAGCCGCGTGCCACGCATTTGATATCAAGTCGCAAGTCGTTTATAAATATAGACTTGCTGTTACATTGCAGTTGTAAATCGAGGTTTTCGCATCGGGTACGTTTGTGTCGGTCGTGACAGCCAAACCGAGTTAACGCCTTTCTGGTTACCGATTCGGGCACGTTGGCAATGTAAGCCAATGCGGCTGCTGGTTAAACTTCATCACACCTGCGTTGCTTTCCTATCCGTTTACGAGCCAAGTTAGATGCCGATTGTCGTTTCCTGCCAATGTGGAAAAAAGCTAAACGTCCGAGATGAGTTGGCGGGTAAGGCGGTCAAGTGTCCCGCTTGCCAGAGTGTCATCCGCGTTCCCGCTCAAGGAATCAAGCTCGCCTCTCCTGCTCCACGCACCGCCGCTCCACCAACTCGACAGGGTGCTCCGGCAGCCCGTCCGGCACAGACACCCGCACCCTCGCGGCCCGCACCCTCGCGGCCCGCACCCTCGCGGCCCGCACCTGCGATGGCGAGCGCAGGGGATACGTCGATGGACAACTTGTCTGAAGAAGCTGGCTTTGCCGTACAGACCGGGAAATTCTGTCCGAACTGTTCTCAGTTGCTTTTGCCGGGCGCGGTTCTCTGCATCAACTGTGGTTTTCACGTCGAAACCGGGGCAACGTTATCGCGTCACAAGACCGAGTTCGAGGACGTCGCCAATGTCGAGTTAATCTTACGCAAAGCGGACTCGGACATGAAGCGTGCCAAAGAAATGGACCTGAAGCTACAAGCCGTAGGCATGCCGGCATGGATGATGGCGATGATCCTTTTCGTGCTGGCTTCATGCACCGCCGTCGCCGTGATCGCCGTGAATGTGTCTCGGCGCAGCAAAGATTCCGAGGTCTCATTCAACGCCGTCGCAACGATGCTGTTGCTCGCCGGAATCGCATTTGCCGCGTTATACATTGGGTCGCAATGCCTCGTGATTTATCGAGCGTTCAAGGAGAGCCCCAAGGAAGGAATGCTTGTTCTTTTGATTCCTTTGTACGTTTTTTACTATGCCTTCACTCGATTCAAAACCGTCGGCAAGGCATTCATCCTCTGCGTCATCAGCCTATCCGCTGCGATTGGCTTGTTTGTCCTCGCCGGCATGAGTAATTCGGGACAATTATGACTTTCACCACCAGCATTTTGCTCACCAGTATTTTGAACAGAAGCCTGCTTGTTCTGCGGACAAACGTGTCGTTGATCGTCTGCGTCGCCATCACCATCTCGGCGTCATCGGTCAGCGTCGCCCAATTCGAAGTTCCTCGCGGAGCAGTCGTCCCAGTTCCCGCGGATGAGCCGCTTAGTCCGTCGGCTCAATCAAAAATTGCCGAATCGCTCGGTAACGAAAATCAATCGCAAAACCAGCAGCCGACGGGAGATCCGATTCTCGACGATGTGTTGGAAATCATCCGTCGGCGAGGCAGCGTTCTTCGCGGGTCTGCCCTGGAGGATACCAATCAAATTCCCAAGATCTCAATCATTACGACCGACGAACCTCTGCGGTCCATTTCCGGCGGTGAAGTCAGCCCATCCATTTCGGTTTACCTGGCCGCTGAACAGCTTTTAAGAGCGTCTCGTACGCTAGAGAGGCTCGGAGGTCCGTCCGGTGACCGTTCCGAACTCATTCGTGCAATGCGAAGCCACGCCGCAAAGCTACTGATCGACGCGATCTCCCAAGAAATGCCCTCTCAATTCCCTTGAAACACAACGAAAACAAGCCGAAATCCGTCTCGTCTCCGCAATCTGAACGTCATATTGCAAACGGTACATCGAAGGTCTCCCGGCGCCTCTCTCTTGGCCGAGCCGGATGGATTATGGTCGCCGCTGCGCTGATGGCAAGTTCCGTCGTCTTTGCGGATTACTGGCGGACCGTCCCCAGCGATGTGGTCGCAGCCTATGTTGGCCGCAGTTCTTGCATCGATTGTCATCAGAAAGAAGCTCAGGCGTTTACGGCTTCGCATCACGACAAAGCGATGGACCTGGCGACGGACGAAACCGTCATCGGCGATTTCAACAATGCAACTCTCGAACACGACGGCCTGACAAACCGCATGTTTCGTGATGGCAAACGGTTCATGGTTCACACGGATGGTGAAACCGGAAAAATGGAAGACTTCGAGGTCAAATATGTCTTCGGGGTCGATCCGTTGCAGCAGTACATGGTTGAGTTCGATCGCGACGAAAAAACGTTGCCCGGGGAACTTGCGCGAGTCCAGGTGCTTCGCATCAGTTGGGACACACAAAAGAAACAATGGTTTTATCTTCGACCGCCCGATGTCAAGGACAAGTTGCAGCCCGACGATCCGTTGCACTGGACCGGCATCGCGCAGCGTTGGCAGACGATGTGCGCCGATTGCCACTCGACCAACTTGAAGACGAATTTTGATGTCAACACCGTCAGTTACCACACGACGTTTTCAGAGATCGATGTTAGCTGCGAAGCGTGTCACGGACCGGGCAGTACCCATGTGGAGCTCGCCAACGCCACGAGCCTGTTTTGGGATCGAAAGGTCGGCTACGGGTTGAACCAACTCAAGGGCGAAGACACCGAACCACAACTGCAAACCTGTGCCCAATGCCACAGTCGCCGTGGCATGATGGAGAGCGGTTTCAAGGGTGGCCCGCATTACCACGATTTTTATCAATTGGAATTATTGCAGCCAGAAACTTACTTTGATGACGGACAAATCAAAGACGAAGTTTATGTTTATGGCTCATTCACTCAGAGCAAGATGTATCACAAAAACATCCGCTGCACCGATTGTCATGATCCCCACTCCTTGCAATTAAAACATCCTGGCAATGAGACCTGCACTTCCTGTCATCAACACCCCGCGGGAAAATATGACGTGCCCAGTCACCATCGCCACGCGGTGGGAAGCGAGGGCGCGAAGTGTGTGAATTGTCATATGCCCGGACGCACATATATGGATGTTGATTTTCGCCGCGACCATAGCTTGCGAGTTCCGAGGCCTGATATGTCAGTTGAATTCGGAACACCCAACGCCTGCACCGACTGCCATCTCAAAGATCAACTCGATAAAGTTCCCGCGGAGACACGTCCTAAGCTCCGCGAATACGCTGACTGGATCAATGCCGCCGAAGCCGGTGACAAGGTGATCGCGAGTCTGATCGACGAGACGGACAAGTGGTGTGATGATGCATGCGAGAAATGGTATGGCGCCGAACGAAAGAAGCCTGAGCATTTCGGACAAATCTTCGCCGCCTTCCGTCGGGGAGAATCCGGCGCCGCCGAAAAGATGCTGAGTCTCGCAATGCAGAAGGATGACTTGACACCCAACATCGCTCGCGCGACCGCATTTGACAATCTTGCCATGTCCGGTGCATCGGGATGTTCGTTGGCCGCGATGAGAATCCTCAATGACCCCACCGATCATCCGCGAGTCCGGGCGGCAGCGGTGCGCTGCCTTGCGACGGAGCCCGCATCGACCATTCGGCGGACGCTGATACCGCAATTGACAGACAAATCACGTCAGGTGCGTCAGGAAGCCGCGCAGATGCTCGCATCGCCTGAGGTCTACATTAACCTTTCGGCAAATGAGCGAACCCAGGTAGACATCGCCTTGCGAGAAGTAGAAAAGGCATTGGCGGAAGTCGGGGATCGGTCTGGTGCGCACCTTTCATGGGCGATGCTATGCGAACAGCGCGGCATGGTCCCCGAAGCGATCAAGGCGTATGAGAATGCGATTCGCGTCGAACCGACGGTCGCGGGGGCACGCACAAACTTGGCGGCCGTCTATGAGCAAATTGCTCAGCGAGGGAATGAGCAGGCTGCGAAGCTCGCCGTAGAGTTGAGAAAACAGGAATTGCCACTCCTCAAACGCGATTCAGAGCTTGCTCCCGATAATGCGATGATCCAATATCGTTTTGGGTTAGCGTTGTATTTGGATGGTGATCAAGACGGTGCGATGAAGCAATTGCGGCGAGCGACCGAACTTGCTCCTGATGTCGAAGACTTCAAAGTTGCCGTTCAATTGCTGCAGGAAAAAATGGCCGAGCAAAGCAAGTGAGTATCGTGCGATCGTGATTTGCGACCTATGGTGATTTGCGACGCATCGAATGCCAGTCGACGTTCCTCGAAAATTCTTGTCGCAATGGGGAACACCGTATTGCGAAAATGGTTTGATTCGATTTGTTCAGTCCTTCGAGAGCGATTTTGACATTTATAGCGGGCTTCGATCGGGTAATATGACCAACCAGGGCAGTTGGGGATAGCTCTTCGGTTGCGCAGTAAGCACTCTGTTCCGGTGTTCTGGTGGTCAGCCAACTTCCTAGCTGGACAGCCTTGGTCATGCAATCCTTGATTCGCTTTATTCAGGAACGTCGCAGCGATACTGCAACACGGATTCTGTTCTTCCTTGCCGCGCTTCAGGCATTTCTTGGTCCGTTGGATTTGGCGGACGCGAGCACGAGAATGGTGGTGGGCCTGGACAAGACAGTTGCTTGCAAACTGGTACTAGCCGGCCTGATGGCGGTGGCTTCTGTGTGGGGCTTATGGAATTTCTCAGAGGTTCGAAACGCCATCATGACGATCCCTGGAACGTTGGTGATGCTTCTCTTGGGGATGACGCTGGTTGGTGGAACCAGCGGATTAACGGGAGCCGCGCTGCCGACATCGTTAATCAATATTTCTACCTTCATTTTTGTGATCACCATTTTGACGGTGGCGGGTCCAAGGATTTTTTCGCTCGCAATCGTTCTGGGCTCGCTCGGAACCGCCGGACTTGGCCTCTATTTGTTTTATTTTGTTCCCGAATCTGGTGTCTTTTTAGAGCCCATTGAAGGTGGGCAATTCTTAGGAAGACTCGGTGGCGCCGCACATCCAAACAGTGTTGCGCGATCAAGCATCATGGCGATTCTGTTGACGGTATACCTTTCACGAACCAAAGAATTCTCTGTCCCTGTCACTTTGACGCTGATCTTCGTCCTCGGATGGGCTTTTGTGTTGGCGAAATCTCGCACCGCCTTTATCGCGGGTGGGCTTGGCCTTTTGCTCTTATATTCGGATCGTCTAAGATCTCGCCGCGCCATTGGCACCTTTGTCATGCTCACGGTTTTGGGATTGGCGAGTGTCTTTGCTTTGTTTGCCGTTGGGAAAGAGCAGCGATTAGTAGAAAAAGTGGTTGGGCTGGTTGCGAAAAGCGGCTCGGTGCAAGAATTGACCACCGCTACCGGTCGCACCGATATCTGGGCAGAGGCATCCAAGTTTGTTGCGCAACGTCCTTTGACCGGGTGGGGACTCAATAGCGGCCCTGCGCTGCTTCCTAACCATTCGCAAGCCACACATAACGCGGTCATGAATGCGTCATTGTCCGGAGGAATCTTCGCTGGCTTGGCGATGCTATGCCTTCAGCTTTGGTTGATCTGGACTGCGTTTCAAAGCCCTCATCTGTTGGTTCGCGGGGTCGCAATCTTTTTGTTCTTCAGTTGCTTAACGGAAGATACCGTCATGGAGACATTTCCAGGGCCATGCACAATGATGTGGTATATGTGCCTAATCTACCCCGTCCTAAGTTATTCGCCAATCAATAGCTTCTCACGGCGAAGCTTCTCATCATTGCCAACTCCGAAGATGGTTGTGGCAGGAGAATGAGGGGCAGCGCCACTTTGGATTGATCGAGACGCGTCAGCCGCTTTTTTGCGATGGCGTCCGTTGCAATTGCCACAACTGCCCATCTATTCGCAAATGCCGCGAATCAAGACAAATTTGATCCCGAGTCGCGCTGTTCAGCTTTGATCCCTGCGGGGTACGATAGCCGTCAATACAACAGTTTGGTGGCGACGCTGAGCCTACCACCCGCTGTTTTTTTACATTCGTTTCACGCGGAAAAAAACTTGGTCAATGAGAATTTTCACTGGGGCGAACGACGTCTTTGGCGAGACCAAGCTTTTCCATCGTCAAGATCACCCACCAAGACATATCAAACTCCCACCAGCGGTGCCCGTGACGAGCGGCGCGCGGCTGGGCATGGTGGTTGTTATGCCAACCTTCACCATGACTTACCAAAGCGACCAACCAATTGTTCCGACTGTTGTCACGGGTTTCATAATTCCGATAGCCGGCCACGTGGGTTAGCGAATTGACGGACCAAGTTCCGTGGAGCACGAACACTGTCCGGACGGCGACGGCCCAAACGTACCAACTGGCCGCGAAGCGAAACGCTTCGCTGGACGATCCGCCAACAAAATAACCGAATGCTGCACCGGCGAGAGTGAACAGCAGCGCATGCGTCGCGAAGACAATGAACCAACCGCCCTTGCGTTCCATTCGCAGATAAAACGGATCGCGAAGCAAGTCACGAACATAACGTTCGTAGTGGATGGTGCGATCCAAGTCGCGGTGCCGGCAAACGACCCAACCGACGTGCGCCCAGAGGAAATTGGCAAGCGGCGAGTGCGGGTCGGGCTGATGGTCGCTGTGCTGGTGATGCAAACGGTGAATCGCAACCCAACGCGCGGGACTGTCTTGCAAATTGCACATTCCGAAAATAGCGAGTGTGTGCTCCAGCCATTTCGGGCAGGAGAATCCACGATGCGTCAACAGGCGGTGATAACCGACCGTAACGCCGAGCATTCCGAAGGTAAAGTGACCCAGGATCGCGAGCACCAATCCTGACCAAGTGAAGAACCAGGGCACAAAGGCCAAGCAAGCGATCAAATGGATACCGGTCAGAACGATCACGTAGGACCAAACGATCCGCAGAGGCTGGGTTGCTTCGGGGAAGTCGAGTCTCGACTTTTTCGATTGGTCCAAGCTCATCACATCATGAGCTTCGTCAGCAATCGAAAAACTGCCAATTGGCACAACGCCTTCAGTGGAGACGGATTGAGACGATTCAGGTGCTAAAGACATGATTTCGCTTTGGAAAGGCCAGGGAGATGTGCAGATAGTCTAGTCAATTCGCCTTCTCCGCCGCAGCGCCGAACTAGGCGACTGAGGGTTGATTCGTCGACTATTACACGCTGCTTGCGCAGAGGGTATCCCGTCGCAAATCGACAAAGTTAACTCATGATCCCGCAATCAAGCCGCGATCGCGGGAAATTGAAGAACGCAACGAAAACGAAAAAAACCGCGAGTCACTGGGGCAGCCACACGCGGTTTTCGAATTTTCAGTAATCTCGCGTCGAAATCCAAGGATCGACGGGATTTTATTTCTTTTTCTTGCCCTTCTTTTCTTCTACTTCGTCGGCCTTTTTGACCTTCTTCTTTTTCTTCAGCGACACTTTGACGACGCGAACTTTGGCCATGCCGACGACGTTCATCTCGTCATCCCAGCGTCCAAGTTCCATCAGTCGCGCAATCCGCTCGGGGCGGGTTAGCACATTTCGGCTTTTAATTGCCCCGGCTTGCACCTTGAGGCTACGATCCATGGTCATGGCAACACAAAACTCCGTCGGAAATCGCGAATTGAACGCGTTCCCATTGATGATTCGTTAGCAAAACGTCGGGTTTGCAAATCAGTTCACCGGTCAAGTTGATCCGGCGGGTCGCACAAAATAAACATTTTTGCCATCGATGGCAAGTGGGAATGGGGTGCGTCGAAAGCAGAACGCGTTCGTCCGTCAAAAAAACGTACCCGAAGCGTTAGCGTTTCGTGGACGCTCGCGGTGTCCAGTTGGCTGCCATGGCATGATTGGTCGCGATTTCGCCCTGAGTTTGCATGACAATTTCGTCCGCCGAAAGCCGGACATGAGCCATCACGGTTGTCGATGCCGGGCGTTCTTCGCCCCAGGGGATGACAACTTGCAATCGGCCCTGATGAATGGGCGACGCTGGATTGGAGCTGAGCATTTCATGAATCTGCTCCGGGCCAAAATCCCATTTTCCGAGTCTTGCCGTGTCTGCGGAGCGTGCGGGGTCGAGCAGCACGATACTGAGGTTGGCGTCAATATTAAATTGACTGAGGTCGACGACCTTGCCGCTTTCGTCGATGGCTTCGATGAGCAATTCAACTCCTTCGGTCGCGGCTACGTCGTCCGATTTGTGTCCCCCCGACAGTCCGTTGTTGATTCGAATCGCAACCGGGGCTGGCGGCGGTCCGTTTCCGAGAATTTTTGCGGAATCGGGCAGTTTGATTTGTCCCGGCTGGAATTCGGGAAGGGAATCGGGCAATTCATTCATCGGAGGAACGGGGTCACCAAGTTCCACATCAGGAATCAGCAAATCGATGCTTCCCGGCGGGACGGGCTCGGACGGAGGCTCGAATGACTCCGTGTTGTCCAGCGGTCGGGCCGGCAGTTTCGGAGTCATTCGTTCCGGTGATTCCGCCTTTGGTATTGGCATGGGTTTGGGCGATCGATTCGTCCGTAAATCGACGACTTCGCCATCTTGATTCAAGGTTTTGCCGAAGAATGAACGCGGGGGGCGAGCGGCTTGGGGGACGACGACTTGTGCCGCGCGCATTTCGGCTCGCATCAGTTCGTCGCGAAGCACTTGATTTTGGTAGTCGGCATCGTAGAGCTGGTCTTCCAGGTTGCGAATTTCGCTCGTCATTTTCTGTGTGTAGACGTCGCGATAAGCGGCCCCACGGCATCCGGATGACAGAAGCACCAGCGCAGCGATGAACCCACGCGTGACGGAAACGCCGATTTTTTCGGGCATTTCACCGGCGAGGGGTGTGGAGCGATTCAACGCTGGCGTCTCGAAGACTTGGAAACAATGGCGAGATACGCCGTTGTCCTTACCAGTGCGGAGAATACGGGGTCAAGAGAAACAGCAAAAAGGCGGGCGAGCGAGGTTCTAGTCAGGAAACGAGAACCTCGCTCGCATCGATGCCAGCATAGGCTCGTCGCGGGAGGGATACGACGTTGTTGCTGGCACAGCTCGCCCTAGGTTGAAACGGCACAGGCTCAGGAAAACCTGGGGGATTCCGTTTCATCCGACGGTGTGTGATCTCTGACGCGAAACAAAGTGGTGTTCACTTTGTTTCGCCATCAGTGTTTATTAGACAGATAAGAGAACGATGGCTCGCCACCGTCCGTCAAACGTTGACTAGCTTGCCACTCGAGCAGCTTCGGCGGCTTCCGGTGCCGCGGCTCTCGATCGGTTTCGGCTGCGTGGTTTTGTTATGCCCCATTCCTTGGTCAACATCTCGAAAACTTCCGGTGTTTCGTAACGAACAACTGCTTTGCCTTCTGGCATCGGTCCCACCAATCCACGAAACACCGGAAGCCCGCGAAGCATCAGATCGGTGCTGCAATCGTCGATACCTATCTGCTGATACGCTTGTACTAGCGGATCACAGTCGGGGTAGTCGCGGATTAGCAGTGAACCGTCGGCGGCGCGGGCAACGACGCGAAAAGTGTCTTTCTTGGCCATGGATAACTACATTCGCTGAAGTCAGGAATTGGGGGGGAGGCGACAGTCACTTCTGCTCGACTGCCGTACCCCATGCATCGAACCAATCATGTGCAAGAAAAGAGCTTTCCGTCCCACGGCGTCATGCCGGGAATAGCCGGCGCCACACCATCGACAGGCCTATCGTGCAACAACGGCATCGCAGGCACCAGCGTCAGGACCGACGGACATTGGTTGGAAATCGATCGTTTTCCCCGATCGTTTTCCCCGATCGATTATTTGACGATCACGCATCAAAAATACGTTCGATGGCGACTGTACAACTTGCAGGGCCTATTTTGCGTCGCGCGTGCCTCTCCCGAAAGTCGCCACTGCGGTAAACTGCATTGTCTCCACGCCAACGCTCGCACAAAAACGGATTTGCATGTCCCGGTCGACGACGGAAATTACGGTCAAGGGTGCCCGAGAGCACAATCTTCGCGACGTCAATCTCAGCCTTCCTCGCGGTCAATTGATTTGCTTCAGCGGGGTATCCGGCAGCGGCAAAAGTTCGCTTGCCTTCGATACGCTCTACGCTGAAGGCCAACGTCGATACGTCGAAAGCCTTAGCAATAACGCTCGCCAGTTCATGGGCCAAATGCCCAAGCCGGATGTCGACTACGTGTCCGGCCTCAGCCCTTCGATCTCGATCAGCCAAAAATCGACCGGCCATAATCCACGAAGCACGGTGGGGACGATCACGGAGATTTATGACTTTCTTCGAGTCGTCTTCGCTCGCGTTGGCACCGGGTACTGCCCCACATGCCAAACGCCCATCACGGCACAAACTCGCGACTCGATCCTTACTCGCGTGATGTCGCTCGATTCCGAAGCGACGATCTGGTTGATGGCACCGCTAATCCGGGGCAAGAAAGGCGAGTTTCGCGATCTGTTCGAAGACCTTCGTCGACAAGGTTTCACGCGAGCACGAGTCAACAGCGAAACGATTCAGCTTTCCGATCCCCCGTCGCTCGATCGGCAACACCGGCACCATGTCGAAGTCGTGATCGAACGTCTCAACCCAGAATCGCGTGATCGTGCCCGCGTCGGCGAAGCGATCGACATCGCCTTAAAGCTTGGCGAAGGTTCATTGATCGTTTCGCAAACTGAACCGAACAGCGAATCGACTGACATTGTCGCCCACGATCTGCTGTTTTCATCCAAGTACTCCTGTGGTTCCTGCGGGCAAAGCTTTCAACCGCCTTCACCACAACTGTTCAGCTTCAACAGCCCTCAGGGAATGTGTCCAGGCTGCGATGGTCTGGGGCAACTCTACACGTTTGTTCCGTCGATGCTGATCAGTGAAGAGACGCAATCGTTCAAGAATGGCGCGATCGGCTTGCTGGGCAAATGGGCCGACATGGGCCGCTACCGTCGACATATCTATCAAAACGTTGCCGGTGCGATCGAGACACAGCTTGAATTAAAAGCGGGCATGATGCTGGCCGCGCCTTGGCAAGACTTGCCCGATGAAGCCAAACGCATTTGGCTTTGGGGCGTCGACGAAACCTTGTCGTTCACATGGCGCGGCGGTAAAAGCGCAAAGAAATACGAAGGCGAATTCAACGGCGTGATTCCCGAACTGCTCGATCGCTATCGCAACACGAAGAACAAGTTGCAATTGCGCCAGTTCGAAAAGTACATGCACACGTTGCCCTGCGCCGATTGCAGCGGCCATCGGCTCAACCCGCAAGCGTCGTCCGTGCGGATGCGAAGCGGCGCGGCAGCATTCGATGCAACGCCCGAACGCTCACTCCCCGAACTTTGCGACCTTTCCATCGCCTCGCTCGCTGATTTTTTCAGCGACATTCGGCTCGGCGCCACCGATCAATTCATCGCTTCGGAAGCGCTGAAAGAAATTCTCGCGCGACTTGGATTCCTGCGTGGTGTTGGGCTGGAATACTTAACGCTCGCTCGAACCGCGCCAACGCTTTCAGGGGGTGAATCGCAACGCATCCGGCTCGCGGGTCAAATCGGCAGCGGTCTTGTTGGCGTGCTCTACATTCTTGATGAGCCATCGATCGGTTTGCACCCCCACGATAACGATCGCTTGATCGAAACGCTGCTCAAGCTGCGCGATGCGGGCAATACGTTGATCGTGGTGGAGCATGACGAAGATACGATGCGAGCCTCGGACTTGATCGTCGACTTTGGTCCCGGTCCCGGCATCAAGGGCGGCCGCGTGGTTGCTTCGGGCGACATCGACGACATCATGTCCAATTCAAAAAGCGTCACGGGTCAATTTCTATCTGGCAAACGCGAGATCGAGATTCCGACGAAGCTGCGATCGGCTCGTGAGGACAAATGGTTGACCATTCGCGGTGCGTCGCACAACAACCTGAAGAACATCGACGTCTCGCTTCCGCTGGGGACGTTGTGCTGCGTCACCGGCATGTCAGGCAGCGGCAAGAGTTCCTTTGTCGGTGACATACTTGAACCACTGCTTCGCAACAAACTGAATGGAGCCGAGTGCGAAGTCGGCGAGTACACAACCGTCGAAGGATTGGAGTTTCTCGACAAGACGATCGCGATCGACCAATCACCGATCGGACGAACACCCCGCAGCAACCCAGCGACTTATGTCAAAGTCTTTGACGAAATTCGCGAGCTGTTCGCAAAAATGACCGACGCCAAAACTCGTGGGTACACAGCAAGTCGGTTCAGCTTCAACGTCGACGGCGGACGATGCTCGGCATGCGAAGGCAACGGCGCGAATAAGTTGGAGATGGACTTTCTCGCCGATGTTTGGGTCACCTGTCCTGTCTGCGCAGGCAAGCGATACAACCGCGAAACGTTGGCGGTGAAATTTAAAGAACACTCGATCGCCGACGTGCTTGAACTCGACATTTCACAAGCTTTAAAACTCTTCAAAAATATCCCGAAGATCGCGGAGACATTGCAGACGTTGGTCGATGTCGGTCTTGAGTATTTGAAACTCGGCCAACCATCACCGACGCTGTCTGGTGGCGAAGCGCAGCGCATTAAGCTGTCACGAGAATTGAGCAAACGCGCGACTGGTAAGACATTGTACGTGCTCGACGAACCGACGACCGGATTGCACTTCGCCGACATCCAAATGCTTCTGAAAGTGCTTCACGGCTTGGCCGATCGTGGCAACACGTTGGTCGTGGTGGAACACAATCTTGACGTGATCAAGACTTGCGACTGGGTCGTTGACCTTGGGCCTGATGGTGGTGACGGTGGCGGCCGGATCGTGGCCGAAGGAGTTCCGAAAGAGATCGCCAAGGTCAAAGAAAGCTACACCGGCGTCGCGCTGGCGAAAGTGCTGAACAAGACGTTTGGAAAATCGACTGGCACGCAACTCGCCATCAAGTCCACACGCCAACCATCGCGCACGCACATCACCGTAGAAGGCGCGTCGCAGCACAATTTAAAATCGGTCAACGTCGAAGTCCCGCGCGATGCGATGACGGTTTTCTGCGGCCCCAGTGGCAGCGGTAAGTCGTCGCTCGCGATGCATACGATCTACGCCGAAGGCCAACGCCGGTACGTCGAATCACTCTCGTCTTATGCGCGTCAATTCATCGGCAACGTGCAGAAACCAAAAGCGGAAAAGATCGAAGGCCTTTCGCCCGCGATCGCGCTTGAGCAAAAAAACCTCGGGCACTCACCGCGAAGCACTGTCGGCACGGTGACCGAAGTTTACGATTACCTTCGTATTCTGATGGCACGACTTGGCGTGATGCATTGCCCGCATTGCCAAACGCCCGTCGGTACCCAGACGTCGGACCAAATCGTTGAGAAAGTGCTCGCGATGCCCGAAGGCAGCAAGGTTTTGTTGCTTGCCCCGATCGAATTTGAAGCCAGTGATGACCCCGCCGATCGTTGGAAAAATCTCCGCGCCGGCGGATATCAACGTGTTCGCATCGATGGCAAAACCTACCCGATCGACAGCGTGCCGTTGTGGGATGCGAGAGTCAAGCATCGCGTGCAGATCGTTGTCGACCGAAGTGTCATTCGCGAAAGTGAACGCAGTCGTATCAACGATAGTATTGAACAAGCCTTGTCGCTGTCATCCGGAATGCTTGATGTCGCGATCGCCGATGAAGAACGCGAAGAACAGCATTGGACCGAGATCCGTCACAGCCAACACCTTGTCTGCGGCACCTGTTCACGATCGTTCCAGCCGCTGACGCCGCACCACTTTTCATTCAACAGTGCCGTCGGTTGGTGTCCATCCTGCGATGGTCTCGGGACGCAAACGGGTACGAATCCCGCAGCGCTTTTGAGCTCGCCGTCCGCCACGCTTGCCGAAGGTGCCTCCCTGCTTTGGCCAAGCGTGACCAATGCGGTTTCGCTGTGGATGCTGCGGGCGTTATCTCGACAAACCGGCGTGCCACTCAACGTTCCGATCGAAGAGATGACCGTCTCACAGCGACGAACGCTTTATCACGGTTGCGGAGACCAGTGGATCGAAGTCCGCAAGGGGGATACGCAGGAAAAACATACCGTCGACAAGGCGTCCAGCGTCGTCTTGTTCCGTTACCAGTTCAAAGGTTTTTATCCGGCGCTTGATGACGCTTCGAAGCTGACTCCATCGCTTCGCGGCAAGCTTGAGTTATTCACCGACGAGATTGCGTGTTCAGCATGTGACGGAGCCCGACTGCGTGACGATGCTTCCGCCGTTCGGTTTCGCGAGTTAACGATCGGTGATCTGGTGCAAATGCCGCTTGGCAAGACGCATGGAATCATCAGTGGCTGGAAACTTGATACGCGTGAACGCAAGATCGCCGGCGAGTTGGTTCGTGAGATCGAATCGCGGACTCGCTTTCTGCTCGATGTTGGCTTGGAGTATCTGACCCTAGCTCGCGGCGCGGCGACGTTGTCCGGTGGCGAGTCTCAGCGAATTCGCTTGGCGGCGCAACTTGGCAGCGGACTTTGTGGTGTGCTTTATGTGCTTGATGAACCGACGATCGGTTTGCACCCGCGCGATAATGACCGATTGATCGCCGCGATGCATCGGCTGCGCGACCTCGGCAACACGTTGCTGGTTGTCGAACATGATAGGGATGTGATCGCGAGCAGCGACTACGTGTGCGACTTTGGTCCTGAGGCAGGCCGAGGGGGCGGGCGTATCGTCGCTCAAGGTCCGCCAACGAAAATTGAGCCTTACGAAGACTCCGTGACCGCGGGCTTCATCGACAATCGAAAGCAGATTCCCATTCCGATGCCGCGTCGTGAGATCGTCGATGAGCTTGCGGTGAAGCATGGTCTCGCAACCGAAGCGACAAAGTATCTGAGCATCTTCGGTGCGCGCGAAAACAATTTAAAATCGGTTGACGTTAAGTTTCCGCTCGGCATGTTCATCGCCGTCACGGGACCAAGTGGCAGCGGTAAAAGCTCGCTGGTCAATGGCATTCTGTATCCGGCGCTGGCGAGAAAGCTGCATCGCGCGAAGGTGCGACCTGGTCGTCACGTGAAGATCGACGGGACTCGTTTCATCGACAAGGTGATTCGCGTCGACCAATCGCCACTCGGTAATACGCCCAGCAGTAACCCGGCGACTTACACGGGCGTTTTTGATTTGATTCGCAATTTATTCGCCAGGATTCCTGAAGCGGGTGAGCAAGGGTTTTCGGCGCGAACGTTCAGCTTCAATGTTCCTGGTGGTCGCTGTGATTCATGCGAAGGTACCGGTAAGCGTCGTATCGAAATGCACTTCCTGCCCGACGTTTGGGTCGAGTGCGAAGATTGCCAAGGCAAGCGATATAGCGAAGATGTGCTTAACGTGAAGTATCACGGATGTTCGATCAACGACATTCTCGACATACCGATCGGCGAAGCGGTTTCGTTGTTCGCGGATCAGCCAAAGATCATTCATATCCTGCAAACGATTTGTGACGTGGGTCTCGACTACATCACACTTGGTCAAAGTGCGCCGACACTATCCGGCGGCGAGGCACAACGAATCAAGTTGTCCGCAGAACTCGCGCGACCTGATACTGGACGCACGCTCTATCTACTTGATGAACCCACGACGGGATTGCACTTCAACGACATCCAGCGTTTGCTCAACGTGTTGCAGCGATTGGTTGAGCTTGGCAATACTGTGGTGACGATCGAGCATAACCTTGACGTGATCAAATGCGCCGACTGGGTGATTGATGTCGGTCCCGACGCAGGCAGTCGCGGCGGCACGATCGTGATCGAAGGCTCACCCGAACAAGTCGCTTCGTACGCGATTGCGGCGAAGAAGAATGCCGAGTCGAAGAAGCCATCGGCCGATCCGATGCCAAGAAGCTTTACCGGTGAATATCTCGCTTCAGTGCTGGACGCTAGCCTGGTGACGGAATTTATACTACCGATCGCGAAGCCGCGTTTGATCGCAGCACCGAAACCGAGAACTGTTCCGGTTGAACCGCCAGACGTTTCCATTGCACCGCTCGGTGTTTCCGTTGAACTGCCTGGCACACTACAAGTGGCTGAACCGGAGCAGTCATGGGAAGACGTTCAGCCATGGAAACTGCTGGGGCGCAAATGGCATTCGCTTGGAAAAGGTTTTCCGGATAACCAAACGCCGAACTGGCCGTTGGAGCTTGCGGATCAAGCGCTTGCATTGCTTGAGCAGATCGCGGGCAGCGACACGTTGGCATTCGTGTCACCTGATCGAGTCGCGGTCCGCGACAGTCGGTCCCAAGACATTTGGGCCGAGGTTGAAACGAAGACGACCGATAGTTTGAAGGTGACGCTGGCAGGTCCCGTCGACGCCATCGATCTCAGCATCCTCGGGAAACTCGGCATCGATGGCCCTGTTGATCTCGCGGACCTCGAGCGAACAACGGTGACGCTTAATCTGACCGACTTGAAGCACATCCGAAGCCGCAATTTGAAATCGTTTTTGAAGAAGCATTGGGAGCGCACAGGCGCGGGATCGTAGCGATGTTCTGGCAGTAGCTTGCCCTGAAATGGCCCGCCCTGGGATGATGAAACGGTTGCGGTTTAGACAATTTTGGCAAGTTCAGTAGGTCATTCTCCCTCCGGGTGAGTCAAGCATTAGCGAGGAGAGGCTGGCGCCCGAAGCAACCGAAAGTCGAAGTTTTTGCTTAGCATTGCGCCTACCCGGCCCTCAAAAACCGGCCCTCTCGCGCAGCGTTCGTTGTACTACACAAGTCAGCTGATCGATTTTTTTTTGCTCCCGGTCCGAATGCTTCCCAGGCGTTGGATAGGTCGTAGCAGCGTTGCAAGCCGATCCACAGCGATTGGGTTCCGGGAGCGTTGTCATTGCGATCGATCAAGCCTCCCAGGCGAGCGATCGCAATGATCACGGTGTTGAGCCCAGGGCAACCTGACTCAGGTACCTTCATCCCAGGTTCTTCTTGGATTTTAGTGGCAAGGGTGAGGTTCGATTTCGGTCTTTCGACCTCGGAACAGGGCGGTGGATTTTTGAAGGCATCCGCTCCTGCGTCCAATGATTTGGCAGCAGACGTTGA
>Ga0105050_10003526_pt1 | contig 21583 bp, 17 predicted proteins | sample FRY01_FD_78088 | JGI IMG/M metagenome (GOLD analysis project Ga0105050, IMG submission 78088) | Freshwater microbial communities from Lake Fryxell liftoff mats and glacier meltwater in Antarctica - FRY-01 | ecosystem: Environmental > Aquatic > Freshwater > Ice > Glacier meltwater ...
CTTTAGCTGTTAAGTTAATCGCCGTACAGGTGTATGCTAGAGGGGCATAAATAATTGACATAGCCACGATGCTGCTTAGTAATTTCTTCATATGATGTCCTATAAATAGATTTTTAATCATTATTAATATACGCGCTAACCTAACTATCCAAATTAATTCATTGCAACGCTAGATTCCTAAGTATAGATACCGTTTTCCTTCGCAACCAGTTTTTTCGCCCTGTTACTATCTTCTCACAATAGTGTGCTCCCTCGGTCATTGCTGCCAAGTTGGCACGCGCGCTTTGCACTTCCCACGTTTGCTCCGCGCATAACCAGAGTGACGAATTCCAGATCAGGTAGCGCTGGAGAACATACCTAGGTCAGAGAGATCTGCGGCTGGCAGGGCGGCTGGTTCTTGTAGACGCCGTAGCAGATGTGCAGCAGCTTTTGCCCAGCGGCACCCAGTACGCACATCTTGGGTCTTCCGGCTTGCACAAGCCGCTCGTAGAGCGCCGGTACATCGCGGTTCTTCCGTGACGCAACCATGGCGGAATAATAGACGGCCTGCCGGTAGTGCGAACTGCCCCCTGAGGCTATCCACAGCACTAAACAGTATGAGAACAATCGGGCCGAGCAATCCCATGAGGAGACCCGGGTCACGGAGCGGGGTATGAGGATATTCAAATCGGTGAGGCAGGCTCAGAGATTCCTAGGGGAGCATGCCGCCGTCTCAAATTGATTTAACCTTGGACGTCATCTGGCCGGGTCTCAATACTATCGTGATCTGAGGGTGAGTGCGTTTGAAGAATGGGATAGGGCAGTTGCTTGAGACCGGAGGCTGGATTCCTCTGATCTGAAATAGTCAATTTGTCAAAACCCTCTAGTCTCAACAGATCCGTCAAGTTGCTTTTTAAAATGGTGAAATTTTTTTTACTAGATAAATGCTTTGCCATGAGCAATGTAATTGGATAGCATAATTTTATGAGCCCTTACCATGAATTTGCAATTGTTTTTGCTTCGCTGTTTGTGATCACCAATCCGCTAGGAAATCTAGGTGTTTTTGTGTCGATTACCAAAGGTGATTCAGAGTCATTCAAAAAGCAACAGGCATATAAAGCAGCCCTGTATTCGTTCGCATTATTATTTGTATTTTTTATTGCTGGTAATTTTATTCTTGAATTTTTTGGGATTACTATTAATGGCATTCAAATTGGTGGCGGCATAATCATAGCCAAAATTGGGTTCAGTTTAATGGCAGGTACGCCTTCTCATGCAACACCTAAAGAGCATGCAGAAGCAGTTGAGATGCAGGATGTTTCATTTTGTCCACTCGCAATGCCAATGGTTGCAGGTCCTGGCGGTTTAGCGGTCGTGTTATCAGTTGCAAAAACAGAGAATATGCAATTTGTTGATTATGTTTCGATAACCGCGGCGATTGCAGTTGCGTGTATTGTGATATGGGTATGTTTTCGAGAGTCCACTTTGGTCGCGAAATTCCTCGGCGAGACTGGTATGGCTGCGATTACAAAAATTATGGGGTTTCTTCTAATTTGCATTGCAATACAAATGATCATCACTGGCACAGGCGGCGTTCTTGAAGAATGGGGAATTGTAAAAGTTAGTTCATAAGCGCTTTTTCAATCACTGATTCAAATTACCCCGTGATTACGCCATTAGTGGTTACAACATCGCAACTGCATGTTCTTGCTTCTTCAAGGTGTGCAGTCGCAACATGGCCACGAAATGCAACAATCGGGGAAGATGTTTGTTCTTTAATGGAATGGACTATTTTTTGTATTTCAAGCTCATTTTCACTTAAATCGCGCAATATGGCGACAGGGTTGCGTTCTTTAACAGGTTGTAGCAATCCAGAGCGCCCGATTGCACCTTAACATGCACAAACTTCCCACCGCCGAGTTTTGTAAAAGGTTTTCCTTCTTCAATTGCTCGAACGATGGGGTGCCGCATGCTTCGTTTAAAATTTAGATCTAAGCCATAAACTGCGCGTGGTCGCATCGAAGTAACGCGTTGCCCCTGTGCAGCGTGCGCCAGAGGTGCAGCTCATGCGGGGTGAGTAGAGGATTTGCATGCCCCAATGCATTAGCAGCAAAACTGGAGCAGGGGTATTCTTCAGGATGAGCGACCATCCGAGCGCGTACGGGGTTCATCTCTATATAAGTCGGCACCGTAAAAAATATGTATCTGTATCTACGAGCGTAGATTTGTACCTGCCTTCTCGCAGCGTCTCGGTTCTGTGATATCGCTCGTTAAAAAATCTAACATAGCGTCTACCCAGCGATTGCATCATTCGCCCAGTGGACTCAGCAGTTTCCGGCGACACGAGGAAGTGCACGTGATTGGTCATTAGAACACACGCGTGAATATCTACCCGATGCTTTAGAGCTGCATCTAAAACGAAACTGGGGGACTGCAAGCGGTCACCCTGTTCAAGAAAGTAGGGTGCCCGGTTGTTTCCGCGTTGAATGATGTGGTGGCCGCATCCTGGTGCGTAGAGTCAAGGCAATCTGGCCATTACGGATTCCGAACTTATTGATTCGTTCCGATAAGAACAACAAATTTGAGGGCGTTAGACAATATCGAAAGTGGTCATGTTCAAAGAATCTGACCCTTTGATCTCGACGAGGCGGTTGTGAGTTACTGGAATACGGAGGCCTTTTTCCCTGCGAGCGTGCCGGGCGCTTTGCCGGAGGGCTCGCCCACAATCTTGCTCAACTGGCAGTTGCAGCAGGACCCCAACATACGCATGGGTATGTTGAGTTACACGCAAGACGCGGTCATAGGAACGTTTTTTCTGGGCATCGGTGGCCCCGCTTTCGAGGCCGTTTTACGCCCGACGATGGCAGACGTCCAGTCGGCAAACCCTCAGAGAATGCGTAGTTTTCTCCGCAATGGGAGCGAACACACATTTCTGGGGGGTGACCTGTCCATCAGCGTAGAAGGAGTAACGGTGTTCGAATGGGTCGACGCTATGGTTAATGGCCCGGCAGACAACTGGCAATCGGTAGCAGATGCCCTCTCGAGTGATGGATAACTTGGTGGCGGATAACATTGCCAGCAGGGGCAGAGTCTACTGGCAAAGCGCGAGTGACAATTTCCTTACCATTTAGAGTATAGTCTGTCTGACGACACTCTATGGGACTAAAACGATGGACTCTGCCAATATCAATGATGAAGTGTTCGGCGAACTGACGAAAAACTGGGCTTGGATGTTGTCCCTGGGCATCTTTATGGTAATTCTTGGCGCCATTGGTCTGGGTATGACGGTCTTGTTTAATGAGATCGTCGTAATGTACTTTGGTTTTTTGTTGTTGTTTGGTAGTGGAGTGCAACTGATGCAGGCCTTTCGTGCCGAGGCGTGGAAAGGGCGCTTTTGGCATATATTGATTGCGTTGGTGTATCTTGTCGGTGGCATCATCGCGGTTACTGATCCGGTGATCGCAGGGTTGACCCTAGCCTTACTCATCGCGTGGACCCTTATTGTCATCGGCTTGCTGCGTCTGGTCATGGCATTCCAAATACGTGGCACTGATGGATGGTTCTGGATCTTGTTAGGTGGCGTCCTAAGTGTCGCGCTTGGTATTATGATCATGAACGAGTGGCCACAGTCTGGCTTGTGGGTGATAGGCTTGTTTGTCGCGATAGAAATGCTGTTTGCCGGTTGGTCGCAGATCATGATCGGTTTAGCCGCAAAAAATTATACCGTCAAAGGCGCCTCGACAGCGGCTTAAGCCGCACAGCGTGTACCCGCGCTATCTGGTGCTGATGTGATTTTGTTGGCGAGCTTTCGGTCAAAGGTGAACGCGCGGGTAAGAAGTATAAACCCCATAATCGATGGATTTCCAATCTATTGGGGTTGGCTTCAACGGGTCGTGAATCCCGGTGCGTGCAAATTTGACAGAAAGTTGGTGGTAGTAGCGCCCGGTTATGGGGTGATATTGGTCGTTACAGTCTGAATTTCAGTTGTTCCCCACAGACAGCCCAAACGGATCGCTGCCATCTCGAAAAATAGCATCTGCGCGGTAAATTCAGCGCCCTTAAATAGCATCGAAAAGATCAGAGATCGGCGGCACCCGCGGTTCAGGCAGTGGACCCGGTGCAGTAGCCTTGGTGTCCATCTGCAGATGGGTGAGTATCTTCTGAATCACGTCGTGATCTTCGATGCAGGCGATCACCGTCATGGCGGTATGGCGCTCTATGGACGTCCGATCTGCCGGGGAGTGGGATGTTTGGGTTTTTCATCCTTTACCCGGTTGGCCAGGGATGATCAGCGCCCGGGACTTACGGTTAGGGGCGAACACACCGTGAAATCGGGTCAGATTGCCCCGAGGCTTGGGTACCAATGCAGCGAGGCGAGCCATAAAGTCCAGTGGCGGAGGGCCGCCCCGCTCGAAAATGACGTGGATGGTCCCGTCGTTCCAGGGGGTCTTGAGCGAGTAGCGAACCTGGCCGTGTGCGGTGAGCGACAACCGTTTCTCCGACACGGCGGCCTGCTAATGTAGCGGCACAGGCGGTGCGCGATGGTGTGGGACAGTTGGCGCAGCTCGGCGCTGGAGGGTGCCTTGACCCAGCGAAATCGAGGACCTACAGGTCTATCGACCTAGAGCCCGTCTAACAGGAGCATACGAAAATGTACATTGAGGTTTAAAGTCTCGCCGAAGCGCTGAATCAAGGTAGCGGCACCAGTACCGAGATTTGCGTGGGTAAATCCGGCTGTGTGGAGCAGGTGCGTGGCCAGCACCCGGGAGACGATGCCCAGGACTTTGCCCATGATCTTGGGCCGGCTGGCGAACAGGAAGCGCAGGGGAAACGGAAAGCTTAGCACCCACTGCTTTATTGGTACCGCGGGCAAAACCTCGTCGACCAGCAGCGCAGCGCTCTCAGGCATACGCCTGGCGCCGCAACGAGGGCAAAAGCCTCTGCGCTTGCAACTGAACGCCACCAGACGCTCGAAGTGACACGTATCGCAACGCACGCGCAGGAACCCATGTTCAAGACGACCGCAATTGAGATGCGCTTCAAATTCCTGATGGACATGAGTCGGCAGACTTTTACCCTGGAATTCCAATTGCCCAACCCGGCCGGGGTAGCATTGCTTTACAAGCTGGTAGCACAGGGTTTGCTCTGGGCGGTGGCGTTCATCGGTGGAGTGACCAAGGGCATGCCCATGAATCGGGGCAGGCTCTCCTTGCCTGGTGCCAGCATGCTGCGTCGACTCCAACATAGTTGAAGTCATACAAAGTGGAGTAGGGGGTTCTCGCGGGGAACATCCGAAGTATTCAGCCGCTTGGTTATATCCGGCCAAATTGGACGCGATCGGCTAGGCCGTGGCTGCTAATCGAGCAATGAAATCCGCCGGCGGATGGCCGCATCAAAGCGGATAAACTGCGACTCTCAGACGGCGAATAGCTGCACCGGTACCCCATTGACTACGCAGGTACTTGAAGCCTCATCCAGCGATTCGTCGATTAGGTCGTTGCAACTTATACCTGGCTGAATAGACGAAGCGTTACTTTGTTTTGAAGCCGTATAAACATGCCCGAAACCGTGCGGAATACTCACCACGCCGGGCATCATTTCGTCGGATATTTCTACCGGTATTACCGCCTCGCCTACGGTGGAAACTACTTTTACGTTGGCCTTATGTTTGAGCCCAAGACGCTCCGCATCGGTAGGATTGATTTTTGCGGTGCAACGATTACTGCCGCGTATATACGGTTTTAAGTTGTGCAGCCAAGAGTTCATGTCGCGGACATGGCGGCGACCGATGAGCAACATGTCATTGCCGCTGGTGGCCCGGGCATTCTGACCTGTGCGGTCATCAAATCGTTGCTGCAGGCGCGTCAAGTCATTTGCAAAGACCTCATGCATCAGATCTATTCGTTTGCCCGGCGTGCGCAGTATATCGGGAAGACGTTGCTGCAGTGGCCCAAGATCCATCGAAGCTTGGGGGTGATCCTTAATTACCTGTAACGATATACCCTCCGGGCGGTTTCCAAATTGGTCCCCGTAAGGCCCGCTTCGAATCATTAAGTCGGCAAAGCGCTCGGGAGATGAATCACCGCTAACCTGCTCATTAATAGTGTCGGCGCTCAGTAGGTAGCCATCCTCCTCTGCCCGCTTTATCACCATATCGACCATGCCCTGATAGACAAAGCCATCCATTTCATCGCGACTCAGCCCCGACATGCGTGCCGACAACTCAAGAATAATTTCGCCAAGATCCTTTAGGCCCGCAGCGGGTTCGAATGTCTTGGGGGAAAAAGACAGGTAGTTTCTGGTCGTGAAGTTCTGAAAGGTAACATCAATGTTGCTGTGTTCAGGGTGAACGGTACTGGGCAGAATTATGTCGGCCTGACTGGTGGTTTCATTGATGTAGATATCCAGTGCGACCATAAAATCCAGCGTGTCGAGCGCCTCGTGGATCTTGTCGCCACGTGGAACAGACAACACCGGGTTGCCACAAATGGTTAGCAACCCCCGCACCTCATTGCCGGGGGCGGTGATTTCTTCCGCCATCAAGGAGGCGGGAAGCTCGCCGCAGGTTTCAGGCGTACCCCGCACCTTTGAGTGCCAACGCCCGTATGGCTTAATATTTCCCGCCACACCAGGCCCAGAACCACCTGTGGGTGCTGTGGCAAGCATCATGCCACCCTCGCGGTCAAAATTGCCCGTCAACAGGCTGATAACCATTAGCATCCAGTGCGATGCCAGGCCAAATTCCTGTGTGCACAGTCCTATACGACCATAGAGCGAGGCTTTCTCTGCTGCGCAGTAATCTGTCACTAATTGGTGTAATGCCGCCGCCGGCACACCGGTTAAAGAAGCGGTGCTTTCCGGTGTGTAATTGGCCACCGCTTGCCGCAGGCCGTCTACGTTATCTATGTACTCTGACAAATGTCCTAGCTTTATGTCGTTTCTTTCAAACAACGTATTGGCAAAGGCCATCAAGAAGTAAGCATCGGTGCCGGGCTGAATAAATATATGCTGATCGGCTGCCTCTGCCGTCTCCGTGCGCCGTGGATCGATCACCACACACTTGCCGCCGCGCTGCTGAATATCCATCATGGCACGCTTGACATCGGGCGTGCCTAGAATGCTGCCCTGTGACACCAGAGGGTTCGCCCCCATGCATATAAACAGCTCTGTGCGTGATAAATCCGGAACAGGGAACAACCATTCATGCCCCATTAAGCCCCAGCACACCATCTGCTGAGGATGTTGATCGACAGTACCGGCAGAGAAGAAACGTTCTGTGCCAACTGATGCCATCAATGCCTGCAAATACACACCTGCGGCAAAGTCATGACCTAAAGGGTTGCCAACATATATCGACAGCGCATCTTTACCGTGGGTATCGCGAATATGGGAGAACTTGGCTGCAATGGTGTCAAGCGCTTCATCCCACGAGATTTCCTGCCAGCCATCTGCCGTTTTTTTGACTGGGTGGCGCAAGCGCTCGGTGTCTTCATAAATATAATTGAAGGCCTGTGACTTGGCGCACACATAGCCCTTTGAGCGATGATCGTCAGGATCGCCTTTAATAGATACGATTTTGTTTTGATCACGATCCACTTGCATAATGAGGCCACAGCAGGCCTCGCAGGTCGGACAAATTCTTCGCAGAGTTTCAATGTTGCTAGACATCTTTAATCCTTTCTAACTTTTTAGCGGCACCGGTGCGCAGCAGTAGTTGCTCCATGACATATGGCAACAGGCTATGCCCGCCCGGCGGGGAGTTTCGTAGCACTAGCTCAATACGGCGTGTGTCTTCGCGGTTTAAATACTGTAATTCAGGGGCAACCAACGCAGCAATATCGTCACCATATGCATTGGCTAAAATACAATCCATAACAATGGCTTGGCTCAATATTGAAGACGTGCTGCTTATTTCCTTGTCCTCTAGCCCAGCCTGTTGGAGTACGCCTACCAGTTGTGCCTGTATCCGCAGCCATTGGCTGGAAACCTGTCGGCTTTCACCTACCAATTTGGCTATCTGGGGGTATAGGCTAAAGTGAGTCTGTACTTGCGACACCCATTGCCTGACCTGGCCTTGCCAATCCGCAGCCGTTAATTGCAACGTCAGTCTGGCCAGAACCAGCTCGGATACGCCCAAAAGCAGATCGTCGCGGCTTTGAATATGGGTATACAAGGACATAGGCGCGACACCTAATTCCCGGGCAACACCGTTTACGGAAACTTCCGAGATGCCACTTTCCAGTAGGTTTAAGGCGGCTAGAAGTACCTGCTCACGAGACAACCTCGCCGGCCGACCCCGCTTTACGAGTGCTGCTTTACTGCCCATGCCCCACCCCAACTTAAAACGAAATGGCTGATACTTGATTTCACGTAGGGCATACGGTAATTTATCGAAATCGGGCTGTCAAGCAGCCTCAAGACCGTCAGCCTTATACTCAGGATGCTAACAATGGTCACCACGAAACGCACGTTTTGCTCGCTCTGTGAATCTTTTTGCGGTCTTGAAGTAGACGTAGAAAACAATAAAATCGTCGACATTCGGCCAGACAAAAAACACGTTGTCAGCGAGGGTTATGCCTGTGTTAAGGGCACTAAATTTGATTCGGTGCAACACAGTCCAGATCGCATAACAGAACCACAGAAACGTGTAGGTAATAAATGGCAGTCAATTGGCTGGGACCAAGCCTTAACAGAAATTGCCGATAAAATGGCACAGCTCAAACGAGACCATGGAGCGCAATCGGTCAGTCACTTTGTCGGCGCTCCCGGTGGTGCAAATTTACTGGCACCGGTATTCAGGGGTGAACTTTACAAAGGCTTGGGCTCAAATCGCATGTATGGCACCGGCACCTGCGACACCATGAATAAGTTCCGTGTCAACGGTGACATGTATGGCTCACCGATGCGGCTGGCTTATCCGGATGTTGATCACACCCAGTTTATGATGGTTCTGGGGGCTAACCCCTTGATCTCTGGCAATACCCTGTATCACCTGCCACGTTCGCGCGAACGTTTTGGCGATATTATTAAGCGCGGCGGTCGGGTTGTATTCATTAACCCGCGGCGAATCGAAAGTGCGAGTAACGCCGAACACTTGTTTATTCGTCCCGACACTGACGTCTATTTCTTGGCCGCCTTCTGCAATGAAATTATTCAACGTGATGCAGTTGCACATGAACGCATCGAGAGAACCATGAAGAACTTCGATGCGCTAAAACAGACCGTATCGCCATGGACGCCCGAGCGGCAGTCTAAGGTCACTGGTATTGCTGCGTCCGTCCTGACCGATCTAGTAGACAGCTATTTGAGCGCGGGGCCTGCGGCACTGAATATGGCGACCGGCGTTAATCAGGGGCGCAGCGGCACACTGTGTTATTGGCTACTGGAATCGATCAGCGCTATTTCTGGCAACTTTGACCGCAAAGGCGGTAATTTGATCGGTGAGGGCATCATTGATTTTGCAAGCCAAGCAAAAGACGACCCTCAAATGAAGCTGGGATTTCACCGTGAAGATGATCTCCCTACTGTCAGTGGGCAGCAGGCGGCAGGCATGGTTGCCGATGACATTCTCAATGGACACGTGCGAGGTATGATCGTTGAGGCATCGAACCCGTTATTAGCGTGTGGCAATCCGGATGGACGCCTGCAGCGGGCGATGAGCGAATTGGAACTGCTGGTTAGCGTAGACTTATTCCGTAACGAAACCGGCAACCTGGCGCACTACATATTGCCGGCAACCACTTGGATGGAGCGCAGCGGCATGCCCTATGCCCTGCAGTCCTTTATCGGCTGCACGGCAACTCCGTATCTGTATGCCTCAGGGCCTGCGCTGGAGGCGCCTTCCGGAGTACGACACGAATGGTGGATCTATGTGCGCCTGGCAGACAAGCTGGGCGTCACACTTTTTAACAACAAATTTATGAGCGGATTTCTCAAGCTGGCGGCAAAGTTTGCCTATACGCCCCTTGAGTTTATCAAGGTGCCAGAACTGATAATCAATGGCATGCTAAAAAAGGCAGGCCAACCCGGCCTGAAAAGCATGCTGAAAGATCACCCTCATGGCATCCGGCTACCGGATAATGAGGGTGATAATTTCCTGGGGACTGACAGGGTGTTGACAGAGGACGGTTTGGTTAATCTTGCACCACAGCCTTATGTAGATCGATTTAACAGCGCAATCGAGGACCTTTATCAGGAAGAGTTAAACAGTTTGGGTAAAATGAAGCTGATCGGCAAGCGTGAGGTGAAACGTATGAACAGCTCGTCTGCAAACTCTCCGCGACTTGTGAAGGACAGCACCAACTACGCTTATCTCAGCATAGAAGATGCTGACCGCATCGGCATTACCGCCCTAGAGCTAGTCGATGTCAGATCGAAGTTTGGAAAAATAACCATTCCGGCAAAAATTACAGATGAGATGATGCCGGGTACAGTCGCTATTCCGCAGTGCTGGGGCCACGCAGATGCGGATGGTTTACGGCATGCTCAGCAACATCCAGGAGTCAACTCAAATTTGCTCGCAGGCGACGGTCGCGACAATATTGAAGCGCTGTCTGGAATGTCTCATTTATCAGGTATTATTGTCGATATCGTAAAGTCAACGTCTACTGGCGATGTCATCGGGCGGCAGCAATAGTTCAACTTCGACTGTCATTTAAAATGCAATAGGCATGCCTCAGGGCACAGAAGATTCTTTGAATCTTCTGTGCCGCTCGCCCCGCTTTGGTGCGTGGGCGTTATGGCAGGGTTGCCGCCTTTTTTTTCACCATCAGGAAGCTATCTAACGGCATTGCCAAGTTAAATCGCCGAACTTGATAGAGTCGGCGCATGAATACTTACAAGCGCTATCAATTTCCGCCAGATATCATTTCTTACGCTGCGTGGCTCTACTATCGCTTTTATTTCAGTCGCCGAGATGTTGAAGATCTGCTCGCTGAACGATGCTTTATCGTCAGCCGTGAAGTCATCCCGCTCTGGCGTATCAAGTTTGGCGCTATCTACACACGAAGATTGAAATGAAAAAACCGGGGCTATGGTGCCACATTCTTTATCGATGAGGTCTTCGTAAAGATCAACGTTAAGCAATATTATCCACGGCGAGCGGTTGATCTGAATGGTGAAGTGGTGGATATGTTTTTACAAGCACGGAGGGATGGTACTGCCGCAAAGAAATTCTTCAGACGTCTATTGCGCAACCATAGCGGTGAACCCAGGAAGATTGTCACAGATAAACTGCATTGTTATGGCGTCGCCCATCGAGAAACCATTCCGGGTGCCATCATGACAATGCTCGATATGTGAATAGTCAAATAGAGCAATCGCATGAGCTGACCAGGGTTCGTGAACGCGGCATGCGAAAGTTCAAATCTATTCAACCTGCGCCGTCATTTGGTCAGGGCTAAACACTGTAGGCGTCTTAGGCCCAGCGCACGCCCAGTAACACAAAGAGAGCGGCGGCAAAAACCACTAGTAAGCGGATAAGAGTTTCACTCTCTTGCTTGCTGATGTTCCAGAATGTAATCGTCCAATCGGAATCTTCTCAGGCGTAGTCGCATATAAAACGTTGTCCAGGGCCAGTTAGTGCTATTGCGCCCATTCTTATCAATAAAATAGCTCACACACCCACCACTGTTCCAAACGGTTTGTTGCAGGGAAGATTGCAGCTTTTCATTATAGGGAGAGCTTTTCTTTCGATCGACAGTAAAGCTGGCGATATTGTTTGATCTCATCTTGTTTAATGCGTCGAGGATATATTTCAGCTGCGCTTCGATGATCACAAATGCAGATGTGAAAGTATATAAGTTAGGGCCGAAGGTTAAAAAGCAGTTGGGACAGTCCTGGGCAACGGTGCCCAGATACACTTCAGGGCTGCCGTGCCATTGGTTTGCTAGCGTCATCCCCGTTGACCCAATGATCCTTTCTGCGATAGGTGGATTGGCGACCTCAAAACCTGTCGCAAAAATGATGATATCGACTTCACAACGAGCCCCATCACTGGCAATCACCGTGTTGCCCTGAACTTCCGCCACGCTGCCAACGATATTGACATGAGGCTTGGCCAGTGCGCGGTACCATTTGTTGGACTGCAGAATTCGCTTACAACCAATAAGGTAGTCTGGTGTCAGCCGTTCTCGTAGTTTCTCGTCTTTGACGCTGCGATAGATGTTTCCTAATGCCACTTTCTGTAATCGCTTGATCAGCCGCGGATGTTTCAGGCTGCGGTTTAGCAATTCGAATTGTGCGTACAGCAGCGTCCGCAATAGCGACTGCGTCACAGGAAACCGTTTGAATATTCGCTGCCAGCGAGGAGAGACCTGCACATCCAGTTTGGGCAGCACCCAGGGCGGGGTGCGTTGGAATAAGGTCAGTTGCTCAACGCTCGATTCAATTGCGGGAAGAAACTGGATGGCAGAGGCGCCACTACCCACCACAGCAATTCTTTTGCCGACCAGATCGCAACTGTGATCCCACTGTGCGGAGTGAAAAGTAGAACCGGTAAAAGTGTCCATGCCTTTTATGGTGGGCGTTACGGGTTTGTGCATGGGTCCGCAGGCCATGATTACCCAGCGTGCACGAAACTCGCCGGCGCTGGTTTTAAGGTCCCACTTTTTTTCGTCATTATTCCAGCACGCCAGCAGCAGTTCGTGGTTAACGCGAATCGAATCGGTTATACCAAATTGTCGGGCCGTATCAATTGTATAGTCTTTGATTTCTTCCTGGCGGGCAAAGAAGCTGTTCCAGTTGGGGTTGGGTGCGAAGGAAAAGGAATACAGTGCTGAAGGAATGTCACAGGCACAGTCCGGGTAGTGGTTGTCGCGCCAGACGCCACCTATCTCGGATGCTTTTTCCAGTACGACAAAATCAAAACCTGCTTCGCGTAGTTTGATGGCAGCACCAATGCCGGCGAAGCCTGCGCCCACCACGATGACATCAAATTCTCGCTGATCAATTTTTGCTGTAGAACCCAAGACTATTTACTCCCTGTACTGAGCCGGTCGCACCATTGGTCCGGACTCTGTGTGGTTGGTAACGAAGAATCGATATTAGCCAGTGTCTGTGAAGCCTGTGTCATCAATGCCGGAATCTGATTGTCATCCCATTGTCGCGCCGCGGGACCGTATCCGGGAGTGCCTCGCTTAGCCGTTTGTGTCACATCCTAATTCACAGAAGGGCTCTAAATCAGGCAGGACGTTGTCGTGCACTCTCACATCCCGATTATTGGTGGCGTCATCCTGTTACAACCATTTTTTCATGGTGAGTCGGTGTCCTGTGGTGGCCCCGTTTCACCAACGATATGATTATTCGGCGCCTGTAATTTTCCGCAACGATTGGCAGACCTAAGCCTGACAGATGCTAGTTGACTATCGTGTGAGAGCAGGGGTTAAATGCAGGCAATCGTAGGGTTAAAAACCTTCAGTTACGAGCCAGATACCATGTCTATGCATGCATACTACGTAACCACCATCATCACCTTGCTGGAAGATCGGGCTGTGAGTGAGAGCCAATTGCTGCGCGATACTGGCTTGCAGTCCATACCCTCTCTGACTGAATACGGGATCACCGCTGCCCAAATGGACATCGTCTGTACGAATGCGATCGAGCTTTCCGGTGACAAGCAGTTCGGTTTGAGACTGGGCTCCCATATCAATATTTCGTCTCAGGGCATTTTTGGTTACGCACTGATGACCAGTGCCACCGTCGGAGACGCGCTAAAACTGTTTGTTCGATACAGCCGTGCCATCATGCCAGCAGTTCATATTGAACTGCAGCAACTCGATGGCCGGGTGGACGTGTTGGTAGAAGCTGCACACCTGTCGCTCGATCTGGAGCGCTTTTACTGCGAAGTACTCTACGCGGCCATCATCCACAGCGGTAGTTTGCTCATTGGCGACAACACTGTGGTGACGACATTGGAGTTGGCCTACCGGCCACCGGACAACATGGATCGTTACCACCAGATTTTTGGGCGGGGGATTGAGTTTGATAGCAATCGATGCGCAATGACGTTCAATGATGAAAGTCAGAGTATTGCTATCACCACAGCCAACCCTGTGGCACAGGATATATTTCGCAGGGAATGTGACCGACTTTCATCGCTTGATAGTCGTCATGGCGGGGTGAGTGAGCGCGTACAAAAGTTGTTACTGCAGTCAGGGTCAGAGTTTCCTACGAGTGCGGGCGCAGCCCACGTGTTGCACATGAGTGAGAGCACGCTGCAGCGCCGATTGGCTAGAGAGGGGTGCAGATATCAGCAGTTGCTCGACCAGGTTCGCTATCGACTGGCCAATGAATACCTGATTGGCACGACATTACCGGTGTCAGAAATTGCGTGCTTGTTGGGGTTTAGCGATACCGCAAATTTTCGTCGCTCGTTCAGACGTTGGTCGAATACCACGCCCTCTGCCATTCGACGTAAAGAAGTTTAGCTCAGTAAGCATGTTGCCGCAGGGCTTTCACGGTTCGATCGAACCATGAATGTTCAGGTGGCGATTGGGTGTCGCGCATACTGTCGCAACGCCGCGAAGAACAACTGGAACAATGACAGAGTGGTATTTGATAAAAGTGGATACCACTGGGCAGGCTTGCCCAATGCCTTTGTTGAAAGACAAGCGTGAACGTCTCTGTCGGCATATTGTCCGCCCGGCAGCCCTGATGACCAAGCCGAGCGCCAATCTCATGGGGACGCACACCTCGGGTGCCCCGTGTCTTCGCCTGTATGCGAGGTTGCATCTGCAAAATGGATAAGATCACAGCCCGATACGATTCAACTTATTGTCGATCTTGAAGCTTAACGCAGTGTCATTCAATGCGTTCGTTTTTCTATCAGGAGTGGCGTTAAGCTCGATAGCCGTAAGACCTAAACCTGACAGGTATGAACGCTTGGTTCTCCTGAGAGACAGTGCGCTTTTTCGCTCAGACAAGCTCCGGTAGCTCCTGGTCTTCTGGCACAAACTGTAATGCCAGCCCGTTATTGCAGTAACGCATCCCAGTGGGCTGCGGGCCATCATCAAAAATATGTCCTTGATGACCGCCGCAACGGGAGCAGTGGTACTCCGTGCGCGGAAAAATAAGCTTGAAATCTCGCTTGGTACCGATGTTATCGGCGTAGAGCGGTTTCCAGAAGCTGGGCCAGCCAGTATGACTTTCGTACTTGTTTGCAGACGAGAACAGCGGCAGATTGCAGCCTGCGCAGGTATAGGTGCCAGTACGCTTTTCTTTGTTGAGCGGGCTGGAACCAGAAGGCTCGGTACCTTCATTGCGCAACACGTCAAAGCGATCAGCCGACAGCAGATTGCGCCACTGAGCCTCAGACAGCTGCAACGGGAACCCCTCGTTACTGTCATCTGCGCGGCAGGCCGCCAAGGGTAAGGTTGCGCCCGCGCCAACAAGAAAGAGCGCGTTGCAAAAAAGTCTTCTGTTCAAAGTGCGATCTCCTGGGAGTCAATAGTGTGGTTGTGTACCCTTAGTCCCCACTGAATGCGATAAAGTTCAGAACAGACTGACTGGACTATTTCAATGTCCGGCGCTTGATAGGGGGACATACCAACGTCCCGGTAACGGCAAGCTGACGTTCTATATGAGCGCACTAATGGTATCGGAGCTATCTATCTAATTGAAATAGATGGATGTCATGTCGACAGCTATTTATCGCCACCTGCTAGTCTTTTCAAAGACTTCAGATCATGTAGACTAAATGCGTGCTAATAAAAAAGTCGACTGCACCCTCATAATCGACAGATTGCTTTGCTGTCGCTTCGTTGATATTCCGCGAGAAGCCGCCACATTGAGAGGTCATATCATGACAATGTCTTGTGTTTCCATGGGCGCAATTAATGGCCCATTCCTGACGCTACTGGTGTTAACGGGTGCCCTCCTTATTGCATCTTGTGACGACGGTAACGACGGCCCCGATGGTAACGATGCCAGCGCGGCCCTCACTTTGAGGGAGGTGGCTGACCAGCGCGGAATTCTCATTGGTGCCGCTGTGCGGTCGGGATTGATCGCGAGTGATGACGAATACGCCAGGATACTGGCCGCAGAGTTCAACTCGATTACCGCCGAAAATGACATGAAGTGGAAAGCGACCGAGTCAGAACACATGACATATACGTGGGAAAACGCTGATGCGATTGCGGCGTTCGCCACTGCCTATGGCCAGACTGTACGTGGGCACACTCTTGTATGGCCGAACGAATTTCAGTACGAGGTTATTCCTGATTATGTGAGAAATGCGGCAGATGGCGCAACCATGCAGCAGTACATCGACGATCACATCGAGGCTGTCGTCACTCGCTACGCCGATGTGGTTGATCGCTGGGACGTGATCAATGAGCCTATGGAAACGCTCGGATCGGGTGTGGATCAGAACGTAATCACTGCGACTTTAGGCGAGGCGTGGATGGTGCGGGCCTTCCAGCAGGCCCGCGCTCTTGATCCTACGGCCGACCTGTATCTAAATGAGGCACTCACCACGCTCCTGCCAGCCAAGCATGCGGGCCTGTTGGCGCTGGTGGGGAGGCTAATCGAAGCTGGTGCCCCCATCGACGGCATAGGTCTGCAGGCTCACTACCTTGGGGGCAAAGTGCCCGCAGCGCTGCAGTCGGTCATGGAAGACTGGCAGGCTCTGGGGCTCAAAGTGGCGATTACTGAACTCGATATCGTCACCCTAGGTGGCGATTTACAAGCTCATGCTGCTGAATACGCCAGCGTCTTTGCCACTTGTCTCGCTGTAAGCGCTTGCGTCGAGGTTACCTCCTGGGGCTTCACCGACCGGTCCACGTGGCTGAACAGCTTCATCGGGCCAGAGTCCACTCCACTTTTGTTCGATGAAAATTACCAACCAAAACCTGCGTACAATGCGGTGGCAGAAACGCTTGCGGGTGACTAGGCATCTGCCTTTCGTTAGCGAACTCGCAATTCAGTGGGCCAGCCAGCATGACGTTTCAAACGTGTTTGTTGACGACAAGAGTGGAGGTTTATAGCCCGTCTATTAACACCTTTGAGCTCCTGATTACGGTTTGAACTGGGGGAGTTCGCCGAGGGCAGGCTTTACTTGACTAAATTACTCGGGTTTGGGACACTCCTTATCTTATTATGAGTAAAAAAGCAGGTATTATTACTCGTCTGGTATCCAAAGGGCGGTAGGCGGTAACCCCAATGCTCGATTTGGCATTCCAGTAGCAGGGCGGCCCTATCCCGCTGGCTCGTATGCTGGCCAGTCAGAATTTCTCCCTGTTCGCTCTGAGTAATTGTTTGCCCAGTTCGACATTATTTCGCCATTCCACTCAGCAATGATTAGGTAAGCACATGTCACAGGAACAGATCGACAAGGCTATTGGCAAGGAATACGCTGCCGGCTTTATTTCGGATATTGAGTCTAATACGCTGCCCCCGGGCCTGAATGAAGACGTAATCCGGTTTATCTCTGCCAAGAACGACGAACCCGAATGGTTGCTGGATTGGCGGCTGGAAGCCTACCGCGGCTGGGTTAAGATGAGTGAGCCGGAGTGGGCCCATGTGCACTACCCGGAAGTGGATTTTTCCGCCATTTCCTATTTCTCCCGCCCCAAGAGCATGGAGAACAAGCCCAAGAGCCTGGACGAGGTGGATCCGGAGCTGTTGCGGGTCTATGAGAAGTTGGGCATACCCCTGCACGAGCAGGAAGCATTGGCCGGAGTGGCCGTCGACGTGGTGTTTGACTCGGTCTCCGTCGGCACTACCTTTCGTGTCAAACTGGCCGAGGCCGGCGTGATCTTTTGCTCAATGTCCGAGGCAGTAAAGGATTATCCTGAGCTCGTGCGCAAATACCTGGGCACCGTGGTCCCGCGGAGGGATAATTTTTACGCGGCGCTCAATAGTGCGGTATTCAGTGATGGTTCTTTTGTTTTTATCCCCAAGGGCGTGCGCTGCCCGATGGAGCTGTCCACCTATTTCCGTATCAACGAGGCTAATACGGGGCAGTTTGAACGCACCCTGATCATTGCCGAAGCGGGCAGCCATGTGAGCTACCTGGAAGGCTGCACGGCGCCCATGCGTGATGAAAATCAGCTGCATGCAGCAGTGGTGGAGCTGGTGGCTTTGGATGATGCTGAAATCAAGTATTCTACGGTGCAGAACTGGTACCCGGGTGATGCTGAGGGTAAGGGTGGCATCTACAACTTCGTCACCAAGCGCGGTGTCGCTCATCGCAATGCTAAAATCTCATGGACCCAGGTTGAAACCGGTTCCGCAATAACCTGGAAATATCCCAGCTGTATTTTACGCGGCGACAACAGCGTGGGTGAGTTCTACTCGGTTGCCCTGACCAATAACCGACAGCAGGCTGATACTGGCACCAAGATGATTCACCTTGGCAAAAATACCCGCTCTACCATCATCTCCAAGGGCATCTCGGCGGGTCGCAGCAGCAATGCCTATCGCGGACTGGTGCGCATGAGTCCGAAAGCCGAGGGTGCTCGTAACTATACACAGTGCGACTCACTGCTGATCGGGGACAAGTGTGCAGCCCACACCTTCCCCTATATCGAGAGCCGCAACCCCACCGCAGTGGTTGAACACGAGGCCACCACTTCGAAGGTCAGCGACGACCAGCTCTACTTGTGCAGGCAGCGTGGTCTCGACGCTGAAAAGGCGGTCTCTATGATTGTGAACGGTTTCTGCAAGGAAGTGTTTAAGGAGCTGCCCATGGAGTTTGCGGTGGAAGCTGGGAAACTACTGGAAGTGAGCCTGGAAGGCTCAGTCGGATAACCAACGCGCACTCCCGAGAGTGCGCTCAGGAGAACTACGTAGATGTTAAAGATTGATAACCTGCATGCCCGTGTCGATGACAAGGACATTCTCAAGGGGCTGAGCCTGGAAGTGAAGCCAGGAGAAGTGCACGCGATTATGGGGCCCAACGGCTCCGGCAAGAGCACCCTGGGCCATGTCCTGGCCGGTCGCCCAGGCTATACCCGCAGCGCAGGTAGCGTGGAGTTCATGGGTCAGGACCTGCTTGAACTGAATACCGAGGAGCGGGCTCACCTCGGCCTGTTTCTGGCCTACCAGTACCCGGTGGAGATACCCGGTGTATCCAACATGGAATTTCTAAAAGCGTCCGTCGATGCTGTACGCGAGAAGCGCGGCCTGGATTCCCTCGATACGGTGAGTTTTATGAAGCAGGCCCGTGACGCGTGCAAGTTGGTCGACCTCGACCAGAGCTTTCTTAAGCGCGGTGTCAACGAAGGCTTCTCGGGCGGCGAGAAAAAGCGTAATGAGCTCATGCAAATGATGATGTTACAGCCGAGGCTAGCCATCATGGACGAGACTGATAGCGGCCTGGATATCGACGCTTTACAAGTCGTGGCTGCCGGCGTGAACAACATGCGTGATGACGACCGCTCGTTCATCCTGATAACACATTACCAGCGCTTGCTAAATTTTATCGAGCCCGATTTCGTGCACGTTCTGGCGGGAGGCCGCATTGTTAAATCCGGTGACAAATCACTGGCACTGGAGCTGGAAGACAAGGGTTATACCTGGATTGAGGATGAGGTCGCCTGATGCCGGATCTGATGAACGGCATGCTCGATGCTGCCAGCGCCAATGCCCCCCATTGGCTGCAGGAACGGCAATCCGTCGGCCGCAAGGTCTGGGTAGAGGCCGATCTTCCAACGCGTAAAACGGAGGCCTGGAAATACACCAGTCTGCACGCTCTTAATCGTAGTTTTGACAGTGCTGAGCCGAGCGCTGCCAGCAAAGCCGAGCTCGGGTTTGAATATCCGCATTTTGGTGGCTGCAAGCTGGTTTTTGTCGACGGCTATTTGCGTGCGGACCTGTCGCGAATGGATATCCCGGCAGGCGTGCAGCTGGTTCGCTTTGCCGATGCCGACGAGGCGCAGACCGAGCTTATCCAAAGAAACCTGGGCAGCGTGGTAGACAGCTCCCGGCACCTGTTTGCCAACCTCAATGATGCTGCACTTAACGATGGTGTCTTTTTACAAATTGATGCAGAGACAGACGTCACGGAACCCCTGCACCTGATCTGGCTGACGACCACCCAGCCAACTGCATTTACCGTCAATCAGCGTCTATTGGTGCTCAGCGGCGCTAGCAGCCGCGCCAGCCTGATCGAGCACTTCGACTGCGCCGGGAATGGCAATGCCTTCACCAATGGCATTACCGAGCTTCTGCTGGAAGACGGCGCCACGCTTCACCACCACCGCCTGCATCTGGAAGAAGCCGGTGCCATGCATATCGGCGGCGTGCACGCGCGGCTGGCCAAAGACAGCACCCTGCAAAGCTTCCATCTGGCTTTGGGCAGTGAGCTCAAGCGCATCGATGTGGTTATTAACCACGCGGGACCCGGAGCGCATTGTGGCCTCAACGGTGTCTATCTGCTGCGCAACGAGGAGCACGTGGACTACCACACTTGCATAGAACACGCTTCTCCCCACTGCACCACCGACGAGGTTTTTCGCGGCATCATCGGTGACAGTGCTACAGCAGTATTCAACGGTCGCATCCATATTCATCCGGATGCCCAGAAAACCCGCGCCCAGCTGAGCAACCGCAACCTGCTGACCAGCGCCCAGGCTGAGGTCAATACCAAGCCGGAGTTAGAAATTTATGCCGACGACGTGCAGTGTGCTCATGGCGCCACGGTCGCACAGCTCGATCCGCAAATGATGCACTACCTGCAAACCCGGGGAGTGTCGCGTGAAGAGGCAGAAACCATGCTGAGCTACGGTTTCATCAACGAGGTCATTGACAGCATTGCACTGAAACCCCTGCGCGATTATCTGCGCCCGTTGCTGGCCAAACGCTTCTCCCGGGACCCAAAGTTGATGAGACACATTCTATGACAGCAGCAAGTTTGAACGTCCACAGTGCCGCGGTCAAAGCGTTTGACGTGGAGCGCGTGCGCGCGGACTTCCCCATCCTGCAGCAACAGGTGAATGGCCACCCGCTCGTTTACCTCGACAACGCGGCCACTACTCAGAAGCCGGATGCAGTGATTGACGCCATCAGCGACTATTACCGCTGCGATAATTCCAACGTGCATCGCGGCGCCCATGCGCTAAGCGATCGCGCTACTATGCAATTCGAAGCGGCGCGGGAAACCACGGCCCGGTTTCTCAATAGCCCGGAGCCCTGTCAGATCATCTGGGTACGCGGTGTCACCGAGGGCATTAACCTGGTCGCCAATAGTTGGGGGCGCACGAACCTCAAGGCGGGTGATAAAGTTCTGGTCTCGTTGCTGGAACACCACTCCGATATCGTGCCTTGGCAAATGGTGTGTGCCGAGCGCGGTGCCGAAGTTGTCCCCATACCGGTGCTGGACAGCGGCGACATTGATCTGGACGCCCTCGATGCACTGCTGGATGAACGCGTCAAAATGGTAGCCGTTAACCATGTTTCCAACGCCTTGGGCACGGTAAACCCGGTGGCTGAGATCATTCAAAAAGCCCATGCTGTCGGCGCTAAGGTTCTGCTCGACGGTGCTCAGGCAGTGGCTCACTACTCGATCGATGTGCAGGCCCTGGACTGCGACTTTTATACTTTCTCGGGTCACAAGCTTTTTGGCCCGACAGGAATTGGTGTGCTCTGGGGCAAGAAAGATTTACTC
>Ga0105050_10003534_pt1 | contig 21559 bp, 16 predicted proteins | sample FRY01_FD_78088 | JGI IMG/M metagenome (GOLD analysis project Ga0105050, IMG submission 78088) | Freshwater microbial communities from Lake Fryxell liftoff mats and glacier meltwater in Antarctica - FRY-01 | ecosystem: Environmental > Aquatic > Freshwater > Ice > Glacier meltwater ...
ATGTCATACAACAACGAAACCATCTGTGCTTTAGCTACACCAAACGCTATTGGTGCAATTGCCATCATTCGTATTTCTGGCTCACAAGCAAAAGCAATTACTGAATTGTTTTTTAGTAAAAGTTTAGTCGATAAACCAACGCACACAACTCATTTTGGATTATTTAAAAACACACAAGGTGACACTATCGACGAAGTATTAGTTACGGTTTTTGATACAGGAAAAAGTTTTACGGGTGAGCAAAGTACTGAAATTTCGTGTCATGGATCGCCCTACATTCAACAACAAATTATTCAAACGCTTACAAGCTCTGATTGTCGTTTAGCTGAGCCTGGAGAATTTACGAAACGAGCATTTATGAACGGCAAACTGGATTTGTCTCAAGCTGAAGCTGTAGCAGATTTAATAGCTTCCCAATCCAAACAAGCGCATCAAATTGCATTGCGACAATTGCGCGGAAATTTCTCCCATGAATTAAAAGATTTACGCGAAAGATTGATTCATTTTGCTTCTTTGATAGAGCTTGAACTTGATTTTGCAGAAGAGGATGTGGAGTTTGCCGACCGTACACAATTGAAAAATTTAGTTAAAGAAGTGTTGCAAATCGTGTGTCGTCTAGCCCAATCTTTCGCACTTGGAAATGCCCTTAAAAATGGTGTTCCAGTTGCAATTGTAGGTGCCCCAAACACTGGAAAAAGCACTTTATTGAATCAATTATTAGGTGAGGATCGTGCGATTGTATCAAATATTGCAGGAACAACACGTGATGTCATTGAGGAAACTTTAAATATTGAAGGAATATTATTTCGATTAATCGACACAGCTGGTATTCGTGAAACAACTGAAACAATTGAAGCTTTAGGAATTGAACGTTCGCAACAAAAAATTGAACAAGCGAGCATCGTTTTATGTATGGCAGATGCAAGCAACGCCGAAAATTTACAAGAAGCGCAATCTTGGAAAAACACTTTACGCACTCAATTTCCCGACAAACATATTTTATTGGTCATAAACAAAGTGGATATTAATGCTGTATATCTCGAAAACAGTATCGGTATTAGTGCAAAAAATGGCTTGGGAATCGATGCTTTGAAAAGTAAACTTGTTGCTCTAATCATCGGCTCATTTGATTTACAAAACGAAACAATTGTAGCAAATGCGCGCCACCACGAGGCTTTAGTGAAAACATCCGAAGCTCTTGAAAAAGCTCAATTTGGTTTAGAAAATGGAATCACAGGAGATTTCATTGCAATGGATATTCGTCAAGCAATGCGGCAATTAGGAAATATTACAGGCGCGATTGACATTGATAAAGACCTATTAGGAAATATCTTTAGCAAGTTTTGCATCGGAAAATAAGAGCTAACGAAGATTTCTTAAGCGTAAATTGAAAAGAAAATCAAAAACCACCTTTAAAAGCAATTGAATAGTTAAATTTGATTTATGGAAAAATACATTCTCGTAACCGGTGGTGCTGGATATATTGGTTCCCATACCGTTGTGTCTTTAGTTGAAAGTGGTTACACTCCTTTAATTTTAGACGACTTTAGGAATGCTAACCGTATTGTTGTTGATGGCTTGACACAAATTTTGGGTAAAACGCCTGAAATTGTTGAGTTGGATGTTTGCGACGACGAAGGTTTACGAACTGTTTTTCAAAATTATAATTTTGAAGGTGTAATTCACTTTGCAGCGCATAAAGCTGTGGGTGAATCGGTTGTTGAGCCCTTGAAATACTATCAAAATAACCTTCAAGGATTGGTAAATGTCTTGAGTAAAATCATAGAATTTAAAGTGAAAAATTTTGTTTTTTCCTCCTCTTGCACCGTTTACGGTGAACCAATAGGTTTGAAAGAAATGAGGGAGGAAACACCTAAAAACTTACCTAATTCTCCTTATGGTTTTACCAAATGGATTGGGGAACAAATTATAGAAGATACTTTTAAAGCAAACCCAACATTAAATTTGGCTGTTTTAAGGTATTTTAATCCTGTTGGTGCACACGTTAGCTCTTTGATAGGCGAGTTTCCAATTGGAAAACCAAATAATTTAATGCCTTACATCACCCAAACTGCCATTGGAAAGTTAGAAAAATTAACTGTTTTTGGAAACGATTACCCAACGAATGATGGCACGTGCATTCGAGATTATATCCATGTGGTTGATTTGGCTTCTGCTCATGTGAAAGCAGTTTCCTTTCTGGAATCCCAATCTGGCTGTCTTGAAACAATAAATATTGGAACGGGAAAAGGGTCTAGCGTTCTTGAAATTATTAGCGCCTTTGTTGAAGAGGTTGGCGTTGATTTGAATTGGACTTTTGGTCCTAGAAGAGAGGGCGATGTAACCGAGATTTATGCGAATGCTCAAAAAGCAAAAAACATCTTGGGGTGGGAGGCAAAAAAAACGATTAAAGATGCAATTACCGACGCTTGGAATTGGGAAATAAAACTGGCTGAATAAAATGAAAAATAAGATTCTAGTTCTTTTTATAGTTTTTTGGGTTTCTGCTAGAGCGCAACAAGATCCCGAACTTATTTCCCGTCATCGGCCTGGATTTTTGTGGTATTTCACGGGCTTCAGACCTTTACAAGATGCTGACAATCGAAAATATGACCGTTGGGTTGTTGATGTTACTTATAATGATTGGTTAGGAGCTGTTTCTCCTTTTGAAAACCGTTGGAATTCACTAGGAATCAACACCAATTTTATGTTTGATGTACGTTCCAAAAAGAATCAAACTTTTTCTTTTGGTTGGGGCTTTGCCTACGCTTATGCATCTGTTTCAACGAATAAAAAATTTATACTTGCAACCGATAATTCAGTTAGTATTTCTCCAAAGCTAGCAAGCGATAATTACACGGTTAATTCACTAAATTCGCACCGTTTTTATATTCCGTTAGAATTGCGTTTTGCCTCAAAAAAATGGAGCCGCTTTAAATTAATTATTGGAGCGAATATAGGTATTCAACCTTTTTTAAATCAAGTCTTTTTGACAAAATCAGAAGGGGAAAAAGAATATTTTACAAATGTAATCAGCGACAGAAATTTATTGAGTTATGGTGTTCATTTTCGAGTGGGAACAAGAAACATAGCACTCTTTGGCGCTTATCAATTTAATACACTTTTTAAAAGCCGTGAAAGTGTCAAATTACACCCATTCCAATTAGGCTTCAGTATATCTCTATTTTAATGTTAATCGACACCCACGCTCATTTATACGCAGAAGAATTTGATGCAGATAGAAGTGAAATGCTTCAAAATGCGGCAAATGCTGCAATCAATTATATTTTATTGCCGAATATCGACGTGGAAAGTATTCCGAGGATGGAACAAGTGGCAGAAGCGAATTCCAATTGTATTCAAATGATGGGTTTGCATCCTGCTTACGTGAAAGAAGATTGGGAACAACAGTTGGCAGTAATGGAACAAAAACTATTTGAAAACCCAAAACTTTATTGCGCTGTTGGTGAAATCGGAATGGATTTGTATTGGGACAAAACTTTTGTTGAAGTGCAAAAAATCGCTTTTCGTACACAAATAAGCTGGGCAAAAAAATTAGAATTACCCATTGTAATTCATGCACGTGAGGCATTCACAGAAATCTTAGAAATCTTAGATGAAGTGAACGATGATTCATTGAAAGGTGTTTTTCATTGTTTTACAGGACACGAGCAAATCGCAAGTCATATTTTAAATTACGGTGGTTTCAAACTTGGAATTGGTGGAGTTGTGACTTATAAAAATGCACATTTAGCCGAATTATTAAAGAAAATTGACTTGGAGCATTTAGTTCTTGAAACAGACGCACCTTATTTAACTCCTGTTCCTTTTCGAGGCAAAAGAAATGAAACCGCTTACGTGAAATATGTCGCTGAAAAATTATCCGATATTTACCAAGTTTCAAGCGACACAATTGCAGAAATTACCACAAAAAATGCAATTGAGTTATTTCAATTGGAACGATTTAAAGTTTAGTTTATGCGCAACATTCTTCTTATTTACACTGGCGGAACGATTGGTATGATCAAAGATTCGCGAACAGGTGAATTGCGCAGTTTTGATTTTGAATACATATATGACCATGTTCCAGAATTAGAGCGATTAAATCTCAAACTGAAAAGTATCAGTTTTGAAAAACCAATAGATTCTTCAGAAATCAATTTTAAAAATTGGAAAGAAATTGCTGAAATAATAGAAAGAAATTATTCAATTTACGATGGTTTTGTTGTTTTACACGGTTCTGATACAATGGCTTTTACAGCTTCGGCATTAAGTTTTATGCTACAAGGCTTGAGAAAACCAGTTATTTTAACGGGCTCACAATTACCAATTGGAACGATTCGAACAGACGGAAAGGAAAACCTTATTACCGCCGTAGAAATTGCTGCTTCTTATGATGATAGTGGCGAAGCGATTGTGCAAGAGGTGGCAATTTATTTTGAATATTCGTTGTATAGAGGAAACCGCTGTTCTAAAGTTTCAGCCAATCAATTTGAAGCGTTCCAGTCACCAAATTATCCTCAACTTGCTGTTGCAGGGGTCAATATTGATTACGCAAAAGATCGTTTATTTCGCACCCAATTTTCGGAATTAAAAATTCAAAAAATACTTTCTAATCAAGTGGGATTACTGAAATTATTCCCTGGAATTCAAATGGATTTTTACAAAGAGTTGATTGATTTTCGAAACACAAAAGCATTAGTTTTAGAAACTTACGGTGCAGGAAATGCCCCAAGTGACAAACGATTTCAGGAGCTAATTGAAAACTATATTTTAGCAGGAGGAATTGTTTTGAACGTAACTCAATGTAGTTCAGGAGCAGTCAAACAAGGAACATATCAAACTTCATCTTTCTTCCAAAAAGTAGGTGTAATTAGTGGGGTAGATTTAACCACAGAAGCTGCTTTAACGAAGTTACAATATCTTTTAGGTCTCGGCATTTCAACTGCTGAGGTGAAAACAAAATTGTCAAAATCTTTAGTGGGTGAAATGGGCTAGAAGATTTAAGCCATTTTATTAACGGATTCAAATTAAATTAATTTGAATCTATCGTGGCGAATTGATTTAAACCGTTGTTCTTTCTTCGTTGTAAGACTTGCAGCTTCCAAGAAATGAATGCAAAATAGGCATTTACAATTAATTTAATTCTACTTTATCAAACACCAATAATCATCAAACTAAAACTTTTTAGTACATTGCTTGTTCCTACAAATATGAATAAGATGCCTCAATCAGGATTTATTTTTACACCCTACAAAGCGCCTGAACAATCAAATTTTGATCGTCTTTTTGAAATTTTCAGCGAGCTAATCACACATACATCAGGCGATGTAGATGAAGCATTAGATTGGTTCAAGATTTTAGATGATGAGTATAAATTAACAAATACTGAATACACATTAGAAGATTTTCTAGAAGATTTAAAGAAAAAAGGATACCTCCGCGAAGAAATCAAACCCGACGGAAAAGGCGCGCTTCAAATTACAGCTAAAACAGAACGCGCGATTCGTAAAAATGCAATGGAACAAATTTTCGGAAAGATAAAAAAAGGTGGTGCCGGAAATCACAAATCAAAGAAAAGCGGATTAGGCGATGAGGCAACTGGAGAATTTAGAAATTACCAATTTGGTGACAGCATTGAGAAAATTTCCATTACGGAAAGTCTAAAAAATGCGCAAATTAATCATGGACAAGACGAATTTAAATTAACGGAACAAGATTTAATCGTTGAAGATACGCATCACAAATCTCAAATGAGTACGGTTTTAATGATTGATATTAGTCACAGTATGATTTTGTATGGTGAAGACCGCATCACTCCTGCCAAAAAAGTTGCGATGGCTTTAGCTGAATTAATAACAACGCGTTATCCGAAAGACACTTTGGATGTTATTGTTTTTGGAAACGACGCATGGCCAATAAAAATCAAAGATTTACCTTATTTACAAGTCGGACCTTATCATACAAATACCGTTGCTGGATTAGAATTGGCTATGGATATTTTGAGAAGAAAACGCAATACTAACAAGCAAATTTTCATGATAACGGACGGAAAACCAAGTTGCCTCCGAATGCCCGATGGTCAATATTATAAAAATAGCAACGGATTAGATCAGTTGATTGTGGAAAAATGTTACACGATGGCAGCTCAAGCACGAAAGTTACATATTCCAATTACGACTTTTATGATAGCTCAAGACCCGTACCTTCAGTCATTTATCGAAGAATTTACGAAATTAAATAAAGGTAAAGCCTTTTTTACTGGCTTGAAAGGTTTGGGAGAAATGATATTTCACGATTACGAAAGCAATAGAAAAAAACGAATTAATTAGATATTATGGACACAACTATAAAAACATTAGGCGAATTAAAAAGCGCTTCTTACCAATCAAAAAATATAAAAACTGAATTAAGAGACAATCTAATCGCTTCATTGAAAGCAGGTAAAAAGTCTTTTGAAGGAATGCATGGTTACGAACAAACGGTTATTCCGCAGTTGGAACGCGCAATTTTATCCAAGCATAACATCAACTTATTAGGTTTACGAGGGCAAGGAAAAACGCGAATTGCACGCCTCATGATTCAATTGCTAGACGAATACATTCCCATTGTTGCTGGCAGTGAAATCAACGACGACCCTTTTGCACCAATTAGCCGTTTTGCAAAAGAATTAATTGCTGAAAAAAGGGACGAAACTCCAATTGAATGGCTTCACAGAAATGATAGATTCTTTGAAAAATTAGCAACGCCTGATGTGACTGTGGCCGACTTAATTGGTGACATTGACCCAATCAAAGCTGCAAATCTAAAATTAAGTTATGCTGATGATCGTGTTTTGCATTTTGGAATGATTCCTCGAGCAAATCGCTGTTTGTTTGTAATAAATGAATTACCCGATTTACAAGCTAGAATTCAAGTCGCACTCTTCAATATCTTGGAAGAAGGTGACATTCAAATTCGTGGTTTCAAATTAAGAATGCCTCTGGATTTACAGTTTGTTTTTACTGCTAATCCAGAAGATTACACGAATAGGGGAAGTATTGTCACACCCTTAAAAGACAGAATAGGCTCGCAAATATTGACCCATTATGCTTTTGATTTAGAAACAGCTAAACGCATTACTTTGCAAGAAGCTGAAAAACTTGAATCACGTGCGATTAAAGTACACGTTCCAGAATTAGCAAAAGATGTTTTGGAGCAAATTGCGTTTGAAGCAAGAATCAGTGAATTTGTGGATCATAAAAGTGGTGTTAGCGCACGAATGAGCATAACAGCTTACGAAAACTTAATTAGTACTTCCGAAAGACGTGCGCTTTTGAATGGTGAAACAACAACTTCTGTTCGTTTCAGTGACTTATTAGGAATGATTCCTTCCATTACTGGAAAAGTCGAATTGGTGTACGAAGGAGAACAAGAAGGCAGCTATTTTGTAGCAAATCAACTTATAAGTGAGGCAACGAAAACGTTATTTCTGAAGAGTTTTCCGAAAATAGAAAAACTTAAAAAACAAGACCAAAAAACAACTTATGATGCTGTTTTAGAATGGTTTTTTCAAGCTAATAATTTTGAATTAACTGACGAAGCAACAAATTCGGTTTATAATTCTACCCTTGATTTAGTCGAGCCTTTGGATGATTTGATCAAAACCTATCAACCTAAAGTTGCCGCTGAGGACATTAATTTTCTAAAGGAATTTATTTTGTGGGCCTTGGTAGAAATGAAACAGTTGTCTAAAAAACGAACAGAAAGTGGAATGGTATTCAATGACATGTATGACAGTTACATTAAAGGATTGTAGAAAAAGCATTATTCTTTTTGCTCGTCTTTAAACCAACCCGAATACATCACATAATTATTCGCAATGCGTTGAACTTCGCCTTCAAATAATTCTGATGAAAGTGTTTTGACTTTTTTTGCTGGTACACCTGCGTAAATACTCCAAGATTCTACGCGCGTTCCTTCCAATAGTACTGCGCCTGCTGCAATGATACAATTTGCTTCGATGTAACAATTATCCATCACGATTGCGCCCATTCCAATTAAGACATTATCCTCCACTGTGCATCCGTGAACCAATGCGTTATGTCCGATGGAAACATTATTTCCTAGGAGGACTTTCGTTTTTTGATATGTACAATGCAAAACTGCTCCATCTTGAATGTTGACTTTATTCCCTATTCGAATTGAATTCACATCGCCCCGAACAACGGCGTTAAACCAAACTGAACATTGATTTCCCATGACTACATCTCCCACAATTGTAGCATTTTCTGCCAACCAGCAATCATCACCAAATTTTGGTTTATTTCCGTTGCATTCTTTTATTAGCGCCATATAAATAAGTTTAAAGTGAATATCCGCCGTGGCGAAATGATAAATTTAAAGTTAAAATGTAAAAGTCAAAACGTAAAATTGAATATTATAGTTGAGAATTTAGCTTGAATTAAAAAAAAATCAAATTATAAAAACAGATTTTATCAATCTTGTAAATTGTGAAGATGGTTTAATCCATTTCAAACAAACTATCTTTACTTTTGTTATTACAAATTACACTTCAATTATGTCCAGCGAAAAATCTCAACCTTATTGTATCGATTTATTTAATAGAAAGCGTTTTCCAACTCAAGAAGTCTCAATAGGTAAGGTTAAACTAGGTGCTACCAATCCAATCCGCTTGCAGTCGATGACAACAACGGACACGATGGACACAGAAAAATCGGTGGCACAATCAATTAGAATGATTGAAGCTGGATGTGAAATTGTAAGATTAACAGCTCCAAGTAAAAAAGAAGCGGAAAATCTAGGCGTTATAAGAAAAGAATTAACCAAATTGGGTTACTCGGCGCCACTTGTTGCCGATATTCATTTTACTCCAAATGCTGCTGAAATTGCTGCTAAATTGGTAGAAAAGGTGCGTGTGAATCCTGGGAATTACGCCGACAAAAAAAAGTTTGAAGAAATTGATTACACAGACGAAAGCTATCAAGCGGAATTACGCCGAATTGAAGTTAAGTTTACACCACTTGTTTTACTGTGTAAAGAATATGGAACAGCGATGCGAATTGGGACAAATCACGGCTCACTTTCTGATAGAATCTTAAGTCGATATGGTGACACACCTGAAGGAATGGTGGAATCAGCTATGGAATTTATTCGTATTTGTGAGAAAAATAATTACTACGAATTGGTGATTTCTATGAAGGCAAGTAATACCTTGGTAATGGTTCAAGCTTATCGTTTACTTGCTTCTGAAATGATGAAAAATGGTCGGTCATATCCTTTGCATTTAGGTGTAACTGAAGCAGGAGATGGTGAGGATGGACGAATCAAATCTGCCGTTGGAATTGGCGCTTTATTGGAAGATGGATTAGGTGACACCATTCGGGTTTCTCTTACAGAAGAACCAGAATATGAGATACCTGTAGCACAAAAGTTAGCAGATAAATATATCAATTCTAAGATTTTCGAATTACCAGAATTTAAAGGAGAATTACCTTATAATCCATATAGTTATGAGCGCAGACATTCCTCAGAAATTCATAATATCGGCGGAAAATATGTGCCTGTTGTCATTGCCGATTGCTCCAAAAAAGAAAAAATAAGTCCAGCAAATTTCTATGGTTTTGGTTATAATTACTCTGTTTTATTAGACAAATGGAACTTACAAGATTTAGCTTCGGATTACGTTTATATTGGTCAAAATAAAATCGATTTTGAAGTGCCAGGGACTTTAGGTGTAATTTGCGACTATTCGAATTGGGCGGAAAATTATAGTTTAAAAGTTGGATTTTATCCTTTAATTTCAAGTGATGAATTAACTCAAATTGACCATAAGCAAATTGCTTTTGTTAGCCTAACGGCTGAAGAATCTCTTCCGATAGATTTGAATAATTATCCCAATTTAATCTTAGTTGTAGGCACTAACTATTCCAATAAAACACAATTATTACGCTCGTTTTATTTAAAGCTTGTGGAAAATAATTACAACCATCCTGTTATTCTACAAATAACATCGGAAGAAAAAGATGCTGAGGCTTTTCAATTGAATGTTTCCAGTGATGCTGGTTCAGTGTTAATTGATGGTTTTGGTGATGGAATTTGGATTATAGGTGATCAAGCACCAACATTTACAAACTCAACCGCGTTTGGAATTCTGCAAGCAACACGCACGCGTATTTCTAAAACAGAATATATTTCTTGTCCGTCTTGCGGGAGAACTTTGTTTGATTTACAGGAAACAACGGCTAAAATTCGTGAGCGTACGTCGCATTTAAAAGGTATCAAAATAGGAATTATGGGTTGCATCGTGAATGGTCCTGGAGAAATGGCGGATGCTGATTATGGCTATGTCGGTACAGGCCCTGGAAAAATCACCTTATACAAACAAAAAACAGTAGTCAAAAAGAACGTGGCAGAAGTTGAAGCTGTTCAGGCCTTAATTGATTTAATTAAAGAAAATGGTGATTGGGTGGAGCTTGTTTAATTCTCATGTTTTAAATCATAAATAAATCCTTATTCGAATTTCAAATCATAATTTATAGTTTTTATTCAAGATTTGCCTCTATCAAAACATATTTAGTTCGTTGAATCTTTTCTCGTTAACTCCTTTTTGTGTTGACTCAGTAGCAAACCTACTCAAAAACTCTGTGGTTGGGAATGGAATCATCTAAACTATTTCCCACAAATCGGCTAAGCGAAATGCTATCATTCATAAAGAAATCATTAACCATTAAATTCAAAGACTTAGAAAACGTGTATTATTTTAATCCGTTTTAACCAAAGCCTTCCCCTACTTAATCGTTTGCAAAGTGAATTGAAAAAGCTGTTTTTAGAAATTGAAAAATAGCTTAGAGTTTTTGGGAATTTTAATTTATCTCCACCCAATTGCTATTCTAAAAGTCGTTCCTTCGTTTTCTATTGATTCAAAAGAAATCGTTCCGTTGTGGTTTTCAATAATTTGCCTAACGACGGATAATCCAATGCCGCTTCCTGTAGATTTAGTAGTGAAATGAGGAACGAAAATTTTATCTTTTTGATTGTCTGGAATGCCTTTACCGTTGTCGGAAATTTTAATTACGACTTCATTCACGGTCTTTATTATTGAAATATTGACCTTCCCTTCCTTGCGTTCGTTCAACGATTGAATCGCATTTTTAATCAAATTGTTGAAAACTTGAACCCACTGATTCTTGTCGATCTTAAGCAAAACTGTTGCCTCATTAGATTCAATTGAAATTACACAATCTTCTTCCAATTCAAACAAAGTAACGGTGCTTTTTATTACAGTTAATAAATCGATTTCTTCTTTTTGAGGCTCTGGCATTTTTGCAAAATTGGAAAACTCATTTGCTATGCGTGTCAAGCCGTCAATTTGCTCAATAACAGAATTTAAAACGCGTTCCAACCGTTCTTTTGAGCCGTCCATCGTTGGATCATAACTGCGCAATAAATGTTGAATTCCCAGTTTCATTGGCGTTAACGGATTTTTGATTTCATGTGCCACTTGTTTAGCCATTTCTCTCCAAGCACTTTCACGTTCACTTTTCGCCAATTGAAGTGCTGCTTCCTCCAATTCTTCTAATTTTAAATTGTAAGCTTTTACAATTGTTCCTATTTCATCGTTACCATCGTAGGCAATTTTTTGATTTTGAACACCAAATTTTAAGGTTGCAACTTTCTGGCTCAACAAGCGTAAAGGTGCAGTTAACCAATTGGAAATCAATAATGAAATAATGATTGAAATAACTAAAAGTAAAATAAAAACATTAATAATTGCCACGATAAATTGCTGGATTTGATCTTCAAAATCCCGTTGCTGTCCAAAGTGTTGCAAGTTGATGTATCCCAACATTTTTCCCTCACCATTATAAAAAGGCAAATAAGAAGAAATGTAGGAAAGCTTGCCGATTTCTTCTCGATTTGAAAAGAAACTTTTATTGTTCAATTTCAATTCTTCAAGTGCCTGAGGATTAATTTGTTCTGCTAATAATCCGATATTGAAAATTTTCGGTCGAGAGGAAGCTATCAAATAACCGTTCGGATCGTAAATGTTTAGGTCGGTAACAAACACTTTAGACAATTTCATTAACACACTTTCCAAGTAATTTCCATTGTCTTCTGGGTCGAGCACTTTGTAATTAACCACTTTCCCACGAATTTCTTCTTCGACAGAGTGCAATTTTTCGTTGATAATTCGGTCCGTAAAAGTTTGATATTGTTGGCCGACAAAAATTCCACTTCCTGTCCCGAAAAGTAATAAGGCTAAAACCACTAACATCACCAAGACAAATTGAATTTTAAATGCAAGTGTAAACGAATTATTGGCAATGACTTTACTGCCCACAAGAAGACCGCCTATAAGTAATAAGATACCCCAAAAACTGAATACATAGGAGAATGATGTTACTAGTTCTAGCCATGTTCTATTTTGGCTTGAAAGAATAATGACTGCTTTACTATTTTTTTTGAAGAAATAATGATTGTATCCGTCAAAATCGAAGAAGGTAGCGTTTTTAGAAGGGGTTGGAAAGGCACGTAAAAAGGTCGGAAAGTTATAGTCACCATAATGTTTTATGAGTTTATTACTCGTGTATTTTGCAATGGAATATTTTTCCAAAGAGGTTAAAACTTTTGATTTTTCAGAAAGTAATAAGCGTGGAAAACCAATTTCTTCTGGAATACGTTTCGATTTCAATGTGATGAATAAATCTGCTTTTTTACCATTGAAATCAAGTGGTTGACGAATGATGTAATTGTAGCCTGAAATCGCATCTCGAATAAAGAAAATGGAAGTATCAATTTGTGAAGTTTCCCCATTTCGTTCAATGATTTTCAATAATGGTTCCAATCCTTGAGCTTCTTTCGTAATCAACGAGATTCCTGTGGAATCGAAGAGGTTAAAACTCATTTCATAGCCTTCCCACAAACCCTTAAAGTGTCGTTTTTCCAAAATATCTCCAAAGTCAGAAATACTTAAATTTGGCTGAGGTGTGCGTATTGAGGATGAAATCAATGGATCAACAAGCAATTTAGTTTTTATTTTACCAAATTCTAATTCCAAATTGATGTCTTGTTCAACCGCCAATTGATTGCCATAAAGAACACGTGTTTCTCGGTCTTTACTGTTGTTGTGCTGATTTAAATCTGAAACAAAGGAAGCTGAAAAAAGACCCAAAATCAGTAATTGAAATCCCAATTTCTGACCAAATTTCTTTTTGTTTTGAAAGAATAAATTAGCAAAAAGAAGTAGGATTGGTAAAATCAGTGGCATGACGTATTCATCGTTCAAACTGATTCTGTAAATGGCAAAAAGAATCCCAAAGACGAAGAAGAAACTAACAAAAACTCCGACTTTAATTTGATGTTGTTTGATTGATTTCACAAGTAAGTGAAACACATTTTGGTACACTGAAAAAACAACACCAAATAACAAAAGAATCAAAAATGAATAAGCGTCTAATTGAAAGAGGTTTTCCAATTTTAGCGGAATTGTTGAATTTAAAACCACCAAATTAATTGTTTTTAAAATCAACCACCACAGTCCAAAAATTAGTGGTAATTGCAACCAAACCAATGCTTTAATTTTGAATTGAACTAAAATTCTATTCATTGATAGAGCCGCAAACGAACAACATAAAATGTTAATGCATAAGTCTAAAAAAGAAGGAAACCAATCATTGTAAGCAAATAAATCAGCAGAAAGAAATTTCGGATTATTGAAAATCGAAGTAAAGTTAATTTGAAAAAGAAGTAAGCGAAGCATAATTAAGCTTCCGATGAAAATAACACTTAAAATAAGGGTTTTTTTGCTGATTTCATAAAACCCATAAACCAATACTAAAAGTCCAACAATCAAGAAAATGATTGTAAATGGAGAGTGAGAATTTGCTGTTTTTCCACTAGTTGGAATTCCTGAAAAAACGAAATTTTTCGTTTCACTTTTGATTGGAAATCCAACAACTGGATCAAGTGAAATATCAAAATCAGAAGCGGTTAAATCACTGTTAGAATGGTTTACTAAAAACTCATTTTCGTAGCTGTATTCTTTTTTTATTTCAAAGGCAGCACAGATAATTTCATCTTCGTATTCAATCGTTTTGCAGTAGTACCAACCGTTTTGCAAGTGCAATAAACCATTTGTTGGAAATTGAATACTAACAAATTTTGAAATTGGAAGTTTGTTTGAATTCCAATAAACAAGAGAGTCACTTTCGTATTTGTAAACATAAAAATCCGTTGTTTTGGAAGGAACTGTTTTGATTCCAATTTGCTCTTTTTGACTTTCTATAAATGTAATTAATTGACGTTCTTTTTGTGAAAAGGAGTATTGAAATTCTGCTTGTTCAAAAGGAACATTTTTATCGGCGTTATTGAACAGCGCTGAACAGCTAAAAATAACCAATGAAAGTAAAAAATACTTGTACTTTTCAATCAGTTGTAGCCCCGAGTTCATCAGTAAATAGTTGCTGAAAATTGATTTAAAAGTTCTAAACGCAATTGATCAAAATCTTCATCTCCTCGGTGATCGTTTCTGAAAATAAAGTCAGCGTTCATTTTGTAAGGTTCAATGTAGTTTTCATAGCAAGGTAAAACGTGATTTTCCCATTGGTAAAGAATATCTGAGCGTCTGTAACCACGTGTTTCTTGGTCGCGGTAAATTCTTCTATCTAGCTGTATTTCATGCTCCACGTCCACAAAAACACTAAATTTAAGCGCTTTCAGAACTTCTGGATAATGAAACAAAAATAACCCTTCAACAATGATTACCTCGCTCGGTTGAATAGTTATTAATACGTTTTTATCGGGAGGAGAATTGAAGAAATACTCTTTGACTTCGATTGGTTCACCTTTCACTAATTGAATCAAGTCGTTGGACAATTTGCGTTCGTCAAGTGCTGTTGGCAAATCAAAATTAACTATTCCATTATTATCCCTTTGTTGCATTTCAATAGGGAAATAATAGTTGTCCATTGAAAAAACGGATGGGTTGATTCCTTCAAACGTTTCAGAAAGCCTTTTTAGTAAGGTGGTTTTTCCCGAGCCACTTCCTCCACAAATTCCAATTACGAATGGGTTTTTTATCATTAAATTTATCCTTGTTTGCAAAGATAAGGATTTGATTAGGTTGGAAAGAAAAAAATATGGTGCTTATCCCCTGCTTTAGACAAAAAACAATTTTAAGACCTATTTGCTACTTAAAGATTTAAAGAGTTTAAACAAGTTTACTGACCTTAGCGTTATAAATTAAAGAAAACAGAAAAATGATAAAATATACCAAAGAAGAATTCAGTCAATTTGGAAAAATCCTAAAATTGAACCTCATCAATAGTTGTACAGGTTACAAATCTGCTAATTTGATTGCAACAAAATCTAGTGATGGATTAACAAACGTGGCCGTTTTTTCCAGCGTGACACACTTAGGAAGCGAACCAGCATTGTTGGGTTTTATTTTACGTCCAAATACTGTTCCTAGAAATACTTACACGAACATAAAAGCCCGAGGACTATTCACTGTAAATGCTATTAGTGAATCATTAATTGCGGACGCTCATCAAAGTTCTGCGGCATACGACCCTTCCGTTTCAGAATTTGAAGTGACCAACTTAGAGCAAGAATACCTAGATAATTCTGAAATTCCGTACGTGAAAGGAAGCCCAGTTCGCTTGCTTTGCCGTTACGTGAATGAATATCCGATTCTGGAAAACAATACAATACATATAATCGCCTCAATTGAAGCAATTTATTACGATGAAGTCCTTGAAAGTCCTGACAATTACTTGCAACTTGACAAAGCAAATATTGTCGCAATCAATGGTTTGGATGGTTACACTTTACCAAAGTTGGTTAGTCGTTTTGAATATGCAAGAGTAAACGTCGAGTTGAGAGAAAAGGGTTGACTTGAAGTAATTATCAATTAAAAATCTTCATTAAATCAAAATTCACCAATCACAATTCTGTTAGTTGGCTGTTTTTATTCTATTACAATAAAATTGAATTTTTGTAAAAAGTTGGTTTGTTTAAATTCAGGAATAGAGCAAATATATCTTGAATTCTAGTTCCAAAAGAGGTGTTGATAGATGTTCCTAAAACTCTTGGATAAAATAATGCTTTTGCTACTCCTTCAGGTGTGTAATTGTTTTCAAGAATTTTGGATAAATACTTTAAAATAATTGGATTGATGTTATATGACTTGAGTTTTGAATGCGTTTTTTCGATTGCAGAAAGATGATTTTCAAAAATATTTTTCTCAAAACAATCAACAATTTGCGCAGTTAGTTCTATCTCAGTCATTGCGTGTTTTAGGTTCAAATATAAGATTTTGATTTAAAACCAAACTTTACGCTCCATAAATTGCATCAAATCCCAATTTAATTTTAGCGATGGCAAATTCTAAATCACTTACTTTGTGCGCTTCTGAAATGAAACCAACTTCGTAACCGCTTGGGCCAAAATAAACACCCTCGTTTAATAAGAAATGGTGCAATTCATTGAATTTACTCATATCTGGATTGATTTGACTTGCTGCTTGAATTTTTTTGTTACCGTTAAAAGAGAACCAGAAAATCGAACCGATTGATACGATTTCAACTGGATAATTATGTGCGTTAGCATGTTCATTCAATTGTCCAACCATAAGTTTCGTTTTCGATTCTTGAATCTCATAAAAATCTGTTTGCGCACACATTTGAAGCTGCGCCAGACCTGCTGCCATTGCAACTGGATTTCCAGATAAAGTTCCAGCTTGATACACAGGACCTTCAGGTGAAACGAACGCCATGATTTCTTTTTTCGCTCCGTATGCTCCAACAGGCAAACCACCACCGATGATTTTTCCGTAAGTTACGATGTCAGGTTGAATTCCATATAATTCAGATGCACCACCGAACGAAACACGGAAACCAGAAATTACCTCATCAAAAATTAGTAAAACGTTAAACTCCGAACACAGTTCACGCAATTGATTTAAGAAAACGCCGTCTTGCAATAACAAGCCGTTATTCGCAGGAACAGGCTCAATTATAATACAAGCAATATCGTGGTGCAAATTTTCTAAGCACGTTCGCAAAGCTTCTAAGTCATTCAAAGGCAAAACCAAGGTTTCATTTGCTAAAACTTCAGGAACTCCTGCACTTGAAGAGGTTCCAAAAGTCACTAATCCGCTTCCAGCATTCACCAACAAAGCGTCAACGTGCCCATGATAACAACCGTCGAATTTCACAATTTTATTTTTCCCTGTGTAGCCTCTTGCCAAACGAATCGCAGACATCACCGCTTCGGTTCCTGAACTTACGAATCTCAATTTATCAATAAACGGAATGCGTTCTAAAATGAATGCTGCCAACTCATTTTCTTTACGTGTCGGTGCGCCAAAACTAGCGCCATTCTGTAATGTAGAAACAATTGCATTATAAATGTGGGGATGATTGTGCCCTAAAATAAGTGGCCCCCAACTACAACAAAAATCAACGAATTCATTGCCGTCTTCATCCCAAATGCGTGCGCCATTTCCCTTTTTAATAAATAGCGGTGTTCCTCCAACCGACTTAAAAGCTCTAACTGGGGAATTCACTCCTCCAGGAAAGAAATTTTTGGCATCATTGAATAAGGATTCTGAAACTGCTCTTTTGATGGGGGTTTTAGTTGTCATTTCTTGTTTATATTTGTATTACTACAAATTTAACAATTAAATACCGCTTATGTTGTTTGAAAACACCCTTGAATTCGCTAAAAACTTAGATAAGCAAGATCCATTGAAAGACTTTCGTTCAAAATTCAATTTTCCCACTTTTCACGAAAAAACGGTGCGTTATTTCACCGGAAATTCATTGGGATTACAGCCAAAAAAAGCGATTGAATACGTTCAAGAAGAATTAGAGAATTGGGGAAAATTTGGTGTAGAAGGACATTTTTTAGCGAAGCGACCTTGGTTTTCTTACCATGAAAATTTGACGCAATTAACTGCAAACGTGGTAGGTGCGTTACCAATAGAAGTCGTGGTTACACACTCTTTAACAACGAATTTACACTTATTAATGGTTTCGTTTTACAATCCATCAGCTGACGGAAAAAGAACTAAAATTTTATGTGAAGCAAAAGCATTTCCAAGTGATCAATACGCATTAGAATCTCAAGTGAAGTTCCACGGTTTATCCAATGAACACTTAGTAGAAATTGCGCCAAGGGTAGGTGAAAATTTAATTCGTTTAGAGGATATTTTAGCAAAAATTGACGAATTAGGCGACGAATTAGCTTTAGTTATGATTGGTGGTGTTAATTATTATACTGGACAATTATTTGATATGAAAACAATAACTGAAGCGGGACATAAAGTGGGAGCCTATGTTGGTTTTGATTTAGCTCATGCGGCAGGAAACGTCAATTTAAAATTGCACGATTGGGGAGTAGATTTTGCAGCTTGGTGTGGTTATAAATACTTAAACTCATCACCAGGTGGCGTTTCTGGAATGTTTGTTCACGAGCGACACGCTCACAATTCAGAACTTCCACGCTTTGCAGGCTGGTGGGGTCACACGAAAGAAAAACGTTTCCAAATGGAAGCAGGATTTGAACCAATGCCTGGAGCAGAAGGTTGGCAATTGAGTAATGCACCTATTCTTGGAATGGCGGTACAATTGGCATCTTTGGAGATTTTTGAAGAAGCAGGAATGGATAGAATTGGTACAAAACGTGATTTAATGACAGCATTCACAGAGTTTGTTATCGAAGATATTTCAGAGAAAAATAAAGAGAAATGTACCTTCGAATTGATTACTCCAAAAGATAAAACGCAACGAGGGGCACAACTTTCGATTCAAGCAAAAGGACAAGGAAAAGCACTATTCAACGCACTTTCAGATCTTGGAGTAGTGGCAGATTGGCGTGAACCTAATGTAATTCGGATTGCTCCAGCGCCGCTTTATAACTCTTATGAAGATTGTTATTGGTTTGGTCAATTGTTAGCACAAGCAATACAATAATTTGTTTTCGGCTAAATAGTTCTTTTTACTTTTTTTTTTCGCCTGATTCGGGTAGTTTTAGGATGATAACGAAACTTCAATTTGTAGGCACAAATAATTTTCTTTTTCTTTTTTCGATTTAAATTAAAATTAGTTCTTTTTTTGAATTTATTTTTTAGAAATTTGAAGTACTGAATAACGTTCATTTAACCAGCTATTTCTTATGAAAGATTCGTCAATTTACATTCTTATTGCAATTCCTTTCTTTTTTGCATTAATAGGCCTAGAATGGCTCATTGCTCGTTATTATAATAAAAAAGTTTATGGATTGAATGATACTGTTACAAACTTAAGTATTGGGGTTGGCAATCAAGTAATCGGTTTGTTTTTAAAATTAATATTGATAGGGGCTTATATTGCTATTTATGAAAACTTTGCTGTTTTTCATTTTGAAAACTCCTTCGTCGCTTTTTTAGTAGGAACGGTATTATTTGACTTTATTTTTTATTGGGCACATCGGTGGGGTCATGAGATTAATTTTTTCTGGGGCGCACACATCGTACATCACCAAAGTGAACACTACAATTTATCAGTAGCATTGCGTCAATCATGGTTTCATAATTTACTTTCCTTTTGGATGTTTTTACCAATACCCTTGCTTGGAATTGACCCTGTCGTATTTTTAGGTGTTAATGCATTTATCACGCTCTATCAATTTTGGATTCACACAGAACTAATTGGAAAATTAGGTCCGATAGAGTGGATTTTTAACACCCCTTCTGCTCACAGAGTTCACCATTCTACAAATCCACAATACTTGGATAAAAATTATGGTGGTCTTTTTATCATTTGGGATCGTCTTTTTGGAACCTATCAAGAAGAAGTTGAAGTTCCTGTTTATGGAATCACTACACCATTAAAAAGTTGGAATCCAATTTGGGCAAATTTTCATTTTTATTTGGATGTTTTTAAAGTAGGGAAGCAAAAAAGTATCGGCATGAAATTGAAAATTCTATTCTGGGATGGCCCCTCTCAGCTTGGAAAATGGCTAGACGTAAAACTCGAAAATCAAATTATTAAAGTGCAAACATTAAGAACCAACACGAAAATTTACATCATTTCGCAATTTGTTTTATTGCTTTGTGGAGCTATTGTTTACATGGCCTTCTTTGCTGAAATCTCAGTTGTTTACCGCTTGGGATTTCTAGCATTGATATTATTCACGATGTGGTCGATAAGCGCGCTATTCGAAAAAAAACGCTGGGTCAATTGGACAGAGGTTCCAAGATTACTGTTGATTTGTTCACTTTTAAATGTCATGTATTACTTACAATTCGTAAATTGGTTTAATGTATGCTTAGTTGCGACAGCTAGCGCAACAATTTTATCAATAATTTGGTGGATTTGGCATTGGAAAAGTGAAAGTCAAACTCAAGTGGGGTAAAAACTAATAGCCAGATTATGAAACGAATATTTTTAGTTGTCAGTTGTCTTTGTTTTATTTCTTGTAGTGAACAAGAAAAACAATCAATTAAAAGTGGAATCGCAACAAGTTTCGAGGAAAAAAAGGAACAAGTTAAAAAAAAGAATAGCCCTGATGTTGGGATTAATGAAGTTTTTTCTCCTAATCCTGATGAAGAATCATTCCCTCTAGAAATTGATGTAAAAAGCTATTTTATTGAAATTGGTTCTACCTATCATGACACTGATGAATTACCACAAATCCAACGAAAAGAAAAATGGCTTGGATTCTATAAAAACGAAGACGGTTCAACTGAGTTAAAGGAAACTGAAGTGAATTTTAAACGTGTCTTCGATGGAATGTTTGACAAACCTAAAGAGAATGTAACAGGGATAAAACCTGTTCCTTCTAACGCAAATAACTGTCAATTTGTAGTGAATCCAATAGGCGGAATGGTTGCCAAAAAACTAATATCCTTTATACCTGACAATACAATTTTCTTTCCAGGCGATGAGGTAGTTTTCAGCGCAGAAAATATAGAATACAGATTATTTGCCACAGGAGAAAAAATTACTGAAAACGACAGAGAAGGAATCAGAAATTTTAGATTGTTTATAGAAGTTAATGAGATAGACGGCGGAAAAATAACACAGTTATTAATGAAGGTGCCTACTTTTGGAAAAGATGAACTTCAAACCATAAGTTTGGTGTTATCTACCTTTTTAGACGCTGACGACAAACCCGATTTCATTATACGAAATTCAGGAAATAGTTATATATTCCTTTCCACATTTGCAGGTGAGAATGAAATCGTAAAACCTATAGGAAATTCAGTTTTATATAGTGGTTGTTAAATTTGAGTATGAAAAAGAAAATTATTACTTTGAAACAAATAAAAACGCCTAAGACGCAAAAATTGTGACACATGTCGATTCTGAATTTTACAGTAATGAAGCTTTTATTGCAGGTAAAAGTTCACTGAAAGAAATTGAAATATAACTTTTTTTTGACATAAAAGGACTAAAAATTCTTCACCTTAATGCCACTTTGGACAAGATTCCATTTCGTTAAGCAGATTAGGTGCACAGGTTACTGCTGTAGATTTTTCTCCAAAAGCAATTGAAACAGCAAATATTCTTGG
>Ga0105050_10003535_pt1 | contig 21553 bp, 23 predicted proteins | sample FRY01_FD_78088 | JGI IMG/M metagenome (GOLD analysis project Ga0105050, IMG submission 78088) | Freshwater microbial communities from Lake Fryxell liftoff mats and glacier meltwater in Antarctica - FRY-01 | ecosystem: Environmental > Aquatic > Freshwater > Ice > Glacier meltwater ...
AGGAGGGGACCGATGGACAGAGCCAGTGACACGAAAAGCGACGAGTTCGGCCCCTTTGGTCGCCCGATTTTTGGTAATGGTCAGGCGCAGGCCATGGCCCGCGTCGGTGTGGTTGATGTCGGGTCAAACTCGGTCCGGCTCGTGGTTTTCGACGGCGCAGCACGTAGCCCTGCCTATTTCTACAATGAAAAGATCATGTGCGGTCTGGGTGCCGGGCTGGCCGAAACCGGCATGCTCAACCCGACCGGGCGCAAACGCGCGCTGGCCGCGATCCGCCGTTTTGCCGCATTGGCCGATGGAATCGGCATCGCTCCGCTGACCGCCGTGGCCACCGCCGCCGTGCGCGAGGCCAAGGATGGCGAGGATTTCCGCGCCGAGGTCGAACGCGAAACCGGCGTGCATCTGCATGTGATCGCCGGAGAAGAAGAAGCGCGGCTATCGGCGCAGGGTGTGCTGTTGGGCTGGCCCGGCAGCTACGGGCTGGTCTGCGATATCGGCGGCGCTTCGATGGAACTGGCCGACCTTGCCGAAGGTCAGGTCGGGCGGCGGGTCACCTCGCCGCTAGGGCCACTGAAGCTGCGCGAATTCGAGGGCAACAAAAAGGCGCTTCTGGCGCATATTGCCAAGGTCGTGGCCGATCTGCATGCTGAAATGCACCACGAGACAAAGATGCGGCTGTTTCTGGTCGGCGGATCATGGCGGGCCATCGCGCGCATCGACATGGAGCGGCGCAATTACCCCCTCACCGTGCTGCACGAATACCGGATGAACGCCCGCGCCGTCAGCGCCACGCGCGATTATATCGCGGCCAACGATCTGAATGACCTGCGCCAGCGCTGCAGCCTGTCCGAAGACCGCGTCTCGCTTGTGCCAATCGCGGTGCTGGTGCTGGACGAGCTGGTGCGAGTGTTCAAACCCAAGGATATTGCTATTTCCTCCTACGGTATCCGCGAAGGCATGCTGTTTGAACAGATGCCCGCCGAACTGCGCACCCGCGACCCGCTGATCGAGGCCTGCCGCTTTGCGGAGGCAAAGGACGCGCGTCTGCCCGGTTTTGGCGATATCCTGTATGAATTCGTCCTGCCGCTCTTTCCCCGCGCCGACTGGCAACGCCGACGGATCATTCAGGCGGCCTGCCTGCTGCATGATGTCAGCTGGCGCGCGCATCCCGATTACCGGGCCGAAACCTGTTTTGACAACACCACCCGCGCCAATATGGGCGGGCTCAAACATGGTGAGCGGGTGTTCATGGGGCTGGCGCTGCTGCACCGCTACTCCAACCGGCGCGAAGGGTCGCGCTACGAAAGCCTGTTCACGCTGCTGGATGACAAGGAAATCAAGGAAGCAGAAGTGCTGGGCCGCGCCATGCGCCTAGGAGCGATGCTTTGGCTCAAGGCAGATCAGGCACCCGGCCGCTTTGAATGGCATCCGCAGAAAAAGACGCTTTCGCTGCATCTGAATGCCGCAGCAGGTCCGCTTTTTGGTGAAGTGGCCGAGTCGCGCTTCAAATCGCTGGCATCGGCCATGGGGGCAACAGGCTCGGTCAAGCTGAAAACTCGGTCAAGCTGATAACCCGACCCTAAAGTTCGATTGGATCAGTCTCGGGTGGGACATAGGGCGGCGCATCGGCGCGGCGCCGGATGATGATATCGCCATTCTCCAGAAACTCCGGCGTTTCATACAGCCGGATATCATCGACCAGCGTCATCAGTTCCATCAGCGCCGGGCCCATTTCTTCGGCAAATGCCCGCAAGGCTGGTTCCATCTGCCCGGCCAAATCGGCAAGCTCGTCGATCGCGGGCTGCATTTCGGACATCATGCCTTCCATGAACAGCCGCGCGCCCTCCTGCATCAGATTGAACCCATCCGACGGTTCAGCGCTGTCATCCTGCGCCCAAAGCGGGGTGCAGGTGATCAGCGCGGCAATGCTCAGGGCGGCAATCAGTTTCATGCTTTCATCTTACCGCAATACTGCGCCCGCACCAAGCACCCTGCGATCACAACTCGATGTCCAGCGTGACCGGACAATGGTCTGACGCCATCAGCAACGCCTGCCGCAACGGCAGATTGTCATAGCAGGCCGGATCATCGAACGGGTGCCAGATATGCCAGCGAGGCCCTCGCGCCATCAGGTCGGGCGAAATCATGATATAATCGAGCAGCGCCGACAGCCAGAACCCGTCCGGCGGAATGCGGAACCGGGCGGTCGCGGGCGCAGCGGCAAAGCGCTGTGACAAGACCCGTTGTGCATGTGGTTCGATCATCTGCACACCATTGCCTTCGCCCAGCACAACCTCGACCCCGGACCGGCCAAACAGCTTTTCATATTCATCCAGCCCCGGACCATCGTTGAAATCACCAAGCACGATCAAAGGATCAGCCGCATCCAGATGCGCCGCCACCCGCGCGCGCAGCCAGATGCACTGGGCAAGCTGCTTGCGACGGTTGTCGATGGACAGGCGGGTCACCTCTGCATCCGAGCGCGCGCCATGCGGCGCCTTGGATTTGGCATGCACACCGATCAGGCGAAACCGCGCGCCGGCGGCACTTTCGCAATGCACTTCCAGCGGCGGCTTTGACCAGTTTATCAGATCCTCGGTCCCATCCAGATCAAGGTCGATGCGAAACACACCGTCGAATCGCGGCACGCCACGCGCGCCCTTTTTGCCGGTCGCGGGCCCCAGCGGGTCATGTCGGGGGGTCAGCGCATCAGGGTCATACAGCAGCGCAATCTCTTGCTGCGTGTCGGTCGGAAATCCGATCAGCGCCCGTCGCGCCCGCAGAGCAAAACGGCGGGCAAATGTCTCGAGCGCGGTGACCGTGCTGCGATTGCGATTGTGATCGGGGGCTTCGATAATCATCACCGCATCCGCATCAAGGGCGGCAAACACCGCCCCCAACCCGGCAATCTGATCGGCGCGCGTGATGTCACGCCGCCCGGACCAGCCCTGATCATTGCGCAAATGGCCAGCATTATCAAAGAGGTGATCAAACCACTCAACATTGTAGGTCGCGATCCTCATGTCGCTGCATCGCGGCGTTCGGTGATCGCTTCCCATGCTCGGTTGACCGCAATCAGGCGCTTTTCGGCCAGCTTCACGGCCTCCTCGGGCACGCCGCGCGCCAGCATCCGGTCAGGGTGCGTCTCGCGCACCAACGCGCGCCACGCGGCCCGCACCTGATCCAGCGGCGCATCATGTGCCACCCCCAGCACTTCATAAGGGTCACGCTCGGCATCGGGCACAAACTGGGCGCGCATCCGCATAAAGCCGCGCTCGTCAAAACCGAATATGTCCGCCACTTGCCGCAAAAACACGTTCTCGGCTGGATGATAATCACCATCCGCCGTGGCAATATGGAACAGCCCTTCCATCAGATCGCTGAGCGGAGCCTGCTCTGCGCCGTACATCCCCTTGATCCTGCGGGCATAATCATCAAAGCCCGCAATATCCTTGCGCGCCAGATCAAACACCCGCGCGGCATTGGCCTCTTCCGCGCGCGGAATATGGAACACCTCGCGAAAGGCCGTCACCTCGTCGCGGGTGACGAGGCCATCCGCCTTGGCCATCTTGGCGCCCAATGCGATGACGGCGATGGCAAAGCCTACCGTCCGCTCCGGCGGATTGCGTAATTTGTCGAATACGGCTGACAGACTCTCGCCGGAGGCAAGAGCAGAAAGCGCATCAGCAATCCGGGTCCAGAGTGACATGGGGCCGAGTCTATCCTGTGCCGCGCGCGCTGTCAGAGGCGTTTTTGCATAAGAACAAGGTCGATCCAGCGCCCGAACTTGAACCCGACTTCGGGCAGCCTTGCCACTTCGACAAAACCGAGCGCGATATGAAACGCCCGGCCAGCATCATTTTCGGCACATACCCCGGCAAACATGCTGTGTTTGCCATGATCCCGCGCCAGATTGCACAGCGCGGTCATCAGCACCCTGCCCCCGCCGCGTCCCCAGCAATCCGGGCGCAACAGGATCGTATGCTCGACCGTGTGCAAATAACCCGGACCACTGCGAAACGGAAAATAGCGCGCAAAGCCAAGGATTTGCCCAGCCTCTCCCCAAACCAGAAACGGATCGGGCCCTGTGGTCAGGGCGGCAATCTCTGCCTCTGATTTTTGCACCGGACTGAATGTGATAGTCGTATCCCGGATCACCGGGTTCCAGATTGCGGCGATCCCCGGCGCATCCGTAGTCATTGCGGCCCGGATCATCCCAGCACTTTTTCGCCATCCGGGGTCAGGAACACCGCGCGCAAATGCAACGGCCCGGCGACAAACCGCAAGCGCGGGTCCGTCAATGAACCAAGCTGGCCCACGACCGCCTCCACCTGCGGATGCTGAACGGTCAACCCGGTCAACCTCACACCCTGATCAGTCAACCGCCGCGACGGATGCACGCCAGACTGCCAGCCGATCAGGGTCGGATAAGCGCCGCCAAAAGGCAGGCTGCCATCCGGTGGCACCGCGATCCGCCAAGCCAGATCACCGCGCGACAGCGCCAATGCCTCACCCACGACTTGCGGTGCGGTGCGTAGCGCCAGGTCCAGATCATCCACCCGCACGATCCAGTTGCTCAGTCGCGGCGCCCCTGCATGGTCAAGGTCAAACCACCGGGGATGCGGCGGCACCGGGGCGGTCGGGTCGGGGGCGATCACTTCAAGGTATAGTCCCTCGCCCAGCCCCAACAGCCGGTTATGGGTGCCAAATCTGGCATGTTGCCCGCCCGGTTGCAGCGACACGCCCAGCGCCGCCTCAACCCAGGCCACGCCCTCATCAAGCTCGGTACAGCAGACCGCCAGATGATCCAGTTCCATCGCCCGTTTCCGCCTATGACCCCTGCTACGCCGCCATCTGCACTGGTTCCTGCACCGATCACAAGAGGTGGGTTCAGACCGGTTTGGCGCTGCGGATCAGTTCCAGTATATCCGCTGCCGCCTTGGGAATATTGGTGCCGGGGCCAAAGATTGCCTTGACCCCGCTGTCGAACAGAAACGGATAATCCTGCTGCGGAATGACACCGCCGCAAATCACGATGATATCCTCGGCCCCTGCGGCCCGCAGGGCTGCAACCAGCTTGGGGGCCAGTGTCTTGTGTCCTGCGGCCTGACTGGAAATGCCCACTACATGCACATCATTGTCGATTGCATCCTGTGCTGCCTCTTCCGGCGTCTGAAACAGCGGGCCCACATCCACGTCAAACCCGATATCGGCAAAGGCGGTGGCAATCACCTTTGCCCCGCGGTCATGACCATCCTGCCCCATCTTGACCACCAGCATCCGCGGCCTTCGGCCTTCATCCACTGCAAACTGATCCACCGCGCGCTGAATCTCGGCAAAGCCTGCATCACCCTCATACGCAGCGCCGTAAACACCGGCGAGTGTACGGACCTCGGCCCGATGCCTGCCAAAGACCTTTTCCATCGCCATGCTGATCTCTCCTACTGTGGCACGCGCACGCGCCGCCACCACTGCGGCATCAAGCAGATTGCCATCAGCCTCTGCCGCCGCTGTCAGCGCGGTCAGCGCCACTTGACAAGCCACCTCGTCCCGGTCGCGGCGCAGTATCGCCAGTTGTGCAATCTGGGCATCGCGCACCGCCACGTTGTCGATATCGCGAAACGCAATCGGGGCCTCGGTCTCTGGCCGATATTTGTTGACACCGACAATCACCTCCTCGCCACGGTCGATCAGGGCTTGTCGGCGGGCCGCGGTCTCTTCGATGCGCAGTTTCGGCATGCCAGACGCCACCGCCTTGGTCATGCCACCCAGCGCCTCGACCTCTTCGATTAATGCCCAAGCCGCCTCAGCCATGTCATGCGTCAGCGCCTCGACATAATATGATCCGGCCAGCGGATCGACCACATGGGTGATCCCGGTTTCCTCTTGCAGAATCAATTGGGTATTGCGGGCGATCCGGGCCGAAAACTCGGTCGGCAGGGCGATGGCCTCGTCCAGCGCATTGGTATGCAGCGATTGCGTGCCACCCAACGCCGCGCTCATCGCCTCATAGGCAGTACGGATCACGTTGTTATAGGGGTCTTGCGCCTGCAGGGACACGCCAGAGGTCTGGCAATGGGTGCGCAGCATCAGGCTCTCGGGTTTCTTCGCGCCAAACTCGCTCATGATCCGGTGCCAGAGCAGCCGGGCCGCGCGCAGCTTTGCCGCCTCCATGAAAAAATTCATCCCGATGGCAAAAAAGAAAGACAGTCGCGGCGCGAAAGCATCCACATCCATCCCCCGCGCAATCGCGGTGCGCACGTATTCACGACCATCGGCAAGGGTAAAGGCCAGTTCCTGCACAAGGTTCGCGCCAGCCTCCTGCATGTGATAGCCGGAAATGCTGATCGAGTTGAATTTGGGCATGTGGCGGGCGGTATAGTCGATGATATCCGCCACGATCCGCATCGAGGGTTCGGGCGGATAGATATAGGTGTTGCGCACCATGAACTCTTTAAGAATATCATTCTGGATCGTGCCGGACAGAGCGGCCAGCGGCACACCCTGCTCCTCTCCCGCGACGATGAAATTCGCCAGAATCGGGATGACTGCCCCGTTCATCGTCATCGAGACCGAGACCTTGTCGAGCGGGATGCCGTCGAACAGCACCTTCATGTCTTCCACCGAGTCGATGGCGACCCCGGCCTTGCCTACATCGCCTTCGACGCGGGGATGATCGCTGTCATAGCCGCGATGCGTGGCCAGATCGAAGGCGACCGAGACGCCCTGTTGGCCGGCGGCCAGCGCGCGGCGATAGAATGCGTTGCTTTCCTGCGCGGTGGAAAATCCGGCATATTGCCGGATCGTCCAGGGGCGGCCCGCATACATCGTGGCTTTGACCCCGCGTAGAAACGGGGCCTCGCCCGGCATCGCCGCCAGATGCGGCAAACCGGCCGTATCCTCCGGACCATAGACCGGGCGCACCGTGATCCCTTCAAGCGTGGTCCAGTCCAGCGCCGTCACCGGCTTGCCGCGCAGCTCGGCAGCGGCTTGTTCAGACCATGATTTCCTGTTGCCCATAATGTCGTCCTCCATCGCGACGGTCGCGCGCCGGGGCATGTGCCCAGCCGCCTGTGCCGCCGCTGTCCTTGTCTGATTGTCCTGTGCGGTCCGGGCTTTGCGCCTCTGTCCGCTTGCCGATCACCGGCGGGTTCTGCTCGTCTACCATCCGGGCCAAGCCATTTGCGCCCGCGCGCAGCCATGCCAGATCGGCGCGATATTGCGCGCGCAGCGTGTCCTGCTGATCCGCATCGAACGGCATCCAGCGCCCGTCGCCCTCGGGCACCCGGTCGCACAGTCGCGCTTCGCCGCGCAGCCGCAGGATCATGCGCAGTTTGTCGCGGCGCGGGCTTGGGTTGATCCATTCGCGCGCACCGGTCAGCGGCACATTCATCTGCACCCCGCCAGTCAGCAACGAAAGCTGCGCCTCGGGCCTGCCCGCGAACCGTTCAAACGGCCAGACGACAATCTCGACCCCGGGAAACACGGTCGCCACCTGTGTTATGACATCGCGCCAGCGATAAGGCTGCGTTACCAGCCGGTCCAGCACATCACCCGACGGCAGAGGATGGCCCTGCCCCAGACCATAAGACAAACTGGAGGCCCAAAAAGTCTCGTATGAGCGCACCGAAATCCCGATGCGGCGGATTGCCCCGCCAAAGCCGCGATGAAATCGCAGCAGGCGCTGGTCAAGGTCAGGATACAGTCGCGACAACTGCAGATTATTGCGCACCGAGCCGATCATGTTCTCTTCGCTCACGATCAACTGTCGGCACTGACTTTGTTGCAGGCGCGCGAGCTCAATGCCGATTAAGCCACAAGACCGCGCGCCGCGCCGCTCTTCCTGTGGCGTGATGCTATGGGGCCTGTGGATCAGGCCGGCGAACAATCCATAGCGTGTCTGATCCGGCGTCCAGACCGCAACCCCGGACTGACGCAGTTCCGTCCGGTTGCGCATCAAAAACTGCTGCAGTGTGGTCGTGCCGGTGCGATGTGCGCCGATATGCAAGATAGTGTCCAAGTTGCCCCCTACCCAAAACGCGCAAACCCCGTCCAAAAAGGCGGTCGCTTTGGTCAGTGAAGGATGCCAAGAACTTCTTGAGCAGAGGCTTAATTCTAAAATTGTTGCGATGGCCGGGGTTAGAACTGTCGCAATCGCCCTGTTCTCGACTATATCTAGCTGCATGAGACATTGGGTGATCACAGCACTGGCCGTTGTAATGACGGGTTTTTCGGCGAATTCGGTCCCGGCGCAGGATGTGGCGCTGACCGATTCAGAGGCTATTTCTGCGGACACCACAGCCCTAAGTGTGGTTGAACGCTGGCGCGCCGATCCGGGGATTATTTTCCCCGCATCCGAGATCAATTTGAATGAACTCATCTTTTTCGCGCGGCCGGTGGTGGTTTTTGCCGACAATGCCAATGATCCGCAATTCGCGCGCCAGATAGATCTGCTTCTGGCGGACCTCAGCGGGCTGGCGCTGCGCGATGTGATCATCATCGTCGATACTGATCCCGCCGCACGCAGCGCGTTGCGACAGACGCTGCGACCGCGCGGGTTCGGGCTGGTACTGATCGACAAGGACGGGCGCGTGGCACAGCGCAAACCCGCCCCGTGGGATGTGCGCGAACTGACCCGCGCCATCGACAAGATGCCGACACGGATCCAGGAAATCCGCGACCGCGACGGCCTCGACCAATAGGGCGACTGCCGCCTCACGCGAATTCCATGATGATGTCATCCACGGCCAGACTGTCACCTTCACTGGCACAGACGCGACCGACCACACCTTTGCGTTCGGCGCGCAGGATATTCTCCATCTTCATCGCCTCGACGGTGCAAAGCGCCTGACCTTCCTGCACCTCGTCACCTGCAGCAACCATGAGTTTCACCACCATCCCCGGCATCGGACACAGCAGATAGCGCGACGTGTCCGGCGGCAATTTGACCGGCATCAGCGCGGCTAGTTCTGCCTGACGCGGTGTGCGGACCTGCACCTTGAGATCAGCGCCGCGCGTGCGAATCCGAAACCCCGAAGTGACCTTTCCCACCTTCAGGATCAGCGGCGCCCCGCCCACCTGCAACCGCGCCAGCACCGCTCCGGGGGTCCAGTCACTCTCAACCCGCAGGCTCTGGCCATCCGCAAAACGGATGTCAGCCCCGGCCCGGTCCGCGCTGATCGTCACCGGCAGCGATTGGCCCTGCAGCGTCACCACCCAGTCCGCGCCAACATGGCGTTCATGATTATCTATCCGACCCGACACGCGGGCGCGCCGGATTTCAGCCACGCGGTGCATCGCGGCACAGGCGGCAGCGATCCGGCGAATGGCGTTGTCCGACAGGACCGTGCCGTCAAACCCGTCGGGCCATTCCTCGGCGATGAACGCCGTTGTCATGGTGCCTGCGTTGAATTTGGGATGATCCATCACGGCGGCCAGAAACGGCAGGTTATGCCCGATCCCCTCGACCTCGAATGTATCGAGCGCAATGCGCATCTCGGCAATCGCGGCGTCACGGCTTGGGGCCCATGTGCAAAGCTTGGCGATCATCGGGTCGTAATACATGCTGATCTCGCCGCCTTCGAATACGCCGGTATCATTGCGCACCGCCCGTTCGGGGGTAGATTCCTCAACCGGCGGGCGGTAGCGCGAGAGACGGCCGATCGAAGGCAGAAACCCGCGATAGGGGTCCTCGGCATAAAGCCGGCTCTCGACCGCCCAGCCGTTGATCTTCAGATCATCCTGCGCAAAGGGCAGTTTTTCACCGGCAGCCACCCGGATCATCTGCTCGACGATGTCGATCCCGGTGATCAGCTCCGTCACCGGATGCTCGACCTGCAGCCGCGTGTTCATCTCGAGGAAATAAAAGTTGCGATCCCCATCAACGATAAACTCAACCGTACCAGCACTGGTATAACCCACCGCCGCGGCCAGCGCGCAGGCCTGCTCGCCCATCGCCTTGCGGGTCGCTGGGTCCAAAAACGGGCTTGGCGCCTCCTCAATCACTTTCTGATTGCGGCGCTGGATCGAACATTCGCGCTCGTGCAGATAGACCGTATTGCCGTGGCTGTCGGCGAGCACCTGAATCTCGATATGGCGAGGCTGCGTCACGAACTTTTCGATAAAGATGCGGTCATCACCAAAGCTGGCCGCGGCTTCGTTCTTGGATGACTGAAACCCCTCGCGCGCCTCATCGTCATTCCAGGCGATCCGCATCCCCTTGCCACCGCCACCGGCGCTGGCCTTGATCATCACCGGATAACCGATCTGACGACTGATCGTAACCGCGTCCTCTGCATCCGCAATCAGCCCCATATTGCCCGGTACGGTCGAAACACCGGCTTCCATCGCGAGTTTCTTCGAGGTGATCTTGTCTCCCATCGCTTCGATGGCTTTGACGGGCGGTCCGATGAAGGCCACGTTTTCAGCTGCAAGTGCGGCTGCGAAGCGGCTGTTTTCAGACAGAAATCCATACCCCGGATGCACCGCCTGTGCGCCGCTCTTGCGCACCGCCTCCATCACCTTGTCGATCACGATATAGGACTGGTTCGCGGATGACGGGCCAATATGGATCGCTTCATCCGCCATCTTCACATGCAGCGCATGCCGGTCCGCATCGGAATAGATCGCCACTGTGGCAATCCCCATCCGGCGCGCGGTCTTGATCACACGACAGGCAATCTCGCCGCGATTGGCAATCAGAATCTTGGTGAACATGACATGGACCTTATGCAAAAGAAAAACCGTCCGGTGCAAAGCACCGGACGGTTCAGCCTCTCGTTGCCGAAAGGACGTGTGGTCAGATTAGCGGCAGAGCGTCGTGGTGTCGTCGCAGGTCGCGCCAAGTGCGCCACCGATAAGCGCGCCACCGGCGACATTGGTGCCGAGCACGTCAGCGGCAAGCGCGCCGCCAACGGCACCCATTGCAGCCCGCTCCATGTCGGTGCCTTCGCAAGCAGAAAGTGCTGCGACCACGGCAAGCATGCCGAGGATTTTGAACTTGATAGCCATGAGAAATCTCCTGATGTCGTTGCCCCAGATTGTCTAACTACTGACATTTCCACATTGCTGTCGCAAGGGCGGGAATACCTTACCGCTGCAATCGGCGACGCAACCCCGGGAATTCCGGTGAAATCAGCGGAAAATCGGCGGAAACTCGCAGGTGTAGGCCGCACCCCACGCAAACCGCCAAAAGGTGACCTGATCCGGGTAAGATCAGGCCACCCCATCGGGGAAGGGTAACGGTCTTGACATAGCGTGGTCAAAAGCTTGCTGGACCTTTTGATCACATCAAAACGATGCCACAGGCTGCGGCGCCGTTCAAAACGGAATTTTTCCGCTTGATCAGCATCAGCAGAGTCCCGCTTGGATTGTAGTGCTCCCGGCAAACTCCCGCTGATTGCCTGCATCATTAATCAAACGCCTCGTGAAAGCTGACCTGAGCCCGCGCCACATCAATCCGAAGCATCGCATCGTAACTGGACGGATCAAACGGGTCATCCGCTGGAACAACCTCGCGGCCAAATAGCCAACTCAGCCTGCCCGCATCCAGATTACCCCGCACAAAAGCCTCGTCACCGAACTGCTGCCACAGTGCCCGCATGAACGCCTCATCCGCGCGCCGATCCGGCGGACGGCGATCAGCAAAACGCTCGCGCGCGATGATCTTGGATGCGCCTTCCTTGGCGGCGCGGCGGATCACGAATTGAAAATCAGTGCCGGGCAGACGGCCCGGAAAACCACGGTGCTTTTCCATCAGAACGCCTCCCAGACGCAGGTCTCGCCGTCCACGGCGTAGGATTCAAAGAATTGCGTGGCATCCGGGTCAGTCGCACCGAACACGACCGCACGGTCGGCCATCGAAATGATGATCTGACCCAGTTCCTGCGCGTTGCTCCGCAATGCGGGCAGAGCCAGCCTTTCACAAAGCCAACTGAAATCGCCCGCGACCGCTTCGTAAGGCACAGCATCGCCTGCAGGATCAATTCCCGGCGCCACAAACCGGAACCGGGCAATGCCCGCCGCCGGCTCCAACACCACACCGCTCAGATACAGCCGCAGGCCCGACGGCGCAGAAAACTCTTGCGCCACGGCAGGTGCAGCCAACACAGCCAGTATCAAGCCCAGACTAAAGCGGGATATTGTCATGTTTTTTCCATGGGTTGCTCAGCTTTTTGCCGCGTAGCGATGCAAAGGCGCGGCACACCCGCCGCCGGGTCGCATGTGGCATGATCACCTCATCGATGAAGCCCTTTTCCGCTGCCACGAACGGATTGGCAAAGCGGGCCTCGTAGTCGCGGGTCCGCGCCGCAATCTTGTCAGGGTCGCCCAATTCGTTGCGATAGAGGATTTCGGTCGCACCTTTCGCTCCCATCACCGCAATCTCTGCTGTGGGCCAGGCATAATTGAAATCGCCGCGCAGATGCTTGGACGACATCACATCATAGGCGCCGCCATAGGCCTTGCGGGTGATCACCGTGACCTTGGGCACCGTCGCCTCACCGTAAGCAAAGAGCAGTTTGGCGCCGTGTTTGATCACGCCGCCGTATTCCTGCGCGGTGCCGGGCAGGAATCCGGGCACATCGACCAGCGTGAGGATCGGTATTTCAAACGCATCGCAAAATCTGACAAACCGCGCTGCCTTGCGGCTCGAATCGATATCGAGGCACCCCGCCAGAACCATCGGCTGATTGGCCACGACACCGACGGTCGATCCTTCAAGACGGATAAAGGCAGTCAGGATATTGCGGGCATAATCGGCCTGAATCTCGAAAAAATCGCCCTCATCCGCCAGTTTGACGATCAGTTCCTTCATGTCATAAGGCGTGTTGGCATTCGCCGGGATCAACGTATCGAGGCTGGGCTCCAACCGTCTCACATCGTCAAAGAACGGGCGCACCGGCGGCTTTTCCCGGTTGCTCAGTGGCAGGAAATCAATCAACCGGCGCGCTTCGGCCAGCGCTTCCACATCATTCTCGAACGCGCCATCCGCCACGGAGGATTTGCGGGTATGGGTCGCGGCGCCACCGAGTTCCTCTGCCGTCACCACCTCGTTCGTCACCGTTTTGACCACATCCGGGCCTGTCACAAACATGTAAGAGGAGTCTTTGACCATGAAGATGAAGTCGGTCATCGCGGGCGAATAGACTGCACCCCCGGCACAGGGACCCATGATCAGGCTGATCTGCGGCACTACGCCAGAGGCCATGACATTGCGCTGAAACACCTCGGCGTAGCCCGCGAGACTGGCCACACCTTCCTGTATCCGCGCGCCGCCGCTATCGTTGATGCCAATCACCGGCGCACCGTTCTGGATCGCCATATCCATGATCTTGCAGATCTTTTGGGCATGGGTTTCAGACAGCGACCCACCAAACACGGTGAAATCCTGACTGAACACATAGATCATCCGGCCATTGACCGTGCCCCAGCCCGTGACCACACCATCCCCCGCCGGGCGCTGCGCCTCCATGCCGAAATCGGTACAGCGATGGGTGACGAACATGTCGAATTCCTCGAACGATCCTTCGTCCAGCAGCAATTCGATCCGCTCACGCGCGGTAAGTTTGCCCTTGGCATGCTGAGCGGCGATCCGCGCCGTACCACCACCTTGCCGCGCCGTCTCGCGTCGCAGTTCCAGCTCTTGCAGGATATTCGTCATATCGCCTCCCCGAGATTGTCGCATCCTAACCGTGCCGTTGCAGCGGATGAAGCGGGAAAGGGCAAATTTGCAAAAATACCAGTTAACAGATCTCGCATTTTGCAAAATTGCATAATCATCGGGGCTTTGCCTGCACGCAGACCAGTTCTAGACAGGCACATATACCTCACAGCGAGTGCAATATGCCAAATCTCCCGGTGCCGGTCCTGACCATCGGGCTGCTTGTTCTGTCAAATATATTCATGACCTTCGCGTGGTATGGACATTTGAAATACAAAACCGCACCCCTGCTCGCCGTAATCCTGATCAGCTGGGGGATCGCCTTTTTCGAATACCTTTTGCAAGTGCCCGCCAACCGGATTGGCCATGGGCATTTTTCGGCGGCGCAACTCAAAACCATTCAAGAGGTGATCACCCTCTCCGTGTTTGTGCTCTTTTCGGTCTTTTACCTGAACGAGCCGATCCGCTGGAACCACATGGTCGGTTTCGGCTTTATCGCACTGGGCGCATGGTTCATTTTCGCACAGTTCGGGACACAAAGCTGACGCGCCGCAGCGATGGACACCGACGTATCGCAGGTCTAGACCTCTCGCATGACCATCGCCCCCCAAGTTCGGTTTCTGGACCGCACCACGCCGCCGCATATCTCGACCCTGATCCTGATTGCCGGGATTTCGGCATTGAACATGTCGATATTTTTGCCATCGCTCAATCATATGGCCGCCTATTTCGACACCGATTATGCGCTGATGCAGCTCTCCGTTTCGGCCTATCTGGCGGTCACGGCGCTGTTGCAGGTGATCATCGGGCCGATCTCTGACAAATACGGGCGCAGGCCGGTCATCCTCTGGGCCATGGCGGTGTTCGTGGTCGCCACAATCGGTGCGATGCTGGCCACTACCATCGAAATCTTTCTCGCTTTCCGTATGTTACAGGGCGTCGTTGCTGCGGCTATGGTGCTGAGTCGGGCGATCGTGCGCGATATGGTGCCACAGGATCAGGCCGCCTCGATGATCGGCTATGTCACCATGGGCATGGCCTTGGTGCCAATGTTCGGCCCCATTCTCGGCGGGGCATTCGATCAGATCTATGGCTGGCAACTGACTTTCGCGTTTCTGGCCGTGGCGGGGTTTGGGGTCTGGCTGCTGGCTTTTCTTGATCAGGGTGAAACCATCATCGGCCAGGGCCAAAGCTTTGCCGAACAGGTCCGCTCCTACCCCGAACTGCTGCGCTCGCCGCGCTTCTGGGGCTATGTGCTTTGTGCCGCTTTTGCCTCGGGCGCGTTTTTTGCCTTCCTCGGTGGCGCGTCTTTTGTCGCAGATGATGTGTTCGGGCTGTCGCCGGTCTGGACCGGTCTGGCGCTTGGCGCGCCGGCTATCGGTTATGTCACCGGCAATTTCCTGACCGGGCGCTACACCGTGCGGATCGGGATCAACCGTATGATCCTGATCGGCAGCCTGATCACCACGATCGGCATGGGCCTGTCGCTGTTGCTCGGGTTGATGGGGCAAACCAGCGCGCTCCTGTTCTTTGGGTTTTGCACAACCGTCGGGTTGGGCAACGGTCTGGTCATGCCCAATGCAACCGCCGGCATGCTCTCGGTGCGTCCGCATCTGGCCGGAACCGCCTCGGGCCTTGGTGGCGCGATCCTGATCGGGGGCGGCGCCGCGCTTTCTGCCGTCGCGGGCATGTTGCTTGTGCCCGGCTCCGGTACCCTGCCGCTGCAGATCATCATGTTCACCACCGCACTCTGCGCATGGCTCTCGATCCTGATGGTGATACGGCGGCAGCGTTATCTGGATCGCTAAGCCTTGCTTTGCGGGCTTTGCAGGCGCTAGACCTGCGCATAGCAAATCCGCAAAGGCACGCCATGGCCGTCCAGAAACTCTATGCCGGGGTCAAACTGCGCGACATGCGCGGCAGGCTTGGACTCACGCAAAAGGTCTTCGCAGAAAAGCTTGGCGTCTCGCTGCCCTACCTCAACCAGATGGAAAACAACAATCGCCCCGTCTCCACCACGGTGGTGCTGGCTCTGGCGCAGGAATTCGGCATCGACGTGACCGAGTTGCAATCGGGCGACGAGGCGCGTCTGGTCAGCGACATGCGCGAGGCGCTGGCTGACCCGGTCTTTACCGGCCCGGCCCCCTCGCTTGCCGACCTGCGGCTTGCCGCCTCCAACGCGCCGACGCTGGCCCATGCGCTGCTGGCGCTGCATGCCGCCTACCGGCAATCCCACGAACGGTTGGCCTCGCTGGACGAGGTGCTTGGTCGAGAGGATTCGCGGCTGCAGGCAAGCCCATGGGACGAAGTGCGCGACTTCTTTCACTATTGCGACAATTACCTCGACGCCGTTGACCGCGCGGCCGAGCATTTTGCGTCGGGTCAAAGCGGCCCCATCGCCGATCTCGTACTGCGTAGCCTTGCCCGGATCAACGTCACCGTCCAGATCCACGATGGCGCCGCGATCCGGCACTATGACCCTGACAGCCGCGTCCTGAGCCTGTCACGGCGGATCACCAAAGCCACGCATGACTTCCAGCTTTTGTTGCAACTGGCGCTACTGACGCAGGACCGCTTGCTAGAGGCGACGCTCGATCTCGCCCGGTTCCAGACCCCCGAAGCGCGCGCCATCGCCAAGATCGGGCTGGCCAATTACTATGCCGGTGCGGCCCTGATGCCTTACGGCGCCTTCCTCGCCGCAGCCCATGAGACGCGCCACGATCTGGAACGGCTGGCCGACCGTTTTGGCGCATCGCTGGAACAGGTGGCGCATCGTCTTTCCACCCTCCAGCGGCCCGGCGCCAAGGGTATCCCCTTCTTCTTTGTCCGCGTCGATCCGGCGGGAACGATCACCAAACGGCACTCTGCCACCACGCTGCAGTTTGCCCGCTACGGCGGCGCCTGCCCGCTCTGGAATGTCCACCGCGCCTTCGAGCAACCGGGGCATTGGCTACGGCAACTGGCACAAACCCCTGACGGTGTGCGCTATTTCTGTCTGGCGCGCGACATCAGCAAATCCGGCGGTGCCTTTGACGCCCCGACGCGGCGCTTTGCCATCGGGCTTGGCTGCGAGGTGCGGCACGCCCGCGACATGGTCTATGCCGATCACATGGATGTGGATGCGGCCACCGCCTATGAACCCATCGGCATCTCCTGCCGCATCTGCGAGCGGCGCGATTGCCATCAGCGCGCAGTGCCCCCTTTGGAGCGGCGATTGCGCGTCGATCCGCACCATCGGGGGGTGCTGCCCTATGCGGTGGACTGACGTCCCCCATTGCATTCGGTCCCGCCGCCCCTGATGATGCGGCCGAGGGATTTGCGGAGGGAAATATGGAACTTGCAGGCACCAATGTCATCGCAGCGCAGCGCGCCAAGGTATGGGCAAAGCTCAATGATGCGGACACGCTCAGGGCCTGCATTCCCGGCTGCACCGAACTGACCGGATCACCCGAAACCGGGTTCGAGGCGACGGTGGTGCAAAAGGTCGGCCCGGTCAAAGCCACCTTCAAAGGTGCTGTGAGCCTCTCCAATGTGGTGCCCGGCGAAAGCTACAAGATCAGCGGCGAAGGCAAGGGCGGGGTCGCCGGTTTTGCCAAAGGCGGAGCCGATGTGTCACTGCGCGATGTCGAGGGCGGGACCGAGCTGACCTACAAGGTCGAAGCACTGGTCGGCGGCAAACTCGCGCAGCTTGGCAACCGGATCATCGGTGGCTTTGCCCGCAAAATGGCCGACCAGTTCTTTGAAAAGTTTCAGGAAAACGTCGAAGCCGACGTCTGAGCCTTTTGTAGCGCCGCCCAGATCTGATCCTTCAGCAGCAACCGCTCCTTGCGCATCTGCGCCATATTCAGATCATCGGTCGGCTCCACGTCTGTCTCGGCGCGGTGAATCGCGCGGTTGACGGTGTGATATTGTTCGCTCAACCCGGCAAAATGCGGATCGGCCACTTTCAGGGCATGGATTGCATCGACCTGATCGGGAAACTCCTCGGCGAGTTCGTGCGGCGTGTGGGACATCGGCTTTCCTCCGGTTATTGACCCGCACATATTGCCGCGACCATTGCCGCAGTGCCTTGACCTCGATCAAACCGGGATCAGTTGCGCGCCGCCCGCCACCCTGCCGCTTCCGCCTCGGCGGCTGAACAGAACCAGCGTTCACCGCGCCCCTCATTGATCTGGGTGCGGGCATAGTCCTGATTATGTGGCATATGATAGATGCGACCCGAGCCCGAGATATTGCCCTTGATCACACAATCGCCCTCGGCGACTTGCGCTTGCGGCTGCCGCTCGGCACGGAATGCGGCAGGCTCTTGCACAGTTCCTGCCCAGATCCCCAGCCCGGCAATCTGTGCGGCCTTTTCGGTCAGGTCATAATCCCAGCTATAGGCGCGATAGGCTGTGGCAATCCCTGCTGCAACCAGCGCCTCGCCAATATCCTGCCCTGCCACATCGCAGCGCGCGACCATGCGGCCATAACGGTCCGTCTCAACCATCCGACAGTCTGCCTGCTCGCCGCCAAATCGCGCCGCAACCTGCTCCAGCGCCCAGACGCCACATTCCCATTCAAGCCCGGCCGCATCGGAACAAATCTGATCCCGCTCCGGCGCATCGATGCCGTGCAGCCGGACCCGGACTCCGGCCACGTCGATTGTGTCACCATCCACAACCGCGACCCTGCCCAACACATCGGCAAAGGCCGGTGCCGCGAGCAGCAAACCCGCGATAATAACTGAACGAAACCTGAACATTCCGCGGATATCGGGGCTTTAGCCGCGCGGATCAAGGCATGGCAGCGTATTTCGTTAAGAAAGGTTAACGCTGTGACACCTGCCACACCGGATGCATCCAGGGGGCATCGTTCAGCGGGGCCAGCGGTTGACGACCCAGAATAAGATCTGCCGCCTTTTCGCCCACCATGATCGAAGGCGCGTTCAGATTGCCATTGGTGACGCGCGGAAAGATCGAACTATCAGCCACGCGTAACCCATCCACACCGATCACCCGCGTCTGAGAATCCACCACAGCGCCAGCGTCATCGGCGCGACCCATCCGGCAGGTGCCGCAAGGGTGATAGGCACTCTCGGCATGTTCGCGGATCGCATCGTCAAGTTCATCGTTACTCTGCGCCGCGATTCCCGGCTGAATCTCCTTGCCGCGATAGGGTGCAAAAGCCTCCTGCTCAAAAATCTCGCGGGTCAGTCGGATACAGGCACGGAATTCCTCCCAGTCCTGCGGATCGGACATATAGTTGAACAGGATGCGCGGCGGCTGCACCGGATCGGCAGAACGCAAGGTCACCGCGCCGCGCGACAGCGAACGCATCGGCCCGACATGCGCCTGAAACCCGTGACCCTCTGCCGCCGCCTTGCCGTCATAACGCACGGCAATCGGGATGAAATGAAACTGGATATCGGGGTATTCCACGCCCGGTCGCGACCGGATGAACGCCGCACTTTCAAACTGGTTGGACGCGCCCAGCCCCTTGCCCGTTAACAGCCATTGCGCCCCCAGCATCCCCTTGCCCATCAGGTTCCAATATTTATAAAGCGTGATCGGCTGGGTCGCGGCCATCTGGATGTACATTTCCAAGTGATCCTGCAGGTTCTGCCCCACACCGGCACGATCCGCGATCACGGGAATGCCATGCTGCGCCAGCTGCGCCCCCGGGCCGATACCCGACAACATGAGCAGCTTGGGCGAATTGATCGTCGAGGCCGCGATAATCACTTCGGCCCGCGCGCCGATCACCTCGACCTTGCCACCGCGCATCACCTCGACACCCGTAGCACGCCCCTCTGTCACGATGATCTTGCGGGCAAAGGCGCGGATCAGGCTGCAATTCGGTCGCTTCAGTGCTGGTCGCAGATAGGCATTGGCCGCAGACCAGCGCCGACCCTTCCAGATCGTCGCCTCCATCGGACCAAAGCCCTCTTGCTGCGCGCCGTTGTAATCGTCGGTGACAGGATATCCCGCCTGCCGCCCCGCCTCGACAAAGGCGCGGGTCAGCGGATTGTCACGCGGCCCGCGCGTCACATGCAGCGGACCATCCGTGCCGCGCCAGTCCGGATCGCCGCCATGGCCGCTCTCGTGCCAATGCTCCATCCGCTTGAAATAGGGCAGCACATCGGCATAGGCCCAGCCCTGCGCGCCCTGTTCGGCCCAATGGTCAAAATCGCGGGCATGTCCGCGGACATAGACCATGCCATTGATGCTGGATGATCCGCCCACGACCTTGCCACGTGGTGTCGCCAGCACACGGCCACCCAGATGCGGCTCTGGCTCCGTCTGAAATCCCCAGTCATAGCGGCGCATGTTCATCGGATAGGACAGCGCTGCGGGCATCTGAATGAACGGCCCGGCATCGGTGCCGCCATGCTCGATGATCAGGACGTCACGCCCCGCCTCGGCCAGCCTGTAGGCGATGGCGCAACCGGCAGATCCTGCACCGACGATGACGTAATCGGCCTGCATCACCTTGCACCCTGCGCTGCAGCCTGCAGTTCACATTCCAGACATTCCAGCACGTGTCGGGTCGCATCCTTGCCACCCTGCGGGTCCATACTCAGCCCTTGCCGCAGATACAGCCCGTCGATCAGCCCCGCGATCCGGTCAGCCGCGTCAGGTGCCCGCGCACCGGTCAGAAGACGCAGGTCATGCAACAGATTGCTGCGCAAACGGCCCTGATAAATCGCCAACAACCGGGCGGCGTCGCGCGATGTGCGGGCCAGAACATAAAAGTTGAGCCAAGCCGCCACCACTTCAGAGCGAAAATTGGCCCGGCCGAAACCGGCGCGGATGATCGCCTCCAGCCGCGCCTTCGGTCCCTGCGCCATCAACAGCGCGCCACGCACTTCAGCGCCGTAAACCGTCAGGATGTGGCGCATCGCGGCCAGAAAAATCTGCTCTTTGCTGCCAAAATAGTGATGTGCCAGTGCGGATGACATGCCTGCCCGCTTGGCAATCTGCTGCACGGTCACGTCGAGCGATCCGGTCACGCCAATCTGCGCAATCGTGGCTTTCACCAATGCGGCGCGGCGTATAGGCTCCATTCCAAGCTTTGGCATACTTCCCCCGTTGCGGATCGCCAAAAAGGCTTGCGAAACGAAACTAGTTGGTTCTTTATTGACTCGTCAATCAAGAAAAACACTCACGAACTGGGAGATTATGATGACCTTCAAGACCACGCTTTCCGTGCTGGCGCTCTGCGCTGCGACCCCGGCGCTTGCCGAATGCGACCTCGTACGCTTTTCCGATGTAGGCTGGACCGACATTACCGCCACCACAGCTGCGACCTCGATTGTGCTGAACGCGCTAGGCTATGAGACAACGACCGATATCCTCTCGGTCCCTGTGACCTATGCCGCCATGGCCGAAGGTGACATCGATGTGTTCCTTGGCAACTGGATGCCCACGATGGAAGGCGATATCGCCACCTACCGCGAGGCGGGCACCGTCGACACCGTGCGCACCAATCTCGAAGGGGCGAAATATACCCTTGCGACCAATGCCGCAGGCGTCGCCGCAGGCATCACCGATTTCGCCTCCATAGCCACGGCCGCCGCAGCGCTTGATGGTAAGATCTATGGCATCGAAGCCGGCAACGACGGCAACCGCCTGATCCTTGAAATGATCAGCGCCGACATGTTCGGCATGGGCGGGCTCGAACTGGTCGAAAGCAGCGAGCAGGGCATGTTGGCTCAGGTCGCACGCGCCGATGAACGCGGCGAGGCGATCGTGTTCCTCGGCTGGGAACCGCACCCGATGAACGCAAATTTCGAAAGGCTCAATTCGCATTAGCTATGCACATGGTCTAACCGGCAGGATTCCTACTGCTGCGGCGAGAACGGCGCGTGGTGTGGGTTGCCTTGGAAGCACTGCAAGATGAAACCATCTGAGA
>Ga0105050_10003536_pt1 | contig 21536 bp, 23 predicted proteins | sample FRY01_FD_78088 | JGI IMG/M metagenome (GOLD analysis project Ga0105050, IMG submission 78088) | Freshwater microbial communities from Lake Fryxell liftoff mats and glacier meltwater in Antarctica - FRY-01 | ecosystem: Environmental > Aquatic > Freshwater > Ice > Glacier meltwater ...
ACGCGCGCCAATCACCTCGGGCGGCGCATGGCACCAGATCTCGGCCACTTCGGTGATGCCGGCATGGGCCAGCCCATCTGTCAGTGCCCCGGGCGGCTGAAAGCCGAACCACGCATCCACGATCACCGTGCTGCCCGCCGGGGCATCGCGCATCATGCCGAAAATAGCGGCATAGCTCGCGCGGCCAAGCGTGCGGTTGAACGGGCGGTCTACCGGGGAAAGTGCAACGAGGAAGGGTGCCTTGATGGTATCCAGCGTCAGGATCTGCCATCCCGTCCGGTCGGCCAAGGCGCGGGCCACCCCGCTTTTGCCGCTGGCAGGCACGCCGTTGACCATGACCAGCCGCTTGGGTTTTGCGCCGCGCAGCGCGGCAAATGCGGCGCCCACCACGCCCGCATCATCGCCCAGTCGCGCCGCAACAACCTGCGCCGCAAACCATGACGGAGCCTGCGCCATTCGTGCCAGCGCCGCAAAGGCCCCGTCGCCCGCGCCACCGCCGATCACCACCATCTGCGGGTTGCAGACGGCCACCAGCGTATCGATCGCCGCCCGCAGCGGCGTGGCCCACGCCCGCAGCACGGCTTGCGCCACCGGATCATCGAAGCGCGCCAGCAGATGTTGCGCGCGCGTGTCGGGCGGCAACCCGGCTTCGGCCAGGTGCCTGCCAAAGGCGCTGCCGGAGCTGACGGTTTCGACGCAGCCTGTCCGCCCGCAGACGCAAGGCCGGCCCTTCGGATCAATCACGATATGGCCAAGCTGACCCGCAACGCCATTGCCGCGCAACAAACGCCCGCCTTCCAGCACAGCACCCCCGATGCCGGTGCCAATGGTCAGCATCACGGCGTTGGCAATGCCCTTGGCCGCACCCACGGCAGCCTCGCCCAGAAGCGCCATGGCGGCGTCATTCTCCAGCGTCACGGGCAAGCCCGCGCCCTGTTCTACCAAGGCTGCGAAATCAAACCCCGACAGATCGACATAACCGCCTGACTTCACGGCCCGCGTGGCCGCATCCACCTGCCCCGGAACCCCGATGCCGATGGCGGTAGCGTCAGGCCCCGCCACCTCGGCGATCAGCGCAAGGCAGCGCGCCAGCACCTGCGCCGGGTCGCGGCTGCTGGCCGCACGCGCGCGCCGCAGGACGGAGCCGTCGGGCGATACCACGGCGGCGCGCAGATGCGTGCCGCCGATGTCGATGCCGATCGCGCAAAGGGCCATCGCGTCAGCCGGGAAAATGCCGCGCGATGATCGCCTGCAATTCGCGCAGGCGCGGCACGGCGATGGTTTCAAGCCGGTGTCTCGTCAGGGCCCGGTCCAGCGAAATGCAGTCTTTCCACAGCGACCGACCCGCAATCACCCCCGACGCGCCATTGGCCATCGCGGTTTCCACCTGTGTGGTGAACGTCGCGTGGTCCACCCCCGCTGACAACACCGCCCAAGGCACATCGCCCGCCATCGCCGTAATGGTGGCGCAGGCGTCCGGCGTGCCCGGATAGGGGATCTTCAACAGTTTCGATCCAAGGTCGAGGCAGATTTTCGACCCGCCCCCGATCAGTGCCGGGATCAGCGCTGTGTAACCGGCCTTGCTTTCGCCTTCCAGCGGGTAGGTCAGGAACTCGACCACCAGCAACAGGTCTTCCGCCGCGAAATCCGCGATAACACATTTCAGCGTCTGGATATTTTCGACATTTGCGGCGGGTGTGTCCGACCGCAGATAGACCATGATCTTGCCGCCCGTGCCGCCCAGTTCGCGCACCCGGCGCGCCGTAATACCTGGCACCAGCGTGGAAATGCGGTAGCCGTGTGGCGATACCTCCCACCCGGAAGCATCCAGCCCGATCAGCAGCGCGGTTTCGCGGTGCAAGCAGCCCTTGTCCACGATCCCCGGCACGGCGCATAGCGGATCGAACAACACGCAGCCCGCATGGCGAGCCAGATAGCGGGCCACGTCGGTCTTTGTCTCGCCCAGCATCGCGTCGGTGATCGCTTTTTGCGCGTCGGGCGTGTCGGCCAGAACCGTCCGCATCCCACCGCGCTGGTCGCAGGCGATGACCATCATCGCGCCGTTGGCCCCGCAAATCTGCTGGTATCCGCGCCGTTCGGCTGTTGTCATCGGGGCCATGTCGGTTCCTTTTCGGGGCTGTTTTTCAGGGGGCTGAGACCGGTGTGCAGATGATAATTGCGTCACGGGTCCGATTGCGCGATAACCTCATTACCCAATTGATGTAACACATTGCAGAAAGGAATTGCAAACTGTCCCTTTCCAGCACCCCCGATGTCACCGAAACCCGTGCGCTTTTGCATACGGTGGCCAAGTTGCACTACGAGGCCGAATTCAGTCAGGTGATGATCGCCAAGCAGCTTGGCGTATCCACCGCGACCATCTCGCGTCTGCTGCAACGCGCCCGTGCCGAAGGCATTGTGCGGATCGAGGTGCGCGATCTGGTGGCCCCCGATACCGTCGGGTTGCGGCTGGCGGAACGGCTTGGGCTGCGCCGGGTGCAGGTGATCGACGCGCCTGCGGCCAATGCCGGGGTGGCACTGGCGTCGCCACTGGGCGCATTGATCCGGGCCGAAGGGCTGGGGCCGGGGTCGGTGCTGGCGGTGGGTTGGGGGCGGGCAATCCGCACGGTGATGGAAACCGGATTGCCGCAGATACCGGGGGTGCTGGTCGTGCCGGCCACGGGCGGCCTGCAACAGCAGGCCCCGCATTTCCAGATCAACGAATTCGTGCGTATCGCGGCCGAAAGCCTTGGTGGCGTGCCCTATTTCATCCATGCGCCCTATCTGCCATCGGCTGACGCGCGACCCAGCTTTCTGGCCGATCCGGCGATCAGCGAATCAGTGGCGCTGTGGGACAGGATCGATGTCGCCATTGTCGGCGTTGGCCTGCCGCATGCGCTCAACGCGCCCGAGGCGAGCGTAGCGACGGCCAGCGAGCAATCGCTGGTGGGGGCGGCGGGTGACGTGATCCGGCATTACTTCGATCCTGCGGGCAACCTTACCGCATGGGAAGGAGAGGCGCGGCTGATCGCCGTGTCCCCGGCCCAATTGCGGGCGGCAAAGCTGAGCATCGGTGTCGCGACGGGCGAAACGAAGGCAGTGCCGATCATTGGCGCGGCCCGTGCCGGGCTGATCACGGCACTGGTCACCGACCTGCGCACCGCCGAGGCGATACTGGCGCATCTGGACCGTGAAACGGTGTGAAAGGCCGTGGTGCGACAGGGCCTCCCACGAAGAAATCTGTTGCAGAAACGAATTGCACTTGACAGGAAACGTTTTCAGGTCGTGTTATCATCCCTGCCGATAGCGGTATCGTTGGCGTCCCGGAGGGGGCACTGGCGAGTTTCAAAGGGAGGAATAACATGAATCGCCGTTCACTTCTGGGGGCTGCAAGCGCCGTTGCGCTGTCCTTGTCGTTCGGCATGGGGGCCGCCCATGCACAGGATAAAGAATTTACCATCGCGCTGGTGCCGGGTCTGACCACCGACGCGTTCTATATCACCATGCGAAAGGGCGCGCAGGCTGCCGCCGATGCGCTTGGCGTGGAACTGGTGTTTCAGGGTGCTCCCGATTTCAACCCCGTCACGCAGGTGCCGGTGCTGGACGCGGTCATCGCCCGCGCGCCGGATGCGATCCTGATTGCGCCGACCGATACCGTTCAACTGATCGAACCGCTGCGCAAGGCGCATGATGCAGGGATCCCGGTGATTACCGTCGATACGTTCATCGGGTCCGGCTTGTATCAGACCGGTGCAGGCGATGCCGACTTCCCGCTGGCCTACATCGCGTCCGACAACGTGCTGGGGGGCCGTATGGCTGCGCGGGCGCTGGCGAACGCCATTGGCGGGTCGGGCAAGGTCTATGTGTCCAACGTGAATCCCGGCATTTCGACCACCGACCAGCGCGAAGAAGGCTTCAAAAAAGAGATGGCCGAGAATTTCACCGGCGTTGAAGTGCTGGAAACCCAGTTCAACGAGAACGATGCCAACAATGCCGCATCGCAGCTTCAGGCCGTGTTCGCCCGCAACCCCGACCTGAAGGGCGTGTTCGGGGCCAACCTGTTCTCGGCCCTTGGTGCTGCCAACGGCGTGCAGCAGGCAGGCCAGACCGGCGCCATCAAGGTCGTCGCTTTCGACGCCCCGACCAGCATCGTTGACAATATCAAGACCGGCCTCGTGGATGTGGCGATTGCCCAGCATCCGGCAGAAATCGGCTATTACGGGGTGGTGTCGGCCTATGCGCATCTGACCGGCCAGTCGATCCCGGTATCCATCGGCACCGGGTTTACCATCATGGACAAGACCAACATCGAAGACCCGGAAATCGCCAAATACGTCTATTCCGACTGATCCGATCCCGGCGGCACCCGGCGCTTTTGCCGGATGCCGCCCGCTTGCCGGGGCTGTGACGTGGCACCGTGATTTCAGGAACCATCCCATGACACCCACACATCCGCCTTCGGGCCCGGCGCCGCCGCATGTCGCACCACAGGCCGACCATGCCGACGCCGCCCGCACCCTGTTGCAGCGTATTGCCGATCTGCGTGCATGGCTGTTCCTGGCCGCCCTGATCGTCGGTTTCGAAATCTGGTCACGCGCGAGCTTCGGCGGCACCTTCATTCTCAACCCGTTCAACATTCAGTCCATTGCCGTCTTTGCGGTGGCCCCGTTGCTGCTGGCGACCGGGCAGACATTTGTCATCATCTCGGGCGGGATTGATCTGTCGCTGGGGTTCATCATGGGTCTGGCGGCGGTGGTCGCGGCCCATGTCATCGGTTGGGCCAACCCGTTGATGCCGCTGCCGTTCGCCGTTCTGACCGGGGCCTTGGCGGCCATTTTCGTCGCGGCCATTCCGGGCGCGGTGAACGGCCTTCTGGTGTCGCGGCTGAAAGTGCCGCCATTCATCGGGACGCTTGGCATGTTTGGCGTGGCCCGCGGTGTGGCCTTTCTGCTGGCGGGCGGCACCACGGTGCCGGTCAGCAACAGCTTTTTCTCCACCCTCGGCAACGGCCGGATTTTCAGCATCCCTTATGTGGTGATCGTGGCGGCGGTGTTCGTCATCATCATGCACTACATCCTCAGCCAGACCCGGTTCGGCCAGCACAACTACGCCATCGGCGCGAATGAACAGGCGGCGCGGCGCGCGGGGATCAACATCAGGTCGCATATCCTGAAGCTTTATATCCTGTCGGGCATGTGTGCGGGTCTTGCAGGCTTCCTTTATGCCGCGCGGTTCAGTGCCGGGGCAGCGCAGGCGGGCGAGCCGTTGTTGCTCGACTCGGTCGCGGCGGTGGTCATCGGCGGCGCCAGCCTGTTCGGCGGATCGGGCACGATCTTTGGCACCGTCGCCGGGGCTTTCGTGATCGCCGTCATCCAGTATGGGTTGGTGTTCATCAACGTCGCCCCGTTCTGGCAGTTCATCAGCGTGGGCGTCGTCATCATCATCTCGGTCCTGATCGACCAGGCGCAGCGCCGCTTCAGCGGAGGGCGTCAGGGTGAATGATGTCAAGATTGGCGATCCCTTGCTGGAGGTGCGCCACCTGTCCAAGAACTTTGGCCCGGTGCAGGCGCTGAACGATCTGTCAATGATGGTGCGGGCAGGCGAAGTGGTGGCCTTGGCAGGCGACAATGGCGCGGGCAAGACCACACTTATCAAGGCGATTTCCGGCGTTTACAAACCGTCGTCGGGCGAAATTCTGCTGCGTGGCGAGCCTGTGTCTTTTGCCGCCCCGCAAGAAGCCCGCGAAAAGGGGATCGAGACGATCTATCAGGATCTGGCGTTGGCAGATAACCTGAGCATCGGCGCGAATATCTTTTTGGGCCGCGAACCGATGCGCAAGGCCTTCGGATTTTTGCCCGTGCTGGACCGCAAGAAAATGGCGGATGCCGCAAAAACCACGATGGCGTTGCTGGATTTTCATGTATCGCGCATGGATGCCCCTGTGTCCAACTTCTCGGGCGGGCAGCGGCAGGCGGTGGCGATCGGGCGGGCGGTGTATTGGAACGCACAGATCCTGATCATGGACGAGCCGACGGCGGCCCTGGGTGTGCCCGAACAGCGCAAGGTCATCAGCCTGATCCACCAATTGAAGGCGCAGGGGCGCGGCGTGATCTTCATCAGCCACAACCTGCAAGACATTTTCGCCGTCAGCGACCGGATCGTGGTTCTGCGGCGCGGCGTGCAGGCGGGCGAGCGGCGCATCGCAGACACCACACATGACGAGGTGGTCAAGCTGATGGTCGGCGGCTGATCCGATGCAGTCGCCCGTAATCGGCTCGCTTGGCGAGCTGCTGGTGGAATTCATCTGCGAAGGTATGAACGGGCGCAATCTGCGGGCCGCGACCCGCATCGTCGGCGCGGTCGTGATGATATACCGCAACGCGACAGGGGGCCGACATGCCTGCGAAAGATAAGCGATTGCTGCGGGTCGGCGTATTGGGCTGCGGCCCCATCGCACAGGCCGCACATTTTGAATCCTGCACCAAGGCCCGCAATGCCGAGCTTTACGCGATTTGCGATGTGGCCGACGATCTGCGCGACCGGATGGCCGCCACCCATGCACCACGCCGCACCTTCGCCGATTACGACGCGATGCTGGCCGACCCGGAACTGGAGGCGGTCATCATCGCCACATCGGACGCATTCCACGTCGCAGCCGCCAAACGCGCGCTGGAGGCGGGCAAGCATGTGCTGTGCGAAAAACCGCTGGCGACCCGTATCGAGGATGCACAATCCCTGCGCGGAGCGGCCGGCGGGCTGGTGCTTCAGGTTGGCCACATGAAACGCTATGACGCGGGCCTTCAGGCGGCAAAAGCGTTCATCGACGGCGGTATGGGTGACATGGTGGCGCTGAAAGCATGGTATTGCGACAGCACTCACCGTTATCCGATGACCGACGCCGTGCAGCCGCTGATGGTGGCATCAACGCAGGCGCGCAAGCCTGCGGGCAACCCGAAGGCCGATCTCGACCGCTATTTCATGCTGGCGCATGGCAGCCATCTTGTTGATACTGCGCGCTATCTTGCGGGTGATCTGGTGGCGGTGGACGCGCGGCTGTCAAAGCGCGGGGGCATGCACTGCTGGTTCGTGGATGTGGAATTTGCCAGTGGTGTATTGGGGCATCTGGACCTGACCGTGGCGGTGCGGATGGATTGGCACGAAGGTTTCCAGATTTACGGCGCGGGCGGCTCGATCCTGGGGAAAACCTATAACCCATGGTATTACAAAACGTCGGAGGTGGATATTTTTCATGAATTCGACGGCACCACCCGGCGTGTGTTGGGCGCCGACGGGCACTTCTACCGCCGGCAGCTGGAAGGCTTCGCGCATACCGTGCTGACCGGGCAGCGCACCGGCGGGGCCGATCTGGAGGATGGTATCGCTTCCGTGCGTGCCATGGTGGCCATCGCGCAGTCGGTGCAAACGGGGCAGCCGGTGCGGTTGGCCGATGTGTCGGGGGCGGTGTGATGCGTCTGGGGATCTTCGCCAAGACGTTTGCGGGGGATGACCCGGCGACTGTGCTGGCCGCAGCGAAGGCGGCAGGCTTTGACGCGGTCCACTACAACATGGCCTGTTCGGGCCTTGCTGCCATGCCCGACATCCTTGCGCCCGCTGTGGTGCAGGCGGTCGCAGAGGCCGCGCGTGCAAGCGGTATGGCGATTGCGGCGGTGTCGGGCACCTATAACATGATCCACCCCGACCCGTCAGTGCGGGCGGCGGGCTTGCAACGGCTTGGCGTATTGCTGGCGCAGGCCAGGGCCATGGGCACCGGGATGGTGACGCTTTGCACCGGCACCCGCGATGCGGCGGACCAGTGGCGCGGCCACCCGGACAATGGATCGCCCGCCGCCTGGCGCGACCTGCTGGCCGAGATGGAAAAGGCGATCGTGCTGGCCGAAGCGCAGGGTATCTTGCTGGGGATCGAGCCGGAACTGGCCAATGTCGTCGACAGCCCGGCCCGCGCCCGCAACCTGCTGGATACGATGCAAAGCCCGGCGCTGGCCATTGTGCTGGACCCCGCGAACCTGTTCGAGGTGGAAACTGACGCCAATCGCCGCCACATCATCGCCGGGGCGGTTGACCTTCTGGCCGACCGGATCGTGATGGCCCATGCCAAGGACCGCGATGCCTTGGGTGGCTTTGCCACGGCAGGGCAGGGCGTGGTGGATTTTCCGCATTTCATCGCGTGCCTGCGCACTGCGGGGTTCGATGGCGATCTTGTCACCCATGGCTTGATGGCTGCCGAAGCACCGGCGGTTGCGCGGTTGCTGCGGGAACTGACCACCGCATGACACCGCAACGGCTTGCGATCAAAGGCGTGACACTGGCCGTGCATGATGACGGCGGGCCGGGGATGCCGGTCGTGTTTCAACACGGGCTTTGCGGCGATGCCCGCCAGACGGCCGAAGCTTTCCCGCAAAACCCCCGCTTTCGCCGTATTACACTCGAATGCCGGGGGCATGGCGCGTCGGGTATTGCTGCGCCGTTGTCGATTGCTGCCTTCGCGGACGATCTGGCGGTGCTGATCGAAACGCTGCGTCCGCCTCTGGTGATCGGCGGCATTTCCATGGGGGCCGCGATTGCCGTGCGGCTGGCGGTGATACGCCCCGATCTGGTGCGCGGGCTGTGCCTTGTCCGCCCCGCTTGGGTGACGGGCAACGCTCCGCCCAACATGCGGCCGAATGCCGAGGTGGGTCATCTGTTGGCAACGCTGGCCACGGATGACGCCCGGACGGCGTTCATGGCCGGTGCCACCGCGCGGACGTTGGCAAAGTCGTCGCCCGACAACCTCGCCTCGCTGACCGGGTTTTTCGGCCGCGAACCGCAGGCTGAAACCGCCCGTCTGTTGCAGGCGATTTCCGCAGACGGGCCGGGGGTGACGGCGGCTGATCTGGCCGCCCTGACCATCCCTGTGCTGGTCTGTGGCACCAGCGCCGATGCCATTCACCCGCTCGCCCATGCCGAACGCCTTTGCGCGCTGATCCCTCATGCGCGGCTGGTGGAGCTGCCGGCCAAGGGCCATGACAAACCCGCCCATCTTGCGGCGCTTCATGCCGCCCTGACCGATTTTCTGAAGGAGTTCTGACATGCCCCGCCCCGCCCCCGGCTGGATCAACGGCCTGCCCCGCAACCACCTGATCGCCGAATATTCGATGTGGTCCGCCGATCTGACCCGGCTGTCCGATGACCTGACCCGGATCACGCCCTATGCCGACATCCTTCATATCGACGTGGCGGACGGGCATTTCGCGCCGGCGCTGCTGTTCTTCCCCGATCTGGTGGCCCGCCTGCGCGACCAGACCGCCCTGCCGGTCCACATCCACCTGATGTGTGCCGACGCGGTGATCCTGTCGCAGGTCACACAATTTGCCGAAGCGGGTGCCGACCTGATCAGTCTGCACGTCGAAAACGCCGCCGTGGCGGATGATGCACTGGCAATGATCGCGGAGCGGGGCCTTGCGGCTGGCATGGTGCTGCGGGTGGAAACGCCCGTGGCCGAGGTTGCGCGCTGGTTGCCCCGGCTGGATTTTCTGACCTTGCTGGGCACCGCGATCGGCGTGAAGGGGCAAGGGCTTGACCCCTGCGCCGGCGACCGGCTGCGCGCGGCTGCGGGCCTGATCGCGGCGACGGGCCGCCGGATCATGCTGGCAGCGGATGGCGGCATCCGTGACAACACCGTGCCGGTGCTGCGTGCTGCCGGGGCGGAAACCGTGGTGCTGGGATCGCTGGCCTTTGGCGCGCCGGATCTGGCGGCACGCATGGCGTGGTTTCGCAGGCTTTGAGCGGCCTCATTTCATCTGTCGCCGGATGGACAGCCAGATGCCACTGGACGGCGGCGCCGACGATGACACGCTGGATGGCGGCACCGGCAACGACAACCGGGCGCCTGCCACCGGCTGCGCCTTTCTGCTGCTGGAAGTGCCCGCTGCCGGGCAGAACGGCCTATGCCACGCGCTCTCCGGCGCGCCAGACCGCCGCCAGTGCGAAATCCGGCGCAAGATGCACCATATCCGCCCGGCGACCCGGACGGAGGTGCCCCAACGTATCGCCCAACCCGATCACGGCGGCAGGTGCGGCGCAGGCCATCGCCAAAGCGCGTTCCACAGAAGCTCCGGCCTGCCGCACCAGCACCCGCACCGCGTGTGGCAATGTCAGGTCGGCCCCGGCCAACGTGCCGTCCTCCAGCGTCAGCCGTCCGTCGCGGCGCAAGATGCGGCGCCCGCCAAGCACACATTCCGTCTGGTCCGTGCCCGCGACAGACATGCAATCCGACACCAGAAACAGCCCCTCGGGCTTGGCCGCCAAGGCGATGCGCAGCACCGCCGCGTGCACATGGATACCATCGGCAATCAGCCCGGCCCAGACCGGGCTGTCAAGCGCCGCCCCCGCAAGACCCGGCTCGCGGTTGCCGATCTGGCTCATCGCGTTGAAAACATGGGTGACGCAGGTGGCCCCTGCCGCCAGCGCCGCCACCGCTTGCGCATGGCTGCAATCGCTGTGCCCAAGGCTGACGACCACCCCCGCCTGCACCAACGCGGCGATCTGCGCAGGTGTCGCCGCCTCGGGCGCCAGCGTAGTCATCAACACCGGCAACTGCCGTGCCGCGTCGCACAGCCGCGCAAGATCGGCGTCCGTCATCGGGCGGATGTGGCCTGGATCATGTGCGCCCTTGCGGCGCGGGTCCAGATGCGGGCCTTCCAGATGCAAACCAAGGAACCCCGGCACCCCTGCGCGCGCCGCTGCAATGCCTTCGGCCAATACCCGCGCCGTACCCTCTGCCGTTTCCGTAATCAGCGTCGGCAAGACGCCCAGCGACCCCAGCCCCGCATGCGCCGCACATATCGCGGCCAGCGTGTGCCGGTCCGCGTCGCGGTCAAGCATGTGCCCGCCACCACCGTTGACCTGCAAATCCAGAAACCCCGGCGCAAGGATACCGCCGTTCAGCGCGACCAAGTGGCCTTCAGCCCCAGCACCCGGAACCAGATCCGCGACACGGCCGTCTTCGACAACCAGCGCCATGCCGTCATGCAAGGCCACCCCATCGAAGATGCGCGCGCCTGCGAAGACCTGCCGCATCATACTGTCTCGGTGACTTTGCGCAGGTGGGGGGGCGTATCGGGGTCATAACCGCGCCGCCGCGCCAAGGCCTCCACGAAACCATAGAACCCCGCGATCAGCACCAGCGGCGCCACCAGCGGGTGCAGACCCGCAACCGACGGCAGCGTCACCGCACCTTGCGCCGCAGCGCCGGTCAGAAACACATCGGCCCCTTGCCCTGCCAGTTGTTCGGCCGTCGCCACCAATTGCGGCAGCGCCGCATCTTCCACCCCCAGCGCAAGGATCGGAAACTGTGGCTGCACGATTGCTGCGGGGCCGTGCAGCACCTCGGCCGCAGAAAAGCTTTCCGCGTGCAGGCCACAGGTTTCCTTGAACTTCAGCGCCACTTCGTTGGCAATGGCAAAGGCCGGCCCGCGCCCCAGCACATACAGCGATTGCGCACGCACCAGCCGCGCCGCCAGCGGTTCCCAATCCAGCGTCAGCGCCTGTCCCAAAGCGTCAGGCACCGTCATGAGCGCGGCCCGCAGGCCCGCGTTCTGCTGCCATTCGGCCACAAGGCACAGCCCCGCCAGCGCCGACGAGACAAAGGTTTTCGTCGCTGCCACACTGTGTTCCGTGCCTGCCATCAAGGGCAGGCAATGTGCCGAAGCTTCGGCCATCGGGGCATCGGCAAAGTTGGTTATGGCGATAGACAGCGCGCCGCCACGCCCGGCAGCCGCCATCATCTCCACAATATCGGGGCTGCGGCCCGACTGCGAAATGCCGATACAGCCAGCCCCCGCAAGCCGCAGGGGCCGCCGGTAGATCGACGCGATCGACGGCCCGACCGACGCCACCGGCAGCCCCGCCAACAGCTCCACCACATATTTCAGATAGGTCGCGGCATGGTCCGACGACCCGCGCGCGACGGTCACCATCACGTGCGGATCCAACGCGCGCAACGCGGCGGCGGCATCCGCCACAGCGGCTTGCGAACCATCCAGAAACCGCGCCGCAGCCTGCGGTATTTCGGCAACCTCAAGGGCCATGAAGCTTTGGTTCATCAACGTGTCCTTTCGCCATCCGGCGCAAGTTTCAGTTCCACGGCAAAGTCATAAGCATCGCCGCGATACAGCGACCGGGTGAATTCCACCACACGTCCAGAAGGCAGATAGCTGACCCGTTCGATCCGAAGCCCCGCCACCCCGGCAGGCACTCCCAGCAGTTCGGCATCGCGCGGCCCCAGGTTGGCCGCCGAAATCCGCTGCACGGCGCGCACGGGCCGCAGGCCACGCGCCTCAAGCACCGCATAAAGCGATGTTTGCACCGTCAGCGGATCGGGCAGCAGGTCGGCCGACAGGCTGGCGCGTTCAATCGCCAGAGGCAGGCCGTCGCTGCGGCGCACCCGCTCCAGCCGCGCCACGAAGGTGCCGGCACCAAGGCCAAGCGCCATGACCTCCTCCGGCGCGGGGGCGTGCAATGCCCGGTTGATCCACACCGATTCCACCGATTTGCCGCGCCGCACCATATCTTCGGTAAAGGATGTCAGCAGCGACAGCGCCTGTTCCAGACGTTCCACCTTCGGGGCCACGAAGGTGCCGGACCCCCGCCGCTGCACCAGCGCGCCCTGCGCCACCAGCGCCTGCACGCCCTTGCGCACCGTCACGCGGGAAAGCCCGGTCATCGCCGCCATATCCCGCTCCGCAGGCAGGCTGTCACCGGGGGCAAGACGCCCGCCCGAGATGGCCTCGGCAATCCGGCGTTGCAGTTGCAGGTAAAGCGGCCCGGAACCTGCATCATCAAAACCATCGGGGGAAAACAACCGGTCCATCATGCGGAACCGCCCGGATGCGCCACATGGGCCCCGGTCATGCGGGCCAGTATCAGCGCGCCGTCCAGCGCCGTACCAAGCGGGGCAATGATATCAAGATCAGGACCGGCCAGCACCCCGGCCCAATAGGCACCAACTCCGCCCAGAAACACCACCGGCAGGCGTTGACCGCCTTGCAGCAAAGTGATGGCCGCGGTCACATGCTGGCGCGCCATGCCAAGCACCGCCGCCGAAAGCGGATCATCCGCCACAAGGATTTGCGGGGCCAGCGCGGCGAAATCGGCCGCCGTTGCATCACGCGCAAAGACCACGATGCCATCCGTACCGCCGCACCTGTCCAGCAGCATTTGCCCCAGCGCAGTGATATGGCCCGCATCCACACCGCGCAATGTCGCGGCCAAAGCGGCCCGGCCAAGCCACGCACCACCTGCCTCATCGCCCAGAATCAACCCCCAGCCACCGATCTGGCGAATGACACCGGCGCGCTGCACTGCAAAAACCGACCCCGTGCCAAGCGCCGCAACAATTCCGTCACGCGCCCCCAGGGCGCCCTTGGCCGCGGTCCAGCCATCGGTCTGCACCGCCATATGGCTGTAAGGAAGCATGGCCGTCAGACGTGCGACCGACGCAGGCACACCCGCGCCGGCCAGCCCCATCCCCACCCGTATTGTCGCCTGGTCCCGCCCGGCCATCCCGGCAGCCGTCAAAGCCTGTTCCGCCGCTGACAGGATATTGCGCCACGCGGCGTCAGGGTTCGAGGTGATGTTGGCAGGCCCGCCGTCGCCACGGCCAAGAATAACGCCGGCAGCGTCGGCCACAGCCGCCCGGCATCCGGTGCCACCCCCGTCGATTCCCAGAAACAGTGCCATGCCGACTCCTTTGCGGCAAGAATACCAAAAGAATACCAAATGGGAAGTGGTATCTTGAATCCGTTAAATCCTGGCCGCTCAAGCCGAATAGTAACATGACACTTTACAATTGGTATTAATTTGGCATTGTTGTCCTGATAAGGGGAATCAAATGACTGACCGATCGACAGAGGCCAGACATCCAGCTGCGCCCGGGTTGCATTCCGCGTCGGCGCCGGATGTATTGTCGCGGCTGCTGCTGGCACAGATTGCGGCGCTCGCCACGGTGCGTCCGGCTTTTGCCGCACTTGAGGCTGGCGCAGATGCCGCAGCCGCCGCATTGCAGGCCGGTCACCGGCTCGCCTATGCGGGCGCGGGCAGTGCGGGCCTGATGGCGCTGGCCGATTGTCTGGAACTGGCCGGCACTTTCGGCATACCGCCCGACCGCACGCCAATGCTGTTCGCGGGCGGGGCCGCCGCGCTTTTGCACATGAAGGGCGGGGTCGAGGATGACCGTGCGCTTGCCGCCACCGATCTGGACCGTGCAGGCATCGGGGCGGGGGATGTGGTGATCTGCGTGTCGGCGTCCGGATCCACGCCCTACACCATCGCTGTGGCGGAAGGTGCGAAAGCGCGGGGTGCGCGGGTTATCGGCGTGGCGAACGGCGCTGGCGCGCCCCTGCTGGCCGCCAGCGATATCGCCGTGCTTTTGGAAACTGGTCCCGAGGTGGTGGCAGGGTCCACCCGCATGGCCGCAGCGACCGCGCAGAAAGCCGCGCTGAACATGCTGTCCGTGCTGACAGGCTTGCGGCTTGGCCATGTGCATGACGGCTATATGGTGAACCTCGTGGCGGATAACGCAAAACTGGCGGACCGGGCCGCGCGGATCGTGGGCGCGGTCGCGGGGGTCACGCCGCAGGGCGCGCGCGACGCACTGACGGCCGCCAACGGGGCCGTCAAACCCGCAATTCTCATGGCAGCCGGCGCCACGGCCAACGCCGCCCATGCGGCCCTGCAGGCCAGCGGCGGGCATCTTGCCCCTGCACTGGCCACGCTTCCGACCAATCGACATAACCGGGCAAAAGCCCGCCAACCGGGAGACGACAATGACCATCAAAACACTTCGCATCGCCCTGCTGACCAGCACCCTGCTGGCCGGGGCTGCAAACGCTCAGGACACCACGCTGACCATTGAATCCTGGCGCAACGACGATCTGCTGATCTGGCAGGACAGCCTTATTCCGGCGTTCGAGGCCGCAAACCCCGGCATCAAGGTGGTCTTCTCGCCGTCGGCCCCGGCCGAATACAACGCCGTGCTGAATTCCAAACTCGATGCCGGTTCGGCGGGCGATCTGATTACCTGCCGGCCGTTTGACGCGTCGTTGCAACTGTTCGAGAAAGGCCAGCTTGCCGATCTTACCGATCTGGACGGCATGGCGAATTTCAGCGCCGTGGCGAAAGCCGGCTGGTCCACCGATGATGCGGCGAAGACGTTCTGCGTGCCGATGGCATCGGTGATCCATGGCTATATCTACAACAAGGATGCGTTCACCGAACTGGGCATCGAAGTACCAAAGACCGAGGCCGATTTCTTTGCCGCGCTGGACAAGATCAAGGCGGACGGCACCTATATTCCGATGTCGATGGGCACCAACGACCAGTGGGAAGCCGCCACGATGGGCTACAACAACATTGGCCCGAACTATTGGAAAGGCGAGGAGGGCCGTCTGGCGCTGATCGCAGGGGAACAGAAGTTGACCGATGCGCAATGGGTGGCCCCCTTCACGCAGCTTGCGAAGTGGAAGGATTATCTGGGTGACGGCTTTGAAGCCCAGACCTACCCCGACAGCCAGAACCTGTTTACGCTAGGCCGTGCCGCCATCTACCCCGCCGGGTCTTGGGAAATCAGCGGCTTCCGCACGCAAGCCGGGTTCGAACTGGGCGCGTTCTACCCACCGGTGCCTGCCGCAGGCGACGAATGCTATATCTCGGACCATACCGACATCGGCCTTGGCCTGAACGCGGCATCACCCAATGCCGACGCGGGCAAGGTTTTCCTGAACTGGGTCAGCTCGCCCGAGTTTGCGACGCTTTACGCCAATGCGCTTCCCGGCTTTTTCCCGTTGTCGGATGCGGCCGTGACGCTGGAAGACCCGCTGGCGCAGGAGTTCTTGAGCTGGCGTTCGGCCTGCAAATCGTCGATCCGGTCCACCTACCAGATCCTGTCGCGCGGCACCCCGAACCTTGAAAACGAGACGTGGAATGCCTCTGCCAATGTGATCAAGGGCACCGAGACGCCGGAAGCGGCCGCTGCCCGCCTGCAAGAGGGTCTGGCGTCGTGGTACGCGCCGCAAAAGTAAGCGCGGCTTGGTCTGGCGGAGCCGGGGGGTTTTCCACCCCCCGGACCCCCCGGAGGATATTTGTGAACCGGGAATGACGAAGGGAACAGAGCCGTGTCTGCACGCAAACCGTTTCGCTGGCATATACCGCTGTTTCTGGCACCTGCCATGCTGGTCTATACGGCGATCATGATCATTCCGCTGTTTGCTACGCTGAACCTGTCGCTGTTCAATCTTGACGGGGCGCGGGCGCGGGTGTTCGTGGGGCTCGCGAATTTCGCCACGCTGTTTGGCGATGCGCGCTGGTCGGGCGCGTTCTGGAATGCGCTGGCCAACAACGGCTGGTTTTTCGTGGTGCATATGCTGGTGCAGAACCCGATTGGCATTTTACTGGCGGCTTTGCTGTCGTCGCCGCGCCTGCGGATGGCCGCCTTCTACCGGACGGCGATTTTCGTGCCGACGATCCTGAGCTTTGTGATCGTGGGGTTTGTGTGGAAGCTGATCCTGTCGCCGATCTGGGGCATCGCACCGGGAATACTGGACTTTGTCGGCCTTAAAAGCCTGTTCGCGCCTTGGCTGGGGAAAGAGGAATACGCGCTGACGACGCTGGCGCTGGTGTCTGTCTGGCAGTTCGTGGGCATACCCATGATGCTGATCTATGCGGCCTTGCTGAGCATCCCGGACGAGGTGCTGGAGGCCGCCGAGATGGACGGGATTACCGGCGCATCGCAGTTCTGGAAGATCAAGCTGCCGCTGATATTGCCGTCGATCGGGATTATCTCGATCCTGACATTCGTGGGGAATTTCAATGCGTTCGACCTGATTTATGTGGCGCAGGGCGCGCTGGCGGGGCCGGATTTTGCCACCGATATTCTGGGCACGTTCCTGTACCGCACCTTCTTTGGCTTTCAGTTGCAACTGGGCGACCCGCATATGGGGGCCACGATTGCGACCGCGATGTTCGGCATCATACTTGTCGGCGTCTGCATCTATCTGTTCGCCATCCAGACGCGCCTGCGTCGCTATCAGTTTTGAGGAGGGTCATGGCAACCCGCATCCCTCTGCCCCGGTCCATCGCTGTGCATGCGGTGTTGATCGCCTATACCCTGATTGCGCTTTTCCCGGTATTTGTGATTGTCATCAACAGCTTCAAATCCCGCAAGGCGATTTTCAACGATCCGCTGGCACTGCCGACTGCCGAGACGTTCGATCTGGTCGGTTATGCCACGGTGCTGAAACAGGGGGATTTCTTTCAGTATTTCCTGAACTCGATGACCGTGACGGTGGCGAGCCTGTTCTTTGTGCTGCTGTTTGGCGCGATGGCGGCGTTTGCGCTGTCGGAATACCGGTTCAAGGGCAACCTTCTGACGGGGCTGTACCTGGCGCTGGGTATCATGATCCCGATCCGGCTGGGCACAGTGGCGATCTTGCAGCTGATGGTGGCGTCGGGGCTGGTGAATACGCTGACGGCGCTGATACTGGTTTACACGGCGCAGGGGTTGCCTTTGGCCGTGTTCATCCTGTCGGAGTTCATGCGGCAGGTGTCGGACGATCTGAAGAATGCAGGGCGCATCGACGGGCTGTCGGAATACCGTATCTTCTTTACGCTGGTGCTGCCGCTGGTGCGGCCTGCAATGGCGACGGTGGCGGTGTTCACCATGATCCCGATCTGGAACGACCTGTGGTTCCCGCTGATCCTTGCACCGGCGGAGGCGACCAAGACAATCACCTTGGGAAGCCAGGTGTTCATCGGCCAGTTCGTCACCAACTGGAACGCCGTGCTGGCGGCGCTGAGCCTCGCCATTGTGCCGGTCATGGTGCTGTATCTTATCTTCTCGCGTCAGTTGATCCGAGGCATCACCGCAGGAGCTGTGAAATGATCCGAGTGCTAGTAGCCGGTCTGGGCAATATGGGGCGCAGCCATGCGCTTGCCTATCACAACGATCCGGCGTTCGAGATCGTGGGGCTGGTGAACCGGTCAGCGCCTGACCTTCCGGCGGAGCTGGCAGGATATGCGGTTACTTCCGATTACCATGAGGCGCTGGCGCGGCTGAAGCCCGATCTCGTCTGTGTCGCGACCTATTCCGACACGCATGCCGATTACGCCTGTGCCGCGATGGACGCGGGGGCGCATGTGTTCGTGGAAAAGCCGCTGGCCACAACCGTCGCCGACGCGCGCCGGGTGCAGGCCAAGGCGTTGGAAACCGGGCGGCAGGTGGTCGTGGGTTATATCCTGCGGCATCACCCCAGCTGGCAGCGGCTGATCGCCGAGGCGCGCGCTTTGGGTGGCCCCTATGTGTTCCGCATGAACCTTAACCAGCAATCTTCCGGTCCGACGTGGGAGGTGCACAAGGCGTTGATGCAGACCACGCCGCCCATCGTGGATTGCGGGGTGCATTATGTCGATGTGATGTGCCAGATTACCGATGCAAAGCCGGTCGAGGTGCGTGGCATGGGGTTGCGGCTGTCGCAGGACATTGCGCCCGATATGTACAACTACGGCCATTTTCAGGTGATCTTTGATGACTTATCGCTTGGCTGGTACGAGGCCGGCTGGGGCCCGATGATGTCGGACACTGCGTTTTTCGTGAAGGATGTGGTCAGCCCGAATGGCGCCGTGTCCATCCGTATGCCGGACAACGCTCGGTCGGACGATATTGATACGCATACCAAAACCTCATTGCTGCGTGTGCACAAGGTGGGCCGGAAGGATGTCGATATTTCCATGGCCGACGAACCCGGCCACCAGGATCTGTGCGACCGCGAACAAGCCTTCGTTGCACGCGCCATCATGGAAAACCTCGATCTTACCCGCCACATGAACGATGCGGTCCTGTCGCTCGCCATCTGCCTTGCGGCGGATGAAAGCGTGCGCTCGGGCCAGCCCGTCAGACTTTGAGGAACCGCCATGGGTGCCCTGACCCTTACTGCCATCACCAAGTCTTTCGGCACGGTCGATGTGATCAAAGGCGTCGATCTGACGGTGGAACCCGGCGAGTTCTGCGTGTTTGTCGGCCCGTCTGGCTGCGGCAAATCCACCCTTTTGCGGATCATCGCGGGGCTGGAGGATGCGACGGGCGGCGAAATTGCCATTGACGGCCGCCGGGTGAACGAGGTCGCGCCCGCGAAGCGCGAAATCGCCATGGTGTTCCAAAGCTACGCGCTTTACCCGCATCTGACCGTGCGCGACAACATGGGGCTGGCGCTGAAACAGGCGGGGCAGTCGAAGGCCACGATTGCCAAGGCCACCGACCGCGCGGCAGGGATGCTGGCGCTTGATGCGCTGCTGGACCGGCGACCTGCGGAATTGTCGGGTGGGCAGCGCCAGCGGGTCGCGATCGGACGGGCCATTGTGCGCACGCCGAAACTGTTTCTGTTTGACGAGCCGCTGTCTAACCTTGATGCCGCCCTGCGCGTGCAGACCCGGATCGAGATTGCCCGCCTGCACCGCGAACTGGGTGCCACGATGATCTATGTGACCCATGATCAGGTCGAGGCGATGACGCTGGCCGACCGCATCGTGGTTCTGCATGCGGGCCGCGTGGAACAGACCGGCGCACCGATGGAGCTTTACAACAATCCGGCGAATACCTTCGTGGCCGGGTTCATCGGTTCGCCACAGATGAATTTCCTGAAATCGGCGGCTCTGGGACTGTCGAGCGACAGCATGGGCACCCGCCCCGAACATCTTGGCCTGTCGCGCGATGCGGGTGCCATCTCCGGCACCGTCAGCCATGTGGAACGGCTGGGAGGCGAGACGCTGGTCTACATTCGCACCGATCTGCATGGCTTGCTGACGGTGCGGTTGTTTGGCGAGCATGCCTATGCGGTCGATGAGGCCGTGCATCTGACCCCGGATCTGGCCCGCGCGTTTCACTTCGACGCGGCAGGCCAGAGGACACGCTGACGCACATGCGAGACCACACAGGCCACGATGTTGGCCCGATGGGTGCTGCGGTACGCGAGGCCGCGTCGAACCTGCAATCGTCGTCCGATGCAATGGTGGAACAGCGCCGCCTGAACGCGCAGCACGAGCGCCGGGTATTGGTAGACCTGCCGCTGGCGTCCGTTTTGACAGACGACCTTTCGCGCGACCGGATCGACCTGGAATCGGTGGCCGCGTCGGATGAGATGCGGCCGCGGGCCCTGCGCTTGGCGTTGGCGATGCGGATGCACTGGTGGGCCGGCTTTATGCGTCGCTGCACAAAATGAAACGGTCGTATATCCGCGGGGAATGCCGGATCAAATCCGCTACCGACTTCTCGCAACTCGACAGGGAAGTGCTGGAACGCGCAGTTGCGGCGTTCAACCGGATTGTCGAACAGGGGTAAACCAAAGGTTAAACCTGCGGCCGGGGCGGTAACCCACGGGTTACGAATGGGCCAAAGTCGATGCGGGCGAAGTGCAACCATTGGGTCAGGGCGTGGACAGGGCAGGTCTGATTGCTGCTGCCGTGCCCGATCTCCACCTCGCGCCAGCCGGTCTTGCCGCGCAATGTGATCAGCGCGCCGCCGTCCAGCACCTGCACCCAGCCGCCCAGTTCGGGGTGTTGTTCCATGCTGCCAAGCATAGTCTTTCGGCATCCGATAATGCAAGATTATCGGACACCTTGCCGTCGCCATGACTGCGGCGCTTCCTGCATTGAAACTGGTCATATGCCCGTCACCGATTAGACTGAAAGCATGACGAACCCCCGCCATGACGCCACAATCGCCATCCCCCCGCTACCGGGCTGGATAACGGCGACCCTTTCGCAAACCTTTGAAGATGCGGCGTTCCGGTCGGGTGCTGCGCTGGGGCATCTGCACCTTCTGGCAGGACGGACGGCGGTGCCGCAGGCGCTGTGGCGCGACCGGCTGGCGCTGGCGGCGGCGGAGGTTTGCGCGGGGTTTGCGGGGGGGGGCGCGAGGGGCAGGCGGCCTTGCGCGATGCGGTGCATCTGACGCGTGTCGGCGATCATCCCGGACCCGCCGGCGCGATCCTGCGCCAATGGTCGCGCGCGGTCGTGCGGCCGGTCTCGGTGGCGCATCTGGATGCCGCGTCAGGCGCACGCCGCGTTTACAGTGCCGCTGGCATGGCGAAAAACACACAACCGATGGCGAAAACGGATGCAGTTGAGCAAGCGGCAGGAGTAGACAGGGGGTGAACAGACTGAAAGGGGCGCCGATGCGCTATTCCGGTTTCCGGGTGATTGCCGAGGCGCTGACGGGCCACAAAGGGTGGAAGCCGATCTGGCGCGATCCCGCACCGCAATCCGACTATGACGTCATCATCGTCGGGGGCGGCGGGCACGGTTTGGCGACCGCCTATTACATGGCCAAGGAATTTGGCGTGAAGCGGATTGCGGTCCTCGAAAAGGGCTATCTCGGCGGTGGCAATGTGGGGCGCAACACCACGATCATCCGATCGAACTATCTCCTCGACGGCAACGCGCCGTTTTACGAGTTTTCGCTGAAGCTGTGGGAGGGGTTGGAGCAGGAC
>Ga0105050_10003538_pt1 | contig 21528 bp, 15 predicted proteins | sample FRY01_FD_78088 | JGI IMG/M metagenome (GOLD analysis project Ga0105050, IMG submission 78088) | Freshwater microbial communities from Lake Fryxell liftoff mats and glacier meltwater in Antarctica - FRY-01 | ecosystem: Environmental > Aquatic > Freshwater > Ice > Glacier meltwater ...
AAACGAACCGCATGCGGCTTCCGGAATCGTGAGCGATTCAAGAACGCGATCTATTTCCACATCGGCGGGCTTGATCTCTATCCAGATTCGCTCAAATCCTTCCACACGAATGCCTGAAGCGCCCCTTTTTTATCCCGTCTAAGGGTGGCACGGCCATCCATTCATTCGTTGCGTCGACGAGCATCCTGCCCTTTTCTCATTGACACTCACTGTCGTTCGCTCGGGCGCTACCGGTCGCTTCGCTCCCTTACGCCGCGGGAATCGGCAGCGCCGATGCCCTTGCGGCCCGGCCATCCATGGCCGGGGGGGTGTTCTTGCATTCAGACGATTGCAGGGGTGGCTTTGCTAACGGGTGGGGCCTGCCGCTCCGCCGGGGTTTCTGGGGTCTGCCATTCCGGCAAAACCACCGTCAACGCGCATGACGCTGTTGGCGTCGCCGATACCACGCGGATAAGGCCATGGCGTCAGGCCCTGGTGTCCACGTTCGGTGAGCTTCTGCAACGTATCCGGGGACAAACCCTGCTTTTCGTAGAGGATCACATCGGGTTGCCACTGGTGGTGCACCCGCGGACTGGAGACGGCGTCTGAAAGGTCCATGCCGTGGTCGATGACATTGACAATCAGCTGCAGTGTCGTGGTGATGATCGTGCTGCCGCCGGGAGAACCCGTGATCAGCAACGTCTTGCCATCCTTGACCACGATGGTCGGCGTCATCGAACTGAGCATGCGTTTACGCGGTGCAATGGCATTGGCTTCACGCCCAAGCAATCCAAACGCATTCGGTGTATCAGGCTTGGCTGAGAAGTCATCCATTTCGTTGTTCAGCAGCATGCCGGTCCCGGCCGCCACGATCTTTGAACCGTACGAGAGGTTGAGTGTCGTCGTATAGGCTACTGCGTTGCCCTCTTTGTCAATGAACGAGGCATGTGTTGTATCCGGGCTTTCCGCCGGCCAGGAGCCAGCTCCGATGTCCGTACTGCGACTGGCCCTGGCAGGATTGAAGTCTGCAAATCGGCGTTTTGCATACAACTTGTCGGCAAGCCGTTCGACCGGGACCTTGATGTAGTCCGGATCGCCAAGATGTTCCGCACGATCCGCATACGCCCGACGCTCGGCCTCAACCATCAGGTGTACGGCATCCGCGCTACCATAACCCATCTTCTTGAGATCAAATGGCTCAAGCATGTTCAGCATTTGTACCAGCAGCGCTCCGCCTGACGATGGGGGTGGCATGCTGACTATCTGATGGCCACGGTACTGACCGATCACCGGCGTGCGCCAGACACTCTGGTACTCACTCAGATCTGCATGGGAAATGAGCCCACCACCGCGCTGCATTTCTGCAACCAGAAGATCCGCAGTCCGGCCTGCGTAAAATCCCGCTCGTCCACGCTTGCGAATCAGATCCAGTGTGCGTGCCAGATCTTTCTGGACCAGCACATCTCCTGGCTGCCAGGGTTTGCCCTGATTTGAAAACACCTGCATCGACGCCGGGTACTTCTGCATTCCCGGCAATTGCGCCTCCAGATCGCGCGCCATGTCCCGGTCGATCACAAACCCTTTCTGCGCCATCCGGATAGCCGGTCGCAGCACTGCATCGCGTGACATCGTGCCGTACTTATCGAGCACTGAAAGCAGACCGTCCACTGTCCCCGGCACTCCCACCGCGAGATGTGAGTAGGTCGACAGGCCCGGAATGACATTTCCGGCCTGATCCAGATACATGTCGCGGGTTGCAGTAATCGGTGCCCGTTCCCGGTGATCGTTGGTGATGACGGCGCCATCGGCCAGTCGAATCACCATGAATCCACCGCCCGCCAGGTTACCAGCGGAGGGATGGGTCACGGCCAGTGCAAAGCCTGTGGCCACCGCTGCGTCAATGGCATTGCCACCGCCGCGCAGTATGTCGGCCCCTACCTGCGAGGCAAGGGCGGAGCGACTGGCAACCATCCCGTCGGTGTCGAACTCCGCCTCCGGAGCGATGGCAAGCAGGCTGGTTGACCAGACCAGACCAATGAGCAGGAACAGTCCGTGCGCTTTGACGAAGGCTTTCATACACTCCAGGGGGAAAGAGGAACGAGGTATTGTGAGCGTTGGCCAACAGAGCATCAACCGCACCTGCATACGCAGCATCGGACATCGTTCCTCGATTGCGTCGTCTCGCCGTATCGGCACAGGGCCTGGGCGCATCAAGCGCCTTTGGCAAGGGCAGATCCGCGGTGCTCAAGGCCATCGAGCGCCTCGGCTACGTGCAGATCGACACCATCTCGGTGGTTGAACGTGCACATCATCATATTCTGTTCAGCCGCATCCCTGACTACCAGCCCGCATACCTGGAAACCTTGCTGCGCGCCGGCAGAATATTTGAATACTGGCACCATGCCGCCTCGTTCCTGCCGATTCGGGATTACCGGTTCGCGTTGCCACGGATGGCACAGTTCAAACAAGGCGATGAACGTTGGATTCGCAGTCGGGACCGGGACGAGATGAAGCGAACTCTGGAGCGGATTCGAGCCGAAGGGCCGCTACGGTCGCGGGATTTTGCCGAGCACAACAGTCAACGTGCAGGCTGGTGGGACTGGAAGCCAGCCAAAAAAGCACTCGAACAACTCTTCATGGAAGGTGAGTTGATGGTGGTCTGCAGAGTTGGATTCGAAAAAACCTATGATCTGACAGAACGTGTATTGCCAGCCTCGGTGAATACCACCCCACCGACACTTGCCGATCTTGCCGGGCATCTTGTGGATACAACAATCGCCAGCCACGGCTGCGCTCAATCGCCAACGTTTACCCACCTTCGCCGAGGAATCACCTTGCGCAAGGCGGTCGAAAAAGTACTGTTCGAAAAGTGCGAGGCGGGGCAGCTGACAAGACTGCAAACGGACGGTGGCCAGACCTGGTTTGTTCCCTGCGATCAATGGGACACCAGACTGCCAACCATCCGGAGACCATCGGTAACCGTACTCTCGCCATTCGACAACTCGGTGATTCACCGCAATCGCGGCCAACGCCTCTTCAACTTCGACTATGTCATCGAGTGTTATGTGCCGGAGCCAAAGCGCCAGTTCGGCTATTTCTGTCTGCCGCTCTTGCGGGGCGATGCTTTCATCGGCCGACTGGATGCCAAAGCCCATCGGCGTGAACAACGACTTGAACTCAAACATCTTCATCTGGAGGGCGAACTCGACGCCGATCTGCTGACTTCACTGGTCACGGGAATGCGGGCGTTTGCTGCCTTCAATCGTTGTACCGAAATCAGCGTGACCCGGACAACACCTCATCGCGTCAGGAAAAACCTGCTGCAAGCACTCAAGGAGATTTCATGAACAAAACCATCCTGATCGAACCTGCAGAATTGCTTGCGGAACTGGATCAGCCGAATCTTCGCATCTTTGACACCGCTGTTTTCCTGCATCCCGCCAAAAACGGATATCGGGCAGAGTCTGGTTACGAAGGTTACACGCGGGCGCACATTCCCGGCGCAGCCTTTTTCGACCTCATCAAGGCTTTCTCAGACACCTCCTCAGGCCTCGGCTTCACTCTCCAGCCCGTGGAGACGCTTGTCAAGGCAGCCGGCAGTATCGGCATTGGTGATGATCACAAGGTGGTGCTGTATTCAGCAGGTCACATGATGTGGGCCACTCGCGCCTGGTGGATGATGCGGTACCTCGGCCACCGGAATATTCAAGTCCTCAATGGTGGGCTCGACCAGTGGCGCGCCGCCGGTGGTGCTATCGAAAGTGGTGCGAACCACTATCCCGACGCATCCTTGACTGCAACACCGCAGACGGATCTCTTTGTGGACCTGCAAGGCATGGAAGCTGCTCTGGACGACGGCGTTTGCACGGTGAACGCGCTGTCGCGCAATCTCTATACCGGCGAGGGCGAGTTCAACTACGGACGCGCCGGTCACATTCCCGGATCATTGCATGTGCACTACGAAAACCTGATGGAAAACGGTGCTTTCCGCGATCCTTCGTCCCTGCGCAGTGCGTTTGCGGCGCAGGAACTGATGAGCAAGACACGGCTCATCATGTACTGCGGGGGTGGCATCTCGGCAACCATTGACGCGTTTGCCTGTTTGCTGGCCGGGCATCAGAACGTTGCCGTCTACGATGGCAGCATGAGCGAGTGGGTTCGGTCCGGAAAACCGCTCACCACCGGCGCCACACCGTGAACTTGCGCATTTGTGGATTGCGTCTAGCCTGAAATCAACAGGATGTTAATTGGTCAAGGACGACCAACCGCCCTTCCTTCGGGAAGTGCAACCTCCTTCCTCCTCTGCGCAAGCGCAATACTCGTTCAACTTCGATTCACTTTGGGTTCACTGCCGATTCAGCGGTGTCGTTACACACTGCGTGGACTATCAACGGTAGGGAGATCCTGAAATGACGTCGTCGTCGCTCCGGTCCGCAGGTGTTCGGATCCTGCTTGCCGTAGGAATGATCTTACTCGGTGCATCTGCCGCTGCAGGCGATCGGCGTGATTATGGCCGGCAATCGGTGCGTGTGGATGTTCAGATGTATGGCCAGGGTGAGTTGAACATCAAGCGCTGGCTGGAAAAATATGCCGGTATCGATACCGATCACTACTATCTGACTGGCGTCGTGGTTCACGCCGATGGCCGGCACCGGGGTTATGGTGGACATGCGCTGCTGCGGATCGGCAGCAACTACTCACCACGAATCGAACTGCGACCTGGCTCGAACCACATTCAGTCGCCTCGGTATGACGATGGCAAATGGAGGCTGTACGTGCGGGAAGGCGCGCAGGTGCGCGCTGTCACGTTGTTGATCGAACCACGCCAGCGTTATACCTATGACCGCAATTACGATCGGAACTATGATCGGAACTACGATCGGAACTACGATCGGAACTATGACCGGAACAGGGAGGATGGCTACCGCGGCTCACCACTCGGTCCACCACGTCACCAGAATCGCCACCGCGGAGACTGATCGGCTGGAACCAGGAGAAGCGGATTGGGCACAAGAGGCTGGGAAACTCCCCAGCCGACAAACGCTTCAACATTCATGCTACAACACTTGAGACGTCCACCGGCTTCCCTACCGTACTGCGCAGCCACACACTTCCCGCTCGTTCATACAGGGCGAGGCCCTCGAGGAAGTCCACCGAATTCATCGCCGCCGGCTCACCCAGCAATTGATCACGCAACAGGAGGATGGTCATGTCATGAGTGACACACAGGTCGACGCTGCTTTTCTCCTGGGTGCTTTGCAATCGAAGCCACGTTGATCGCAGGATCAGTCGGGCGGCGTCACCGGCTGGTATCATTGCATCCGCAGCCACTTCACCTGACGCCCATTGCTCGACAAAGGCCGATAATCCGCCAGCGAGCTGCAGCGCTTTCCACATCTTGATCTGGTCGAGTGCATAAAAAACGCCGAGACTCTCAACAGCACGCACCGTGACAGCACGCACCGTGCCACGCCGGGCCGCGTGGGCTTCGATGATCAGCTTCGCGGTTTCGAGACAGCGCTCTGGCGGGCTGGCATAACCGCGCAGATGCAATCCCTTCGGCAGCGCCTCACCCATACGCCGACAGAGCAGCCTGCCTTCGTCAGTAAGCGGGTTGACCAGATCATGAACATCGCGATTGAACTCACGCGCCGAGTGCCGGGTAATCAGCGCCAGACGCTCAATACCCTCGCCGTACAGTCGATCGACCAATGCAACCGAACCTTCTCCGGGAAGTCGCTCTTTGTCGCCCACGCCGTGACCCGCTCCACTGCTTCGGTTTAGTATGCTGGCGAGTGTATCGCAAGGTGGGGGGAGCAACCGATGGGCAGACTGGACGATAAAGTAGCAGTGGTCACCGGCGCAGGACGTGGGATCGGCCGCGAAATAGCGCTGGCCATGGCCAGCGAAGGTGCCCGGATCGTAGTCAACGATCTGGGTGGCAACACGGATGGGACCGGTACCGGCAAGATTGCCGATGACGTGGTGGCCGAGATCCGTGCAATGGGTGGCGAGGCTGTCAGCAATACTGCCTCGGTGTCCGAAATCGCGGGAGGGGAGAGTCTGCTCAAGACGGCGCTCGATGCGTTTGGACAGATGGATATCCTGATCAACAACGCTGGGATTCTCCGTGACAAGACCATCTTCAATATGGAAGAGGCAGACTGGGATGCCGTACAGGCGGTCCATTTGAAGGGACACTACTGCTGTTCGCGTCCATTCGCTCGTTACCTTCGGGAAAACAATCGCACGGGTTGCAGGATCATCAACTTCTCCAGCGTTTCCGGCTTGTATGGCAATTTTGGCCAGGCCAACTACGGCGCTGCCAAAGCCGGTATCGCGGGCTTTTCCCGTGTTCTGGCCATCGAGCTTGCCAAGTACGGTTGCACCGTGAACACCATTTCACCCGGGGCGCTGACGCGCATGACCATTCCGCTGCGCGAGAACCGTGGCGAGCAAGTCAGTAACGCCGAGCTCGAAGCCGGTGGTCCACAGCACATCGCGCCAATCGTGGTGTGGCTTGCCACTCCCGACTCAGCCGGCATCACATCAGAAATTTTCCACACTGGCCGAGGTGGTGTAGCGATCATGCAGCAACCTCGGGTCATCAAGCAGTTTCGCAAGAAAAGCGGCGTGTGGACAATGGACGAACTGGACCGCTATGTGCCGGAGCTTGTTGCTGCGCGCAAAGCGAATATCGCCAATGCAGACCAAACCGGCAAAGCCATCGAGATCTGAAAATGAACAAGACTCTCAACGTCGTTCTCATCATCACCAGCTGTACGCTGACGGCTTGCGGTCAGCAGGAAGAAACACCACCAACTGTTCCGGCAACACCGGAAGAGCAGCTTCGACTATCCCTGGAAACTGCGAAACCAGGCGACGTGATCACGGTACCGGAAGGCAAACTTGTGTTTGATCGTTCGTTAACGCTGAACGCCAGCGGGGTCACCATCCGCGGTGCCGGCATGGACAAATCCGTGTTGTCGTTCAAGGGACAGATCGCCGGCGCCGAAGGCTTGCTGGTCAACGCCAGCGACTTTCTCATCGAAGATCTGGCGATTGAAGACAGCAAAGGTGATGCGCTGAAGATCAACGAAGGCAAGAACATCACCGTGCGTCGCGTGCGTACCGAGTGGACCAATGGTCCGGCAACCGAAAATGGCGCGTACGGCATCTATCCAGTGCAAACCGAGAACACCCTCATCGAAGGTTCCGTCGCCATCGGCGCCTCTGACGCTGGAATCTATGTCGGTCAGTCGAAAAACGTCATCGTTCGCAATTCAACGGCGCGCCTGAATGTCGCGGGGATCGAGATCGAGAATACGATTGATGCAGACGTATACAACAACGTCGCAACAGAAAACACCGGTGGCATCCTGGTCTTCAACATGCCGGACCTGCAGCAGAATGGTCACAGCACGCGGATCTACGAGAATCAGATCTCGGACAACAATACGCCCAACTTCGGCGCGCCCGGCACAGCCGTGGCCGGTGTCCCGGCAGGCTCTGGCGTGATCATCAATTCGAATGACAAGGTGGAGATTTTCAAGAACCGGATCGGTAACAACAACACTGCCAACATCCTGATTTCGAGTTTTTTCAGTACCGCCTATCAGGCCAAGGAAACCGCAGCCAGCTTTGATCCGTACCCGGAGGACATCTTCATCTACGAAAACGAGATGGGCGCCTCAGGAGACAAGCCGGATCGGGATAATCTCGAAGCCCTTCGCCTGACCCTGTACGGCGCGGAAGGAAGTCTGCCTGACGTGCTCTGGGACGGCTTCGTCAATGAAACGCGAGGCGAAGCGCCGGTGATCTGCGTGAAGAACGGGAAATCGGTGGTGCTGAACATTGACGGAAAAAACGAGTTCAAGAATCCATCGTCAGCAATGACAAAACATGACTGTGAACTGTCTAAACTGCCAGGAGTCACGCTGGCGGGTTCATGAGTGGGGTGACTACACGGCATATGTGCTGCCTGATCATTCTGTGTTACGCCCCGTTGACCGGTTGCGGTCAGCAGGTGGTTTTGCACGCCCCGAATGCCTATCCGCAGCGGTTATCGGATTGGCACATGGTGTGGCGAGATGGGAATTCGCTGGCGATCCATCCTGAGGCTCAGGTCTACGACCTCAACACACCACTGTTCTCCGACTATGCATTGAAGCTTCGCACGCTGTATCTGCCCGGCGGGAAAGCTGCGACATGGCACGCGACCGAGAGTTTCGATTTTCCGGTAGGAACCATCGTCACCAAGACATTCTTCTATGCGATCAGGGCTGACGCCGAGTCTTCGAAAGCGGATTCTCTGTCAGGGGATTCTCTGTCAGGACACACATCGTATTCTCTGTCAGGACACACATCGTGGGACAGCGTAGCCAAGTCTCTGACGAGACACACATCGTGGGACGGGGCGGCCACGAAGATCAATTTTGACGATTTTCATGTCATGGAAACTCGGGTGCTCGTTCGCCAGAGCAGCGGGTGGGACGCCCTGCCTTACATCTGGAACGGCGACGATGCTCTCCTGGCCATCACTGGCAAGGTCGTCCAAGCCAATCTAGGTGGTGAGGATTTTGCCTACCTGGTTCCGTCACGAAACGAGTGCAGTTCCTGCCACATCACCAATCACACCGCAAAACAACTGCAACCCATTGGCCTGAAGGCACGGCATCTGAACCGGGCGGCACCATCTGGTGGCGTAAATCAGCTGGTTGCAATGAGCGACCTTGGGTGGCTGCCCGGCTTGCCGGAGACCGCACGCCTAAATCGAAATGCGGCGATGCATGACTCCACGGCCAGTGTTGATGCCCGCGCACGCGCCTACCTCGACATCAATTGTGGGCACTGCCATAGCGCACACGGTGCGGCCGACACATCCGGACTACTGCTCGACAGCAGCATCATCGACGCTCGCCAGATCGGGCGGTGCAAGCCAAGCATCGCCGCAGGCCATGGCAGCGGCGGCCGAACCTTCGGCATCGTGCCCGGAAAACCCGATGACTCCATCCTGCTCTGGCGTATCCAGACCACCGACCCTGGTGCCCGCATGCCCGAACTCGGCAGATCGCTGATGCACATCGAAGGTGTCGAGCTGGTCCGCCAGTGGATTGCGGATCAACCAGCAGGTGCCTGCTGATCCTCAGGACACACACTCCAGCTTGCAAGCCAAATCGATCAAGCGGTTCATCGCTTTACTTACACACCAGCGCTGTTTGTGAGCATTCGGTGGTCATCTTTCGTCGTTTGGACTCACAAAATTGCAGTGTGTGCCCCTACGCGTCCCCTACGCGTCCCTACGCGTCGTTAGGCTGCAGCCAGCCCGCCCATTGCGGGCATCGCAGCGTCGTAGCTGCCGTATTGCATGAGATTCCGTGTAATGGGTGGCCAGACCACCCCACCCAACATCGCAGTTGCGGGAAGTAGCGCAGACAGTCAGTCACCGTAGTCGTGTAATGCCAGTAGTCCTACAAAAAAGGGAATGAAGAAGTTCCAGGCAACATTGAACAAAGCAACCGCAACGAGGAATGGAACAAGCACCGGGACACTGCCAAGTGCGGCAACCGACCCGGCAAAAGCTACTGCGGACACAGTCTCCGGCCAGACCGTACGAAACCGCCCCGCCAGGGACGCAGCTCCCAGTAAACCAATGATCCCAAGCAATAATCCTTCGGCGATCACCGACGTACTCTGCGTAGTATCCAGGCCGGCATGCAGTGCCAATCGACCCAGATAGTTCCAACCACTGACTCCAGCTGTATAAAACACCAGCCATTGGCCAACAACCACCACGCTGCCATTGGTGCGCGCGATAACTGGTCAGCTGACACTGGTCTCGGAGACCTGCGATCTTGATCTCTGGGGCAAAACAGTGCGACGACTACCCCAACTGCGAAGCACAGCGAAACAGCACCAACCAATCCATTCAGGCCGAGAATTGATACAGGTAACAGGTACAAGAGGGCGCTGGTAAAGATGACATCGCTGGAAATCTTGAAGCTCATCGTTCGAGCTGGATTCGGTTGCCTCACGAGAACACTTGAAAAAATACTGGAAACGACCACCAGGCTGCCACCGAGAAGAAATTGCAATGCGTAGAGAAGCGATATCTCGGGAGCTCATGGTAATGCGTTGATGCCACACGCATGCAGGGCCAGACTGGCAAGAATCACCCAATGGACACGTACGTGCGATACCCAGTATGGAGCATTCAACGGGGCGATTGCGCCAGCCAGCGTGCCTGCGGCAACGAAGTACCCAAGCTGGGCATCGCTCAACGAGTATTCAGAAACAAGCTCGGCAGATATCACCGGCATTATGTTGGGCGGGATTGCAGCGACACTGCCGAACAGAATCACGATGACTGCCGGTGAAACGCGCACGGGCACCTCTTCTCCAGGAATAGGTCACTATTCCTGAAATTCTTGATCGATGCCCTCCTTACCTGGATCTGCCGGAAGCGAAATCGAGCACATTGTCTATCGACGATTTCCGCAGAGATTTTGCTAGACGTCTCACGCGATCAATCCGCCCTTGCGCACGGCTAGCAGCACACATGCATCGATAATGGCGCCATGGCAACACCTCGCCGCGAACTCGTGGATCCCCTCCAACCGCTCTTCTACCATCTGATTTCCAGATGTGTGCGGCGCAGCTGGCTGTGCGGCTACGACAAGTATTCGCGTCGAGACTACAGTCATCGCAAGCAGTGGTTGATCAAACGCATGAAGTTCCTCGCGCAGTTCTTTGCCATTGAACTGCATGCCTACGCCGTGATGAGCAATCACTTTCATCTGGTCATCCACTACGATCCTCTGGCATCAACACGATGGACGGATGAGGAGCTCGTGGATCGTTGGCTTTCGGTCTGTCCGCCCCGGAGCTACAGAAATGATTCCGACGCATCCATCCTTTTCCTGCACAAGCAGATGCTCCTCGCGGATGATGCAAAACTGTTGCGCCTGCGCCGAGAGCTCGGATCGCTGTCCACATACATGAAAATGCTGAAGCAGAACGTTGCCAGAAAAGCCAACCTGGAAGACGACGTCACCGGTCACTTCTTTGAACAGCGCTTTTACTCAGGCGCACTACTCAGTGAGCGGTCGGTACAGGCGGCGATGGCCTATGTTGATCTCAACGCGGTGGAAGCACAGATCGCCAGGTCCATTGAGCAGATCGAGGATGCGTCGATATCAGACCGGCTGGCTGCTTTGGAGTCTGACCCAACACTGCTCACTGCGTACCTGGAACCGCTTGTGTCAGGATTGCCCGATGCCACGCAGAAAGTCAAAGTTACACTGCGAGCCTACATCGAATTGCTGAAGCTTCGCTGCGATCGTCGGACCAGCCACAATGAGAACTCACCTGAAGCGAGGTGGCTGCAAGACGTTGCCACATTCGGTCATCGTCAGCGGGCATATGGGTCGCAGACTGCGCTGGACAGCTGGTCAGACAAACGCCAGTGGCGTCGTATCGCTCGTCCGCTGTCCGGATGAGGCGCAACCAGTTCGCCAAACCGAGTTCTGCTAGCGCCTGGATCCAGTCCTGGTGGCAGCCGAAACTGGCGTAGCCATACCCCCACGTTGCGTGTCAATACACGGCCGACAAGAACTCTCTTCCTTATTGCCGAGCACACCGAGTTGTACTCCGCGACCGGCTATCTCTCTCTTCTCTCTTCTATGCTCAGGTTCACAGTGACAGCTCAAAAAGTTCGCGATGAGGTGCGCTACGGTGAACTGACCCATGGTTACCCCGGGGTTGACCACCCCCAGCGGAACTGCGATGTGTGTCCTGCTTGTCCTGCTGCAATGTGTGTCCTGCGTGTCCTGGCAATGTGTGTCCTGCGTGTCCGTCCTGCGTGTCCTGACCCTGGGACTTAACTGCGGTGTGTGTCCTTGTCGAGAAAACGGTGTGTGTACTTGTCGAGAAAATGGCAGCCGTTTGCTCCGACGACAAGGCATAATCCCCCCATGAGCCCATCTACCCTGGACGACGCCACCCGCATCTTGCGCGAACGCTACGGCTTCGAGAATTTCCGCGGCACCCAGGCCAAGATCATCCAGCACGCACTCACTGGCGGCGACAGCCTCGTGCTGATGCCAACCGGGGGCGGTAAATCGCTCTGCTATCAAATTCCTTCCCTGCTTCGTCCTGGGGTCGGCGTCGTCATCTCTCCGCTGATCGCGCTGATGCAGGATCAGGTAGACGCTCTGCTCCGCTACGATATCCGCGCCGCGTTCCTGAATTCATCCCAGTCATCCGTTGACCGACGCAGCATCACCGAAGCATTGACTTCCGGCCAGCTCGACATGTTGTACATCGCACCTGAGCGCTTGCTGATAGGGGACACACTCACCCTCCTCGATCAATGCCAGATCGCGCTGTTCGCCATCGACGAGGCGCACTGCGTCTCCCAGTGGGGACACGACTTTCGCAAGGATTATCTCGGGCTGAACATACTCCGAGAGCGATATCCGGGCGTACCACGCATGGCACTCACCGCCACTGCCGATCGCCATACACGGGAGGAGATTATAAATCGGCTGGAGCTCACGACAGCCGCTCGATTTGTCGAAGGCTTTGACCGGCCAAATATTCGCTACACCGTCGCCGCCAAAAATGATGTTTATAAGCAACTCATTCGCTTCCTCACCGACCACACAGGTGAAGCAGGAATCATCTACTGCCAGTCACGGGCACGCGTAGAAAAGATCGCGGCACAGCTTACCGCCGACGGGATCACGGCGCTGCCGTATCACGCTGGATTGTCACCGGATACCCGACGTGTTCACCAGGCGCGATTCCTTCGGGAAGAAGGCCTCGTTATAGTCGCCACCATCGCCTTTGGCATGGGTATCGACAAGCCCGATGTTCGATTCGTCGCACACCTCGACCTGCCAAAAAGCATGGAGGCGTACTACCAGGAAACCGGTCGCGCAGGACGCGACCGGGAACCTGCTGAAGCGTGGATGATCTATGGCCTACAAGACATCGTTCGGCTGCGGCAGATGGTGGACGGCAGCGAAGGCAACGATGACTTCAAACGTGTGGAGCGTGGTCGACTGGATGCGCTGCTGGGCTGGTGTGAGATGACAAGCTGCCGACGACGGGCACTCCTCACCTATTTTGATGACGATCCGAAAGAGGACTGCGGCAACTGCGACAACTGCCTGACTCCACCCGACACGTGGAATGCCACTGAACCCGCGCAACAGCTCATGTCATGCATTTATCGCACCGGACAGCGCTTCGGCGCGGGTCACGTTCTAGATGTATTGCTCGCTCGTACAACCGATAAAACCTCCCAGCATCGGCATGAGGCTTTATCAACATGGGGAATCGGCCGTAATCTCGGCGAACCACAGTGGCGCTCGATCCTGCGACAGCTTGTGGCGCAAGGTTATGTCTGGGCCGACGCCGACCGCTATGGCGCACTCCGCCTCCACGAAAGCGCACGCAGACTCTTGCGTGACGAGGAGACGTTGGTGCTTCGTCAGGAGCTTCCCCCGTCCAGGTCAAACAAGACTGCGAACAACAAGGCTGCTGGCAAGAAAACCAATAGCTCACCGAAGACTCTAGACCTACAAAATGAACCCCTGTGGGAGGCACTACGCCAATGTCGGAGAAGCATTGCAGAACGCGAAGGCGTTCCACCGTACGTCGTTTTCCACGACGCGACACTGCTCTCGATGATCGAGCGTCGACCCGAGTCCATGGCGCAGATGCTGGAGGTGCATGGTGTCGGGCAGAAGCGCCTGGAACGCTATGGAGCTGAATTTCTGGAAATTCTGGCTTCCCATCGTCAGTGAATCTGTCCTGAAAACAGGCTTTTGCATCGGCTAAGCCACAAGTCGCCCACTCCGGTCGCAATCGCTCAGTATCAAACGATTCCAGCTCAACCACTGTCGCTGTGAGAGATAACCTACAAATCAGCAGTGTGTGTCCGTGTCGGAGACCACTGTCGCTGTGAGAGATAACCTACAAATCAGCAGTGTGTGTCCGTGTCGGAGACCGTGTCCGTGTCGGAGACCGTGGCAGTGTGTGTCCGTGTTGAGAGGCTCCGTGTGGAGAGGCTGGGCTCGCCTCACAAGACATCGAACAGAATCCGACTTCGCCTCGATCGATTTCACTACTACTATTTACGCCATCGCCAGACTGTCGACATTTCTCGCAGTCGGCGCAAACAACGGGCGGTTGGCAGGCCCATACCACTCTCAGCGACTCCCGAAACATACGCAGACCACCGACGGCTTACCAACCTACCGTGCAGCGTAGTATCTTCCGCTTACCCACTCAGGAGCGCTGCATGCCCAAACCCATCGCCTGTCCCCGGCAATTTGTCCGCCCGGAGTGGATCGACTACAACGGCCATCTCAACATGGCTTATTATCACGTGCTCTTCGACAAGGCACTCGATCATGTCTTCGATCAAATCGGTATCGGCGAGGACTACGTGCGTACCAGCCAAGGCTCGTGTTTTGTGATGGAAGTGCATGTGCACTATCTGCAGGAGTTGTCCCTCGACGATCCCGTCGAGGTACGCTTCCAGTTGCTGGATCACGACAGCAAACGTTTACACTTCGTCGAACAGATGTTTCATGGCGCTCAGGGATATCTCGCGGCTACCTCGGAACAATTGGCGCTCCATGTCAACATGCAATCCCGGCGCTCCTCGCCGTTTCCCGCGGACGTTCATGCCAGACTGGCTGCCATGCTGAGCGAACACACAAATCTGCCGCGGCCCGAACAGATTGGTCATTCCATTGGCATTCGTCGCTCCCCGACCACTTCGGCATGACATAATCCGCTATCCGATCCCCTCTCCACAGACCAATCAGGAGTCAAAGTGAGCGAAGTCGTTGAGCGCGTACAGACCTGCCCTGTCCAGGAAATCAGTCCACTGCATCCGGATCTGCTGCGGTGCCCCTATGGGATGAACCGACGGTTGCGCGAGGAGTCTCCCGTCCATAAAGACCCGTTCACGGGCATCTACTTCATTTCCCGCTATAGCGATGTTGTCGCCATGGCGCTGGACACCGACACGTTTTCCAGTGTGATGCCGGTGGCGATGGCACGTGCCTCAGCAGGTGATGACCCTGAGCTCAAGGGACTGATGGAGCAAAGTTATCCCAACGTCGCGACCATGCTGACGCAGGATCCTCCGCTGCAGCGTCGCTACCGAAAATTTGTGGATGGCGCGTTCGGGCCTGCCAATCTGCGCGCACTGGAACCTTTTATCGAACGAACTTCCCATGAGCTGATTGATAACTTTGCCAGCAAGGGGCACTGCGAGTTTCTGAGCGAATTTGGTATACCACTGCCGCTGCGGGTGATCGCATCGCAGATCGGGACTCCCGAAAAGGATCTGCACAAATTGCGCGAGTGGACGGAAGCCTTCATTGGCAACCTCAGTCAGCAACTCGATCGCGACGGCACCATCAAGGCAGCACGCGGTGTCATCGAGTTCCAGAAGTATTTTGTGGAACGCATGGATGAACGTCGGGCAGACCCGCGCGACGACATCCTGTCGAAGGTGGTCAACGCGAGCTTCGACGGCGACACAACGCTCAATAACGCCGAAGGTCTGTCGATGCTGTCGCAGATCCTGGTGGCTGGTAACGAGACAACGGCCGCCTCGCTGACCGAAGGCATCTGGCTGCTGATCCAGAATCCGGACCAGTACGCACTGCTGGAGCGCGATCATGGGCCAGACATGATCAGTCGCCTGGTCGAAGAAACACTGCGCATTTCGAGCCCGTCCGCCAACATGTTCAGACGAACGACACATGACGTCGAACTGCACGGCGTTACCATTCCCGCCAACTCCGTTTGTTTTGCCCGCTTCGCCTCGGCCAACCAGGATGAAGCAATGTTTGCCGATTCGCTGCGTTTTGACCTGATGCGCGACAACCTGAAGGAACACGTCGCATTTGGCAAAGGGATCCACCATTGCCTCGGGGCAGCCCTGGCCCGGCGTGAAATGAACATCGGCTTCCGGGTAATCTTCGAACGCCTGAAAAACTTCAGGCTCGCACCCGGTGCCGCAGCGCCGGACTTTGCGCCAAATGCGCTGTTGCACGGCTTGACCGGACTGCAGCTGGCGTTCGATCTGCGCTGATTCGTGACCCGGACCATTCAAGAATGGTCATGAATGGTCCGGGCTGGAAGCCGTGAAGGGGAGTTGCTGCAGGATCGAGAGAGCAAGGCGATAGGCATACCGGGGAGCAGAGAGTGAAGATACTGATCGCCAATCGTGGCGAGATCGCGATTCGCATCGCACGCGCTGCGGCGGAACTGGGGCTGGAAACGGTCGCCATCCATTCACAGGATGACGCACGTTCGCTGCATGTAACCAAGGCTGACCAAGCTGTTGCGCTGCCTGGATCGGGGGCCCGGGCCTATCTCGATCCACAGGCCGTGATTGCAGCTGCAACAGCGAGCGGTTGTACGGCAGTTCATCCCGGATACGGCTTCCTGAGTGAAAACGGTGCATTTGCTGCTGCTTGCGCCGAAGCCGGGATAATCTTCATCGGACCTGCACCTGGACATCTCGAACTCTTCGGTGACAAAGGCGCTGCGCGCCGCCACGCTGTAACCCATGACGTACCGGTAGTGAGTGGACTGTCCAACGAGGTCACCGAAAGCGAAGCGCTGGACTTTTTCCGATCGTTACCCGCTGGCACGAAGATGATCATCAAGGCTCTGGCGGGTGGTGGTGGACGCGGCATGCGTGTGGTCTCCAACGAAGCTGAACTGTCGGAATCATTTATCCGAGCCGCGTCCGAAGCCAGAGCTTCGTTTGGCAATGGTGCACTGTATGTTGAGCAGTTGGTTGAAGCTGCCCGTCATATCGAAGTACAGATCGCCGCTGACACCTCTGGTGTAGTCATGCATTTTGGTACCCGCGACTGCACCGTGCAGCGCCGACACCAGAAGATCATCGAGATTGCGCCGGCGCCCTTTGTGCCCGGCACGATCCAGCAGTCAATGCAGGATGCGGCGATAAAGCTTGCGAAGGCCGCTGACTACCGAAGCCTCGGCACATTTGAATTCCTGTTCGATCCGACACGTAACACCTGGTACTTCATCGAAGCCAATGCACGGCTGCAGGTTGAGCACACCATCACTGAAACGGTCCTTGGCATGGATCTGGTGCAACTACAGATCGGCATGGCACAAGGAAAATCGCTGGCGCAGCTCGGCTACTTCCCGGATCAACCATTGACACCACACGGCTACGCGATACAGGCCCGCGTGAACATGGAGACGATGCAATCCGATGGCAGCACGCGCCCCAGTGGCGGCACCTTGACGGCGTTTGATGTCCCAACCGGACCGGGCATCCGAACCGATTCCTTCGGGTATACCGGCTACCAGACCAATCCGAACTTTGATTCGCTGCTGGCCAAGGTCATCGTGCACAGTCGCAGCAACGATTTTGCAGTCGCATTGCGCGCTTGCGATCGCGCACTGGCGGACTTTCGCATCGAGGGACTGCCGACCAATATCAGTTTCCTGCGCAGTGTCCTGCGGCATAGCCGCATGCAGAAGCTCGACATTCACACGCGCTTCATTGACGAGACAGCTGGCGAGCTGCTGTCCGCCGTCCATGCCGGGCAGCGTTTTTTCACGCACGATTCACAGGCCGCATCACAACATGCTGGCGCGAAAGTCGATGCGGCAGATCCGCTGGCGGTGCTCAGCTATGGCAAGTCGGCTGCTCAAGCGCCCGTGCGTGGTGCGCCAGCTGCACGATCGATCGCAGCCGGTGGACCAGAAGGCAGCACCGCATTGATTGCGCCCATGCAGGGCACCATCGTCAGTATCGATGTCCGTACCGGCGACAACGTGCGCCCCAACCAGGTGCTCATGATCATGGAAGCCATGAAGATGGAGCACGCAGTGCGGGCCACCGTGGGTGGCACAGTGCGAAGTCTCACCGTGGCTGTGGGGGACACCGTGTTTGCGGAACATGCACTGGCCTTCATCGAAGAGCGGGCTGAACTTTCCCAGGCCATCATCCAACAGGTCGAAGAGAATCTCGACATCGTGCGCAAAGATGTCGCCGAAGTCATTGCCCGACATGACATCACGCTGGATGCAGCACGACCCGACGCCGTGGCCAAGCGGCGCAAGACAGGCCAGCGCACGGCTCGTGAAAACATCGATCAGCTCTGTGATCCAGGCTCCTTCACCGAACACGGGCAGCTTGTGCTGACTCCCGGCACGGGATTGCCGATGGAGCAGGTCATCCGCAAATTCCCCACCGATGGCATGATCACCGGCGTGGGTACCGTCAACGGTAAGGAATTTGGTGAGGACAAAAGTCGCGCCGTGGTGATGGCTTACGACTACACCGTACTGGCCGGTACCCAGGGCGCCGTCAATCATCCAAAAACGGATCGCATGCTGGAACTCGCTGAAAAGTGGGAAATCCCCATGATCCTGTTTGCCGAAGGCGGCGGCGGCCGCGCAGGCACTGGCGGCAAGCGTGAGGGTGGCAAATCCACAACCGGCGCACGTCAAGGTCGCGATGAAGGGGCCTACCGACCTCTCGATACGCCTACGTTCGCCAGCATGGGGCGTCTGAGCGGGCTGGTGCCCATGATCGGCATCACCTCCCGCTTCTGCTTTGCTGGAAATGCCTCACTGCTCGGCTGCTGCGATGTGATCATCGCCACCCGGGATTCCAATATCGGCATGGGTGGGCCGGCACTGATCGAAGGCGGTGGCCTGGGCGTTTTCCGGCCGGAAGAGATCGGACCGATTGATGTACAGATCAAGAGCGGCGTCGTGGACGTGGCCGTCGAAGACGAAGTGGAAGCCGTCGAAGTAGCGCGCAAGTACCTCTCGTACTTCCAGGGTTCGATATCCACCTGGACATGTCCTGATCAACGTCGCCTGCGTAACATCGTTCCGGAAAATCGTCTTCGGGTGTACGACATCCGCGAAGTCATCCGGACCATGGCAGATGAAGGCAGCGTGCTCGAGTTGCGCGAAGGTTTCGGGCTTGGCATCGTCACGTCGTTCATTCGCATTGAAGGACGTCCAGTCGGTCTGCTGGCCAACAATCCAGCGTTTCTTTCCGGTGCTATCGACAGCGAAGGATCGGACAAGGCCGCCCGGTTCATGCAGCTGTGTGATGCCTTCGATATTCCGATGCTGGTGCTGTGTGACACACCCGGCATGATGGTCGGGCCTGAAATCGAAATGACGGGCCTGGTTCGTCATTGCAGCCGGCTCTTTGTGACTGGCGCCAACCTGACGGTGCCCCTCTTCACCATCGTTGTACGCAAAGCGTATGGGCTTGGCGCGCAGGCGATGGCGGGTGGCAGTATGAAGGAGCCATTTTTTACGGTGGCGTGGCCTACCGCAGAGTTTGGGGGTATGGGGCTGGAAGGTCAGGTGAAGCTCGGGTTCCGCAATGAACTGGAAGGCATCAGTGATCCAGTCGCACGTAAGCAGCGCTACGATCAACTCGTGGAAGGCGCGTACCAGCGCGGCAAGGCCATCAACTATGGCGTTGCTTTTGGCGTGGATGACGTAATCGACCCCGCAGATTCCCGCAGATGGGTGGCGCGTGCGCTCAATTCGACGTTGCCATTGCCTGCACGGCACGGCAAGAAGCGACGGAACATTGATACCTGGTGAGCATGGATTAGTCGAAGATCTGCATTCGGGCTCTGGAGAGCCCTCCTGCAGACGACAAACCCCACTCACCCACAAACCCGATCTCAGACGATCCTGCCCGGCCTCGCACTCGTGTACCCGTCCGCGTTGTACACCAGTACGCCATTCACATAGACGCTGTCATAACCAGTGGACCGACGAATGTAACGACGGGCTTCACCGGGGAAATCGTCAACAAATTCTTCATTGCCCACACTTACCGTCGCCGCGTTGAAGAGGACGATGTCCGCCGCCTTGCCGGCTTCCAGTGTGCCGCGATCAGAAAATCCCCAGTCCTTTGCCACCTCACCGGTCATCCGATGCACTGCTCGCTCGAGAGTCATGCGGCCGGTCTCGCGCACATAGTGCTGGAGCAGATGTGTGGTATCACCGGTGCCACAGAACTGGGTGATATGCGCGCCTGCATCCGACGCGCCAAAGTGACACATCGGATGATCGATCAGCGCGGCGACTGCGGTCTTGTCTGCATTGATGACGTTTTTCAGCTGGAATTCCGTCTCCAGATCGTCGGCGAGCGCCAGATCCAGAATCACTTCGCCGAGTTCCTTGCCTTCGGACTGCGCGATCTCCATGAGGCTGCGCCCCCGATAGCGCTCGTTAGTCCGCGTCTGGCCAACCACAAGAAACGGCAGTGCGCCGCTCATGCCAGCCGCATTCTTCATTTCGTTGACCAGCAGATCCCGCCGTGCCGGATCGGCAAATTGTGCCTGACGCTGACTCGCGGGAAGATCCATGATCGCCTTCCAGCTGGGCAGCGCAAACAACAGCATGCTGGTTTCCGAGAGCCGCATGTTGAGATCGAAACAGCGCGGCATTACCTGACCATACACTCGCGCACCGCGCGCATGCTGGGCTTCGAGCGCACTGATGATCTCTGCCGCATCCGGTGAGGTCGGTGTGCTGAGTACCGGCTGCAGACTGCAGGGAATTCCGGCGGCGAGGCTGATATCACCCAGTTCGCGAATGTTGTCGAGCTCGCGTTGCAGATCGATGAAAAAGGGCACGATCTGCCAGATACCACGGCCGCTTTTTGCCATGGCTTTGGCCAGCGCAGTCTTTTCCTTGAGATCCGCATACTGACTGGGTACCGGACGCATGGTTTCGTCCATGTCCACATAGGACGACGAAATTCCCAGAGCTCCAGCGGCCATCGCTTCTTCGACAATTGCGCACATCGCAGCAATCTCGTCATCGTTGGCGGCGCGCTCCTGACTGGCCGCGCCCATTACGTAGAGACGGATCGCGGAGTGACCGATCAGCGCACCAACGTTGATACCGATCTTGTTGCGAATGAAGTCCATGTATTCGGGGAAGGTATTCCAGCTGAACGGTACTGCCTCATCGAAAGTGCGTTTCTTGATATCCTCGATGACACCAAACATGCTAACGATCTTGTCAGCCGCGGCCCGATTGCGAATTGGCGCCAGCGACAGCGAACAATTGCCGATCACCACCGTGGTGATACCGTGTTCGATTGATGGCGTCGCAAAGGCATCCCAGCACAGCTGCGGATCAAAGTGCGTATGAATGTCGATAAAGCCAGGTGCGACCACCTTGCCCTTGGCGTTGACTTCGCGGTCCGCGGTGCCCTGCAGATTGCCAATGGCGACAATCTTGCTGCCACTGACAGCGACGTCCACATCGCGTGCCGGCGAGCCGGTTCCGTCGATGACTGAACCACCTCGAATCAAGAGATCCCAATGCGCCATCACTCTGCTCCTGGTGTGTGTGTTGCCTAGGAGCCTGTCGGACTTGAGACTGATCTACTGCGCCGGTGGGAAGAGCGGTCCATTTTTCCCCGATTTCTCGTTGCATGGTTCCACCATGCGCCTCGAAATCGTGAAAAACTGTCCTCGC